>Ga0316217_10007655_pt1 | contig 10231 bp, 7 predicted proteins | sample 1anoAmetaG_FD_203633 | JGI IMG/M metagenome (GOLD analysis project Ga0316217, IMG submission 203633) | Freshwater microbial communities from Trout Bog Lake, Wisconsin, USA - 1anoA | ecosystem: Environmental > Aquatic > Freshwater > Lake > Hypolimnion/Profundal zone | place: USA: Wisconsin... | reverse complement strand
GTGGTTGCACGTTGCCCCCGGCCCCGGCGCCCGCCCGGCAATCAATCCGCCGAAATTCTTTGCCACCGCGAAGGATGCCTTGGTTGCGCTGTAAAATTCCAGTTTCACTCCGGCCCGATTAAATCATAAATGCGGCCGCAGAAAATTGGCGGAAATACCCGGCGTGCGGGAGCGATTGATTTACCCGGACTAAATGATGATTCATCCCGCTCCCCCAATTCATGATGAAGATCGCGGCCGCTGGTCGCGGGCGGGCGGGTCGCCGGTGGTGGCAACTTCCGTCGCTTCGTCAAGGTGGCTTCAAAGAAAACAATTTTGCCGGAGGCCCCGCCGCCGCGATTGATCAAATTGCGCCGCGCTGTCCGCCATCGGTGGCGGCTGCGTGGGCATAAAAAACGGGGGGCTGAATTCCGCTGTTTTTTTAACTGGCCACGGAATCGAATCTCCCTGGAGAGCAGACATCAATCACGAGTTGCCAGTTCCGAACTGGAGCGGTTTTGCCACCGTTTCCGGGCTGCCGGTTCGTGCCGGGCCGCGCTGCTCAATCGTTTATGCCAACATGCTCCCATCCGTGCAGACGGAAAGGCGTTTCGTAGCGGCGGCGAATTTCTTCGCGGATGCCAGTCGCCGTCTGATGGCCGGCCTCCGGTCTGAAATGGGCCGGTTCAGCCGCCGGCGAGTGAGAGTGATGGTCCGGGGAAGCCGCCGCCGGATGGGCTGCCGGTTTGCCCAGAATAATTGCCACCGTGGCTTGTGGCCTCACGACGGGCGTGGCGGGGTGCGTCATCATACGTTCCCCCTCGTTTTCTTGCCGGTTGCGATGGTGACCTTGCGCGGTGGGGAGGCGTGGTTTGCCCCGCCATATTCCTGCTGGCTGCTGGCCCGCAGTTGCTGTTCGGCCTGCAGCCAGAATTCCTGGTCCCGCCCCGCCTGCCGGCCATTCTTTTCCCAGATCTGGCACGCCAGACTGGCGATGGCCTCATGATTTAATACGGCCGATTGTTCGGTTGTTGTGTTCATAATCATTCTATTTTTTCCGTGGTTTGTTATTTTGTCATCTGCCGCAAATTCCCGCCGGCAGCCGCTGCGCCGCCGGCAATCCGCCTGGTGTCCCTCCTTTATGGTGCGCCATGACGAATTGCCGGGCGACTTCTCTGGCCCCACGAACCATCCCTTCATCCCGCCCCACCTTGGCTCCGGTAACGAAAAAATCCATTTGCCCCGCCGCCGCCGCCGCCTTTAATTTCAAAATTATTTTCCGCAAGATCTCCGCCTGTTGCGGGGCCGTCTCCAGCACGGCCACCAGCGCTCCGGGGCGGCCTTTGCGGAGATCAAGCCATCGTTTCATCCAAGCCTCGACCCGCCAAGGCAGCTCCTGTCCCGCATGCATGCCGATGATGATCATGTCCGACCTGGCGGCCTCGACCGCGCCCATTTCCCGCAGTTCGGCGAAAGCCAGATCGTCTATATTCCACAACTGATACAACAACCGTCCGCTTTCGTGTTTCAGGTTCCGGTTGAGTCGCTGGAGAATTTCAAGGGTTCGCGCGGCGGTGGAACCCTCGCAGGAAATCAAGACGCTGAAATCTTTCCCCGTTTTGTAGGGAGCCTCGTCCGGGGTTTTCAACACCAAGTTCATTCCCGGTAGGTTACTTAAAATTCGCGCGCGAACAATTGGGGCGATTGCCCAACGTGCGGACGCAATTCATTCACCCGGCCTGAAGAATTTCCTAGATGCCGCCGGCCGCCCATGGCCTGGCGACGGACAGGTTCAACCGTCGGCGGGAGCCTTGAGTTCCTCCGATTGGACGGCGAAGCGGATCAGTTGCGCGGTGCTCTTGAGATTAAGCTTGTTCCGGATGTTGGCGTTATGCACGGCGACGGTTTTGGCGCTTACATGAAGCTGCCGGGAGATGTCCTTGGCCGACTTGCCCTCGCCAATCAACTGGAAGATTTCAAATTCGCGGTCGGTGAGCAGGTCCATCGGCGTCCGGCTGGCCAGCGGCTTGCCGGAAAAGCGCCGCAGGAGATTTTCGGACAATTCCCGGCTCACATAAACATGGTTGGCCAGCACCTGCCGGATGGCCTTGACCAGTTCCTCGGACGGTTGCTGTTTGGTGATGAAGCCGCTGGCGCCGGCGCGCAGCATGCGTTCGGCATAGAGCGATTCCTCGTGCATGGAGATGGCGAGGATGGTCAGTTGGGGATGCAGCGCCTTGAGGTCCTTGACCAGTTCCAGCCCGCTCTTGCCGGGCAGGGTGATGTCCACCAGCGTCAGGTCCGGCGCCAGCTTCTGGACGGCGTCCATGGCCTGCCGGGCATTTGCCGCTTCGCCGCAAACCACCAGGTCCGGCTCGCGGTTGATCACCCCGCGCAGACCTTCGCGCAGCATCGGATGGTCATCCACGATCAGGATTTTTTTGCGCGGCGCCGATTTGGGGGATGAGGGTAATAATTTAGCCATATCAATTCTTTCGTTTTCGTTTTAATCCTTTTTTCCCGGACGTCGCGGTCTGCGGGCGTGCGAACATGCCACCGGTGCCTGACAAATGCAACGTGCAGATGACGGCGGTGCCGCCGCGCGCAACTTTCTGGATGGCCAGGGTTCCGCCAATCATCCCGGCCCGATAGCGCATGATGCGCAAACCCACCCCGGGTTTTTTCGGCCGGGCCGCCATGCCGGTGCCGTTGTTTTTCACCGCCAGGCTGACCTGTCCGGACGTCCTGGCCAGGCTGATCTCAATGCGGCTGGGTTTGCCATGCTTGATGGCGTTGGTGACCGCCTCTTGGGCGATTCGGAACAGGTGCGTCGCCACCGCGTTGTCCTGGATCAGAACCGGCCGGGGACAGTTGAACCGGCAGCCGGTGTGAAATAATTTTTTGGTCCGCGCGGCCAGCGCCGCGAGCGCCACCATCAAGCCGTTGGGCTCCGCTTCCACCGGATGCAGGCCGCGGGCCAGACTGCGGGTCTGGACAATGGCCTCGTTGATCACCTCATGGATTCTGCGGATCTGCCGGGCCTCCGGCAGGGATTTGGCGGCGAGGTCCTTGCGCAAGGTGCCGCTTAGGTAAGCCGCGCCCGCCAGCACCTGGCCCAGTCCGTCGTGCAGATCCTGGCCGATGCGCCGGTGTTCCTGCTCGCCGGCCTGCAAAACTTCCCGTTCCAGTTTGACGCGGTCGGTGATGTCCCGCAAAAAGATCGAGGAATACTGGAACTGGGTGTCGCGCCAGAACGAATTGGCATCCACCAGCACATGCCGGACCGTGCCGTCCCGGCATCGCCAGGACATCGGAAAGTTGCGAACCGTCTCCTTGGCCGCAAGCCGCCTCAGCAGTTCGGTTCCCTGCACTTTGTCCCCGCCGAGCTTGATGAAGGATTGTCCCAGATATTCTTCCGCCGTGTGGCCCGTCAGGTCCAGTTGCGCCTGGTTGGTCCGCACGATGATGCCGCCGGTCGACAACCAAAGCAGGCCGATGGGTGCCTGGTTGAAAAAAACCGCCAGGTTTTGCTCGCTGCGGCGGAGAGACATCTCCGCCTGCGTTCGCTCGGTAATGTCCTGGCCGATGGCCAGCACGGCGGACAGCTTGCCGGCGGCGTTGGCCAGCGGTTTGGCGAACCACTCGATTATCCGCATGCTGCCGTTCCGGATGTGGAGCGGCGTGACCACCTGCCGCACCACCCGGCCCCGCAAAATTTCCCGCACCAGGCGGCGCACGTGGGACTGCTCGTTCCGGGGCACCAGCAGTTCGATCATGTTGCGGTCCTTGGTTTCAGCGAAGGGATAGCCCGTGAGCTGCTCCGCGTAGGCATTGGCGCGAATCAGGTTGCCCCGCATGTCCACCATCGCGATGACGGCGGGAGCCAGTTCAATGAGGCTGTCGGAAAAAGCCTTTTCGGCGAGCAGCGCGGTGTTGGACCGGGTCAGTTGCGCTGTCCGTTCGCGCACGCGCTGCTCCAGTTTGTCATGTGCTTCCCGCAACGCCTGCTCGGCCGCCGCGTGGGCCGTGCGCAATCGCAGCGTGGTGATGCCAAAGGCAAAGTCGCCGCACAGCTCCGTCAGCAGCTGCACCTCCTCAGCGTCGAAACCGCCGACTTCCCGGTTGTAGATGGTCAACGCCCCGAAAGCCTGGCCATCGGCCAGCAGCGGCATCGCGATTGACGAGGCGTAGCCGCGCTGGACGGCCTCCTTCCGCCACGGCGTGACCCGCGGATCGGTCCGCAGGTCGCGGCACTGGCAGACCTGGCCGGTGCGGATGGCCGTGCCGGTCGGCCCGCGCCCGCGCGCCGCCGTTTCGGCCCAGGTGATTTTCAACTTGTCGAGGTAGCCCTTCTCGAAACCGGCTGAGGCGGCGGGCCGCACCGACCGGGCTTCGTCGGGTTCGGCGAACCCGACCCAAACCATGACATATCCGCAATGCTCGATGATGATCCGGCAGATCTCCCTTAAATAGGCCGCTTCGTCCTTGGCGTGGATCAGCGCCCGGTCGCTGGCATTGAGCACCTTCAGCGTGCGGTTGAGCCGGTGCAGCTTCTCCTCGGCCTGCTTGCGTTGGGTGATGTCGGTGGTGACGCCGACGATTTTTTCAAGCTGGCCGGCGGCGTCAAAACCGGCCTGGCCGATCTCCTCCAGCATCATCACGCGGCCATCGGTGTGCCGCAGCCGGTATTCAATCGAGTAGCTGGCGGCTTCCGGCGTCAGGGTTTGAATCCGTTGCAGAAACCGCTCGCGGTCGTCGGGATGAACGCGTTGGAAAAATTCTTTGCCGGTGTCGTGGATGGCCGCGTCGCCGGTCAGGCCGAAAATTGCCCCGCAACTGGCGGAGCGCAGCACCGTGTCGGCGGCCGGGTGCCACTCGAAGGCGTAAGAATGGCTGACCTGCAGCGCCTGTTGGATGCGATGCTCGCTGGCTTTGAGCGTGGCGGCAAGCTGTTCGGTCTGCTGACGCGCGAGGAGCGCGTCTTCCATGAGGTTGAGGGCCGCCAGGCGCGCGTCGCGCAGCTTTTCGTTCGCGGTCTGCAGCCGGATGTTGGTTTCGCGCAATGACTCCTCCGCCTGCCGCTTCGCATCGCGCAGTTGTTTTTCCTCCAGGGCGTTCTTGACGGCGTCGCCCAGCCGCGCGAGCCGGTCCTTGAGCAGATAGTCGGTGGCCCCTAGTTTCATGGCCGCCACGGCCTTTTCCTCGCCCATCACTCCGGAGACGAGGATGAAGGGGATTTCCAACTGTTGCTCGCGCAGCCGCTTCAGCGCGCTCAGCCCGTCGAACTGGGGCAGGGAATAATCGGCCAGAATCAGGTCGGGCGGCGGATGGAGGGCGGCAAGATAGTCCGCCTCCGTCTCCACGCGCGTCCACTGCGGATCAAAGCCGGCGCGGCCCAGTTCGCGCAGGTTCAGCTCCGCGTCAACGGCGCTGTCTTCGAGCAGCAGAATGCGCACGGGCTGGCTCATGCTTTGCTTTTCGCCGGGTCGCGGTTGACCAGCAGCCAGTAGTGGCCCAGTTCGGCCACGGCGGCGGAAAAGCGCTCGAAGTCCAGCGGCTTCACGACGTAGCTGTTGACACCCAGCTTGTAGCTCTCGATCACGTCCCGATCCTCGTTGGAGGAAGTCATCATCACGACGGGGAGAAACCTAGTGCGCGGGTTGGCGCGGATGGCGCGCAGCACTTCCAGGCCGTCCACCTTGGGCAGCTTCAAATCCAGCAGCACCAGCTTGGGATAACCGTCCGGGTTGCGTCCGGGCCCGGTGCCGGTGCCCAAGAGCCAGTCCAGCGCCTCCGCGCCGTCCTGCACATGGACGATGCGGTTGCCCAGGTTGTGCTGGTGGAGGGAGTGCAGTGTCAGTTCGGCATCCTGCGGGTTGTCCTCGACGAGGAGGATTTCGACTTCAGCGGCGGGGTTCATTTTTTTATTTTGAATGTTTAGTTCATATTTCGGCGCGCCCGGTCCGCGGCCGCAGGCTGCCGGGGATTTTGTAAAGCAGTGATCGCAAATCGTAAATCATAAATCCTCCTTTTTCGGCAAGGTAAAATAAAACGTGGCGCCCGCGCCAGTTTTTCCTTCGGCGTGGATCTGCCCGCCGTGGCGGTGGATGATGCGCTGGACCAGCGCCAGGCCGATCCCGGTGCCTTCAAATTCCCGCTCGCTGTGCAGGCGCTGAAAGACGCCGAAGAGCTTGTGGGCGTATTTTTCGTCAAAGCCCACGCCGTTGTCCTTCACGTAATAGGTCGTCACGCCGTCCCCGTCCGCGCCGCCGACTTCGACGACGGGGGCCGGCTGCGCGCGGGAGAACTTCACGGCGTTGCCGAGGAGGTTGGCGAAGACCTGCCGCAGCATCGCGGGATCGCCGTGCGCCGGCGGCAGGGGTTTGAGCTCGAGGCGCGGCGCGGTCCCGGGCGCGGCCTGGGTCAGGTGGGCAAACTCGGCGCGCACCAAGGCGGTCATGTCAATGCGTTCATATTCCTGCCGCTGGCGGCTCATGCGCGAAAAGGCCAGCAGGTCGTCAATCAGGCGGCCCATGCGGTTGGCCTCGCTGTGGACCACGCCGAGCAGGCGATGGCCCTCCGCATCCAGCCGGCCGGCGTGGTCCTGCTGGAGGATCCGCACAAAGCCGTTCACGGCGCGCAGCGGCGCGCGCAGGTCGTGCGAGACGCTGTAGGAGAAGGCCTCCAGCTCCTTGTTCGATGCCTCCAGTTGCGCCGTCCGTTCGCCCACGCGCTGCTCCAGCCCGGCGTTGAGCCGGCGGATTTCCAACTCCGTCTCCTTGCGCGCGGTGATGTCCGCCACCAGTCCGAACATGCGGATCGGGCGATCGTCCGCGTTTCTGATGCATTTGCCGTAGGCCCAGATCCAGCGCTCCGGTCCGTCGGCGCGGCGGATACGGAACTCGAAATTCCAGTCCGTGTGATCCGTCAGTGCGCGCTGGAAACTACCGTCAAACAACGGGCGATCCTCCTCCATCACGTGCTGGAGGGCCATTTCATACGTCCACTCCGGGAGCAACTCCTTATAGCCGAAAATCTGGTCGTGCCGCAGCGAGCGCCAGGCGGTGTGATCCACGAGATTCAGTTCCCACGCGCCCAGTTCGGATATGTCCAGGGCATACCGCCACCGTTCCTCGCTCACCCGGAGCGCTTCCTCGGCGCGCGTCAGCGCCTCCACGTCCGTGTTGGTTCCGAACCATTGCAACACGCGGCCGTCCGTGTCCTTCAACGGGGTTCCGCGCGTCAGGAACAGCCGGAAGACGCCGTCGGCGCCGCGCAGCGGGAAAGTCATTTCAAACACTTCGCCCCGGGCGATGGACGTTTTCCAGCGCTCCAGCACCTGGGGCAGCGCCGCCGGGTCGTGGACGCTTTGCCAGCCCCAGCCTTCCATCTGCTTCGGCGTCGTGCCGGTGTATTCATACCAGCGCTGGTTATACCAATGAATCCAGCCGTCGGCATTGGCGATCCATGCCAGCTGCGGCATCGCGTTGGCCAGCGTGCGGAAGCGCTCCTCGCTCGCGTGCAGTTCCGCCTCGGCCTGCTTGCGCGCGGTGATGTCAACAATCACAACCAATACATAAGGCTCGGCGACGCCGGTGATGTGAGGCTCATAAGCGACTTCAAAAAAGTGCTCGGTGCCGGTCCTGGGGTGGACGGGAACGCGCAATTCATAGCTCACGCCCTCGCCCGTGAAGGCGCGCTCCAGGCGCGGGCTGATCTGGTCATAGACGTGGGGCAGCACGTCCGCCACGCGCCGGCCCACAATGTTCGCGTTCGGCAGGCCCAGAATCTCCGCATAGGTGTGGTTCGCATACCGGTAGCGCCGCTCGCGGTTCACCATCACCAGCCCCACGTGGGCCTCGTCGGTCACCGTGCGCAAGACCGCCTCGCGCTCCCGCAGTTCCGCCTCGGCCTGCTTGCGCTCGGTGATGTCCAGCACCGTGCCGACGTATCGCAGCAGATGGCCGGAGCCGTCGAAATACGGCCGGGCCTGGTTGCGAATCCTCCGCACGCCGCCGTCGGGCCGGACGATGCGGTTCTCGTTCTCGAACGGCGCGAGGTTTTGCAACGCCGCGCGGAACCCCGCATCCAGCGCCGCCGCGTCGTCGGGGTGGATGTGGTCGCGGAGCATCACCTCGTAGGCGGGCGACGGCCCGGCGGGGTCCAACCCGTAGATGCGTTTGGTCTCGTCCGACCAGACCGTTTCATGCGTGGCGGCGAGGTATTCCCAACTGCCCAGATGCGCAATCGCCTGTCCCTCGGCCAGCAGATAGCGCGTGTGTTCCAGCGCCGCCTCCGCCTGCTTGCGCTCGGTGATGTCGGCGCGGATGGCCACATATTCGCGCGGTTTGCCCGCCTCGTTGAGGATCGGCATGATGGTGGTGGCCACCCAGTAGCACGTGCCGTCCTTCGCTCGGTTCTTGATATCGCCGTGCCAGGGCCGGCCCTGCGCGATGGTCGTCCACAGGTCGCGGAAAAATTCCTGCGGATGGTGGCCCGAGTTGATGAGGCGGTGATCCTGCCCCAGCAGTTCGTCGCGCGAATATTTCGAGATGGCGCAGAACTTGTCGTTGACGAAGCTGATTTTCCCCTGCGGATCGGTGATGGCCACGATGGCGTGCTCGTCCAGCGCGGTCCGCAGCTCGCCGACCTCCTTGACCATCGCGCGCAAATCTTCCTCCGCCTGCTTGCGCTCGGAGATATCGCGGATGTTGCCGTCGCGATACAGGGGCCGGCCGGCGCCGTCCCGGACCAGGGACAAATGATTGGACAGCCAGCGGTATTCGCCGCTCTTGTTCCGCTGGCGGTATTCCGCCCGGGCGATGCCGTTGGATTCCAGTTGCGCCAGCGCCGCCGCCATCGCCGGCTGGTCCTCCGGGTGAATCATGGCGATGACGGTCGCCACCTCCATCGCCAGCATTTCCCGGTAGGAATAGCCGGTCACCTTTTCGACCGCCGGGCTGATGTATTCGAACCGGCCCGTCTGGACGTTCGCGCGGTAGATGACATCCTGGGAATTGTCCAGCACCGAACGGAACCGCTGCTCGCTCGCCTGCATCTTCGCTTCCAACTGATTGCGGGCGGTCACGTCCAGGACGAGCGAGAGGATGGACCGAAATTTTCCCGATTCGTCCACCAGCGAGGAGTTGTGCCATTCGCATTGGATGACGGTGCCGTCCTTGCGGTAATTGCGGTTGGCGGAAAACCGGCGCATGTTCGTGCCCGTCTGCAGCTCATCGCTGACTTCGGCGACCTGCGCCGCGTCTTCCTGATAGATCCAGCGAAAGTCTTCCATCCGCTTGCCCAGCACTTCCCCGGCCTTCCAGCCGAAGACGCGCTCGGCGGCGCCGGCCCAGCGCGTCAGGCGCATGTCCGGCCCCCACTCGATCACCGCCAGCGGCGAATTATCCACATGGTAGGTCAGCCGCTGGGCCAGCTCGTGCAGTTGCTGCTCCGCCTGCCGGCGCGCGGTAATGTTTTCAAAAATCACGGCGAACTGGCCCGGCTGCGGGCGATAGACCGAAAGCGCGAGCCAGATTGCCAGTGGCTTGAACTCGATTTCCAACGATTCCGGCTGGCCGGTGCGCACCACCCGGGCGTAGGCTTCCAGATACTCGGGCTGGGTATCGAGAACGCCGGGAATGATCTCGGTGATCCGCCGGCCAATGACGTTTTCCAAGCCGGTCAGCCGGCCGAACGCGCGGTTGACTTTGAGATAAATAAAATCCACCGCGCGGCCCGTGTCGTCGAACACCATCCGGCATTGCGCGAAACCAGTCTGCATGTTCTCGAACAACGCCCGGAACTCCTCTTCGCTCGCGCGCACCGCCGCGTCGCGGTCATAAGCCGCCGCCTTGACCCGGCTGCGCCGGTAAAGTTCCGCGACCACGCTCATGAACAGCCCCATGCCGGTGAAAATTGCCAGCGACAACCGGTCGGCGGGCGAAGCGACCGCGAAACGGTGGACGGGCGGCAGAATCCAGTAAGCCGCGCCCGCGGCCATCACCGCCGTTGCCACCGCGCCCGGTCCGAAACCGGCCACCAGCGCCACGATCATCACCACCGGATAAAAGAGGATGTAGGGCGGCAGACCAGGGCCGAACCACGTCTCCAGCACGAGCCGCGCGCCCACGGCCGTCGCCGCCGCCGTCACCGCCAGCGTGTAGCGCGCCAGCCGGGGGACGGGCGCGACGGCCAGCCGTAGCCAGCGGTGTTGGGTTGGCGGGGTCGCGGGGTTCATTACTGGTCCTTC
>Ga0316217_10007654_pt1 | contig 10231 bp, 15 predicted proteins | sample 1anoAmetaG_FD_203633 | JGI IMG/M metagenome (GOLD analysis project Ga0316217, IMG submission 203633) | Freshwater microbial communities from Trout Bog Lake, Wisconsin, USA - 1anoA | ecosystem: Environmental > Aquatic > Freshwater > Lake > Hypolimnion/Profundal zone | place: USA: Wisconsin... | reverse complement strand
CGGTTTTCCAGAGCAGGTTTTTGATAAATTTGACGTCTTGAATGCTGTTTAGGTTTTTCACTTCCTGCTCAAGCATCAGAGAGGCCCACTGCAAGATACTCTGCTATTGCTTCATATAGCTTAAGCGATTCAAAAAGATTGTAAAATATTAGATAAGATTCGGTTCCAAAATTTATACTAATGCAAAAGGAAATCACCCTGAGCTCCAACTGCAAAGGCGGCTGTACCAAACGCCACACCCTTGACCACGAACACTAAACCATGGAGATCAAAAAGTTCAGGCACAAATTCAACCAGTTCTTATGTGTTGACGATAGTGACTGGCTGCCAGCTTTTTCCATCCAAAGTCAGATAGACAGCCTCATATAGGCGATTAGGGCCATCAAAGAGTACCTCGGACACTATTCAGCAGCTTTCATGAGAAGATAGTCCAAAAAAGATTGATGTATGCTCTAAACTTTGAAAGTGATCACAAACTACTGAACATCTTTAAGCTGGCCAATTAGGAATCTTACCAGGATTTGAGCTGTGAAGATATTGCAGCAATAGTCAAAAGAATAGAAAAGAATAGGCAGCCCAAGACCTAAGAAATAAAGACTTTGATCAATAGTCTCATGATTGAGGAAAGGAACAAGCTGATCTAAAAGATCTCTTCATACTTCTCTCTGATTAAAGAAGTATAAAATTAGAAAGAGCCAACGCAAGCTAAAAGAAGCTACCCTGCAAAATAATAGTCTGAACCTTTGGAAAGGAGAGAAAGGGGGGCGAGAGAATAGAGGTAGGGCTAGAGATAAAGGGAAAGATAGGTTCCATATGATAGAGAGAAAGTCAATAGAAGTAACCACCTGCCAACTATAAGAATAAACTAGATCTAAAATACTGAGGGACACTTTAACATCGTCCTTAAGGTTTTGAAGGTCAGAAAACAGTTTACTTTGGGAGAAGCCCTCCGCAAAAAGGTATAGTTCGAGGGGGGAGATTAGACCGGATTGGCCGTAGCAGTTGTTGACGCCTTGCAAATGATAAAAGCAGGAGCAATCATTAAGATCAGTAATGCTCGAGTTTACTCGTTCCATGGAGTCAAACAAATTCAGCAGCAGCTAAAATACTCCTACATTGAACAACTCAGCACTGAGATAAAAGTTAGCGAAAATTTTAATTTTTCAGAGGGTGTGACCAGAGAAGTAAGGGAACCAAGGGAAACAAGGGAAACAAGGGCGCCAAGGGAAGCAAGGGTACCAAGGGAAACAAGGGAACCAAGGGAAGCAAGGTAAGTAAGGGAGCCAAGATAAGTAAGAGAAGTAAGAGAAGTGAGAGAAAGAAGATAAGGGAGGCAGGGGAGAGAAGGAAGATAAGGGAGAGAAGGGAGAGAAGGAAGATAAGGGAGAGAAGGAAGATAAGGGAGAGAAGGAAGGATATAGACCTATAATAATAGACAAGAATAGGACAGAGCCTTGGTTCAAAGGCCAGGCTAAACGGATAAATTTTTTTAGAAAGAAGAAGATTAAGAGCCAAAAACAAGAAAACAAGCTTTAGTGGATAAGTACTCCTTGATAGCCCAAATAAACGGTAAAAATTCATACCAGAGATAAAGCTTCCGATCACAAGACGATAAAGATAAAATCGCAAATAATCCCAAATTGATAAAAATCAAAGAAATCAGCCCTGACATAGTGGAAGAATCAATCTCAATTATGGCACAAGTAAATCCTGCTTAAGTTAGGTCTGCGAAATAAGAATAGAGGTCAGAGTTGGTAAAGACAACGTGTTCGTAGTGTTAGGTGACTAAACTGGCACAATCTGGGCCGAACTGCCTTATCTCGATCCTTCACTTCGCATCAATGCAGTGCTACTGCTGAAGTAGGTGGAAGTGAACATTCACTAAACTCAGCACAAGCTCATTCTGAGGGCGGTTAAAGAAACCTTGATTGAAAAGACGGGCATGCGGATGGCAAAGATTAATCATGAAAATGACATATCAGAGCAAGTTTGGTAGGAGGAGAAAGACTAGAAAGAATAAGACTAGAATGTGTGGGATTTTTGATAGCACAAAAGCCATTAACGATATCTTTTTATTACTCTTTTTAGTTAACTGCAATAAACGTAACTAATCACTGAATAAAGTGTAAATGTATACAATCGTAGAATGCTGAATTTAAAGCAAAACCAAAATTCTTGAGAATCGTCCAGCTGAGACAACATGATTGTAGAGGTAGAGTGGCAGCCATGAATGGTAGGATTATTCAAAGCAGAAAAGATTAATCATATTTATTTATTTTTGAGAGATGACCTCCACAGCATAGCCAACCAAACCTAAGGAAAGCCTATTCATGTTGCTCTTCAAACCCTTTTTAGTTGGTTCCATCTCGGGCGCTCTCGCAACCTCAGTTATCCAGCCTGTTGATACCGTCAAAGTCATTATCCAATCCAGAAGGGAAGCCGCAGGAAAAGGACAAGTCAATCTTTCGCCCTTCTCAATCGCGAAAGACATAATCAAGGAGAGCGGTGTTATTGGTACTTTTTAGTCTATTTAGGACTTTACAAAGGACTTGACTCTGCGTTGTTAAGGCAGGTGGTTTATACCGGGCTGCGTCTGGGGTTGTTCAGAGCTGTCGAGGAAGACATCAAAGCTAAACAAAACAGAACCATGACGCTCACATAAAAAACAGCTTACTCAATGGGAGCAGGATTGATTGGATCCGGCATTGCTAATCCTCTCGACATGGCGTTGATCAGGTTCCAATCTGACACCACTCTACCTCCCGCCGAGCGCAGAAACTATAAGAACGTCTTTGATGCCTTGGGTAAAATGAACAAAGAACTCAAATTCTTCGGAATGTGGAGAGGGTCAATCCCCACAATTGCAAGAGCCATGGCGATGAACTCATGCATTCTGGTGGCCTACAACTAAGCAAAGTAAAAGCTAATCGCGTATTCTTCCTAAAAGAAAGAAACAATGACAATTCGTTTGATCGCCTCAGCTATTTCTGGTGTTTCTGCCTCACTAGGCTCATTACCTTTCGACAATGTTAAAACGAAAATCCTCAAAATGAAGCCAAGTAAAGATTTTGTGATTTAGACGCTGCGGGAGAACTGCCTTACAAAAACACAATCGACTGTTTTGTGAAATCAGTTGCAAAGGAAGGAGTCTTCAGTCTTTGGGTGGGAATTTCTACATATTATTTCAGAGTGGCTCCCCATGCCATGATCTCCATTTTGGCTCAAGACTACATCCATGATTTGCTGAGTGACAAGAAAAAGAAAGAATGATTAATACATTACCATTCTTAATAACTCAATATGGAAAAAACTTGAAAAGGAAATAATTTGAGAGACTAGTTTCGTTTGAAGATAAATAAATATCAGTAGTTGGACTTTTTTATTGCTCTATTAACCCTTTTGACCTTCGCTCCCCCCAACTTAACATCTAAATAATAGAAATCTTACTTAACTCCACATGTGGTGGCTTCTTCAGCCCAAACCCTGCAGCAACTTTCTGCAGATCCAAATTATGGACATTAAACACTTCCTTCAATCCATAAGTAGTATATGCATGGAGGTATGACTTGAATGCGCTTTTGGCCTACCCATTCAGGTAGTTGTTCTTCTCGATCAAAGTCTAAAATTCCTCTTGGATCTGCACTAACTTATCATCTGCGAATTCATAATGATTTAACTCAACTTTCGAGTGGACCAAGTGTTTGAGGTAGCTCTGCTCCTCAGGCAAGAGAAACAGCAAAGCCTTTCCTGAAGTATTGTGACCCCTACAAGTACGTCCCACTCTGTGGATATACTCCTTAATATCAAGAGGGGGATCGAATTGCACAATCCAGTCCACTTGAGGAATATCCAACCCTCTTGCTGCAACATCTGTGCACAGGAGAACTCCTTTCTTGAGCTGCCCGAATTAGTAGAAAGTCGTTGACCTCTTTTGCTGCTTTTGTTTACCGTGAATATCCATTACACTGATGTCGACGTAGTTGAGCAAATCGGAGTAGAATTTCACACTGTTGCAGGAGGAGAAGAAGACCATTATTTTTTTGTCTTTCTGCTTCTGCAAAAAAGTGAACAAGAGTTGAAACTTTTTGTTTGCATCAATCACCACAAAACCTTGTTCCAAGGTTTACACTGTTGCCACTGCTTTCTCATCATCAACTCCAATGTAAATAGGATCTTTGAGCGACAGTTTGGCTAAGTCATCCACTTTTTGGGTTTGGGTTGCTGAAAACAACACAGTCTGCCTCTCCTTTGGCAAAACCTTCAAGATATGAGCTAGATCTTCTTCAAAACCTTGACGAAGCAAGGCGTCAGCCTCGTCTATTACTAGGGAAAGGAGGTTATGATAGATGAATTGTGAATTCTGGAGATGATCCAAAAGTCTTCCTGGGGTACAGATGAGAATATTAACCCCTTTTTCAAGCCTCAAACTCTCAGCCCTACGATTCATGCCACCAATAAGAAGTCCGATAGTTTTGTTATGAAACTGGCCTACTTTTTTGGCAACTTCGTAGACTTGTATAGCCAACTATCTGGTAGGGGTGATAACAATGACTCCAGTTCCGTTTTTCTGTTTGAACTCGAATCTGTACAGAAGCTAGAAGCAGGGGATCATATACGATAAAGTTTTACCTGAACCTGTCTTTGCTGCGCCCAATACGTCTCTCCCTTTGAGGAGGTAAGGCAAAGTCCTTGCCTGGATGTGGGTCATTTGGTTGTAGTTGTAGAGTTCTAGAGCTTTTTGGGTATTTTAAGAAAGCTCAAAGTCTCTGAAGCGCTTCTCAGAAAAATACCATGCTGGTTTGTCTCCTTCTTTTGTGGCATTCTAAGGGGTAGTTCCGAGCGGAATCAATTCTTCATGCTCTTGCGATTCACTTTATTCATCTATCTTTGGGATAATCTCTTTTGCATTTATTGATGTATTGTCTTGCTTTTAGCTCAGCTTGAGCGTTATTTTTTAAGGCGAAACTTACTAAACCTATTCTTAGATGGAATGATGGAGTTGCTAGGGCTTTGAAGATTGAAGAGTGGGGTTTTTGGGCGCCTTTTGAATCTGTTTTCGTTTGTGGTTCAGGATAGCCTTGACCTTTTGAGTCAGTCTCTTGGCTATCTTCCTGACTTAGTGGGGTGACGAAATGTTGACATTCATTCTCTAACAAATAATTAAAATAAGAATACATAGTACTTTTTTAATAAACAAAAAAGCCTCGCTATTATCATTCAATTCTCAATTAACCCAACCTTTTTCGAGACTCATCGACATCTCATCGATGCCTACCCTCATAAAAGGCTGGATTGATTAAGAGACAACTCAATAGCTTATAACCTAATGTATGTCTACTATCAATTGTGAGTACATTCAAACATTATTTCTTCAAGATTCGTCTTCAAACAATAAACTTGATTATTGCTTTCACTTGGCCTGGTCTCAACGCTCTTTTCATCAATCAACTGCAATAGGTGATGAATCAGGCAGCCAAGCAAAAAGGAAAAGGGTTGTGTGCATAGAAAAGATGGTCAATATTTTTATAAGTATGGTAAATTGGCGAGTTGGTTGGAATTTGTGACTAGCCAAAGTTTCGCGCATTTATTTAACTAGTTTTTAGGTGATTGTTGAGGATTATATTAGTTATTGATTTCAACATGAACGACACCCTCAAACTTGTATAGCTTATCAAGGACGTCCTGCAGCCCAACGACCCCAACCTCAGGAAGATATCTGAATCCATGCTCACCACACTACGCAACGACAAACCTAACGAACTCATTATCGCCTATCTCAATATCCTCAAGGGAGAAGGCCCCCTCTAGTGCAGGAATTTCTCAGCCTCCCAGCTGAGGCTCTGTCTCTCCAACTTCTCACCCTCCACTTACTCCAACGTCTGGCCCAAACTTGTGCCTGACGTCCAGCAGGCTATCAAAATCGGACTCTTCGAAATCATATATGCCTAGCCTGACCTTAGCATGAAAAAGCACATTGCTGACTCTATCGGAGAAATCGCAGGCTCATTGATCAGTGCTGAAGATACAGCTTGGCCTGAGTTTAGAGTAAATGTTTGGAACTTGTTCAAAGACTCAAGCATCAATTCAGTCTTCGCAGGGTTTTATATTCTCTAAAGTTTCCTCACCTTCGCCCCCGACCACTTCAAAGAGTACACAAACGACCTTTATGCTTTATTCAAGCTTGGCCTCTAGCACTAAAACAGCAAACTAAAGCTATCAGCTTTGAAGTGTTTTGTTTCATACCTCTAAGTTCTCGAACCGAAGGCACAAACCAATTTCCAAAGCTTAATAATAACCTTATTCCAAGCTGTTTACATTCTCGTCTAAAAGGACAACGATGAGGAAGGATTGGAGGCACTTTCAGAGATGTTGGAAGTAGAACCCCGGTTTTTCAAAAAGAACTTTAAAGAACTTGTTGAGCTACTCAGTAAAATTTTCAGACTCCCCAACATCGAGGGAGGAGTCAGACGTATGACCACTGAGATTCTTGTGGATTTCGCCGAAAAGTCACCAGTACAATTCCGCAAGCGCAAGGAAGCACTCTAGGTAACGATTGAGATGATCTTCTTCCACATGATTGAAATCAGCGACAATGTCACCGAGGAATGGCAAAAGCCTCCCGAAGGTTACAACTAGGATATGGAGGATGATGAAGACTTCGAAACCACCCGCTTTGGTATGGGCGCCATCGATAGGCTCATTTACGTGATTGGGGAGGAAGAAATGTTGCCCATTTTGTCAGTTACGATTGAGAAGTTGCTGCAAAACTCAGACTGGAGGTATAAGTACACTGCAGTAATGGCCTTGTCGCAAATCGGCTAATACATTGAAGACGTCTAAAAGATATCCTCAGTGCTCCAGATGATTTTAGCCTACCTCAAACATGCCAACCCCATGATGAGGTATGCTGCCTGCCACGCCATCGGACAGATTTCAGACGATATGCAGCCCAAATTCCAGTAAAAGTATGGAAATGTCGTCTTTCCAGAGTTGGTCTTACTTCTGCAAAGTGACCCCGTGCCCAGAGTAGTTTCCCATTCGGCCGCCGCCTTAACTAACTTTTTGGAAGGAATGCAATTTCAACAAATCCAAGGCCACTTAGATGTGTTAATGGGGTTGCTTCTGCATCACACAATCCATGGCATCTCATTGGTCCAAGAAAGTGCCCTTTCGGCCATTTCTTCAACCGTTTAAATCTCAAAGGAAAAGTTCCAACCCTATCTCGAAAAAACACTGCAAACCTTGTTCAGCTTTTACACAACTGAAAAGTACGCAGCTAGAGAATACAAACAGCTGAAAGGCCAAACAATCGAAACCATAACCATTATCGCAACTTCAGTTGGTGCTTAAATGTTTAGACCTGCAGCAATCACCCTCATTTAGCTCATGATTAAGCTCCAGAGCTCACAATTCGAGCAGACTGACCCTCAGAAGACCTACATCCTAGCAGGCTGGCAAAGACTCTGCCTCGTCTATGGGCAAGAACTCGGGGGTTATCTTCAAAACATTCTTCCTGGACTCTTCACCCTAGTCTAGAACGTAGTAAGGGAAGAAATTGCACTAGTGAATGGTCAATCTGAGAGAGAAGAAAAAGAAGACGAGAAATAACAAAATATCAACACTCATGATACTGAGTAGGCTGAAGTCGCCATTTCTATGTTGAATGTCTTCATCGAAAAGCTCAAAGAACTCTACAACCCTTACGTGGAAAAAACAGTGAACTTACTCTGCACCATCATAAAGTAGCACCCCAACGAAGATGTCAAGTAATAGGCCTGCAAATGCCTCCCCAATCTAATCATTGCAGTAAAAGGAGAGAACCAACCCTTAGCAGTCAACCTCGCCAAACATTTCATGGCGACCTTGGTCTAGACCATCTAGAAGTAATACGACTCAGATATTGTCATAGTAGAGCTCTAGACTCTGAAGAGCGTGCTTGAAGAACTCGGAATTTGCTTCCTCACCGAGCTGTAGGTCAAGTAGTTTTCGTAAAAGATGCTGAATCTGCTCAAAAACAGTGACGAAAAGAAGCAGACCACCAGAGACAGCCTTGTTGACCTGGACGAATAGTAAAAGGAGATGGTCGATGAGGAGATCAAGCAGGAAGAAGAAGTCCAAGTGGCCATCTCGGAACTCATTGGAGCTCTCTTCAAAACTCACAAAAGCATGACCTTGGGATTCGCCAACTACCTCATCACCAACATCCTCCCCAGAGTCTTCACTGAGAACCAAACTGAGAATATGCTCAAATTCGGAATCTTCCTGATTGACGATATGGTCGAATTCCTCGGCTATGAGTTCCTGCAAGCCCACTGGGCCTCATTCGCCCAAGTTTTGTTGAAATACACATCAGAAAAGAGTTGTGTCCTGCGCCAAGCTGCCTGCTACGGCTTGGGAGTCTTTGCTTCAGTCACACCTCCCACGGTTCTGAATACCGATACTATTGCACTCTGGCTTAACGCTCTCTCTGAAGCTGTGAAAATGCCCAAAGGTTCTGAAAAATAGAAGACATACGGCCACTGCAGAGATAACGGAATCGCCGCAATTGGCAAAATAATAAAGTCACATGGCGCAATTTTTGACCCTAGGCCGATTCTGTGGCTATGGATCCATCTCCTTCCGCTCAGACATGACAAAGATGAAGGGATGGGACAAAACTAGCTATTGGCGGATATCATGATTTCCCAGCCAGATCTAATAATAGGTGGAAACAAAATCTAAGGACTGAAGAGAGTGCTGAGTGTCTACGGAGACATTGCAGGCAACCCAAAACTATACAACGATGCGGTGAAGTTGAAGATAAAGACGCACATAGCTCAGCTAAAGGGCGATCAGTTCTTCTTGGAGAACGTGGGAACCATCTGGGAAGGTCTCTCTCAAAAGCAGAAAGACAACATAACTAACTTCGTGAAATGATCGTTTATACTTTACGCACACACCTACCCCCGTTATTACTCCCTTTACTATCATACAATCACATGGTTTACTACCATACAATCACATGGTTTACTACCATACAATCACATGGTTTACTACCATACAATCACATCTTGGCAATAGGCTATGAATAATCAGAAATGGAAGGTTGCTGATGGCTTGAGCGCGAGGTCAGATGCGCTTTTTGAGCTAGAGTTATTTGTCTTAAGGATTTAGTTTGTTGCTTGTGAAGCCGATAGATTTAGCCAGGTAGTGCTTCTGCTTGGGACTGCACTTAAACTCATAACTCTGCCTCTGCTTGTCTTCACACATACTGTTTTGCTTGAGTGGGATGAAATTAGGCGCACTGCTCTTCTTTTGCCCTAGCAAAGCACTACTGTTCTTTAGCCTCTACTGCATAGTCTCAACCAAAGAAGCCTTCTTCAGCAGTTTGAACCTTGGAGAATTCATCTTGATGCTTGTTTACTTAATGGGCATGATGCACTTTAGGTCTAGGTTCAGGTCTGCTCCTGATTGAGTCTTTTTGTGCTGTTTTGGCAGCTGTAGAGTCAAGCTCTTTAAGGTCTCAGACTTGTCTGATTTATGGGATTTGGCAGGAGACACACTGGCTTTCAGCAACCCCTGTATCTCTTCATCATGGTTTTCGCAGTCAACCCTCAAATACTAAAGTTGTGTTTTAAGGGAGATCTGCTTGGCCGTCTTCTGTCTCAGCACCTCTTTTAGTTTCTTGATCTATCCGAGATAAGTTCGACTGAGGAGGGCCAGCTGCATTTCGAGCTAGTCAACCCTTTGGAGATTGGCGTGGTAGGTCTAATCTTGAAGCGTCTCCATGTGTCTGTATCAATTATAATGGCAGTGGCTCACAATTATAATTAGAGTGTATGCTGAAATCGCTGCTGAGGCTGCAGCATTGCTTCCTGCAGGTCAAATACCACAAATTCAAAATAACCAGGCTGCCGGAGTAGTAGTTCGCAATTATGCTCAAAGATGAAACCACGCTTTCCTAGCTCCTGCAGGTCATTCGCGAAGAGTTCCAGATCAAGAACACTGAGTTGTTGGCTTCCTCGGGCTTCACCTCCGATCTGGCCTTGCTTCCAGTCACCTAATAACTCAGGTAGGCCAACCAGAAGTTCAAAGAGCAGCCGTTTTTGCCCATCATGCTGTCCAATGATCTGTTCATATACGAAACCATGAACAACAAAGCGCACCTCATCTATGGCCTGTAGTGCCTATAGCTGAACTATACCAACAACCGCAACGTAACACTGCTGATACGCAGCTGCCAGAAAAGATA
>Ga0316217_10007652_pt1 | contig 10232 bp, 6 predicted proteins | sample 1anoAmetaG_FD_203633 | JGI IMG/M metagenome (GOLD analysis project Ga0316217, IMG submission 203633) | Freshwater microbial communities from Trout Bog Lake, Wisconsin, USA - 1anoA | ecosystem: Environmental > Aquatic > Freshwater > Lake > Hypolimnion/Profundal zone | place: USA: Wisconsin... | reverse complement strand
CGAGTCAAAATAATGTCATTACAAGCAGAATTGAGAGCTACTGATTCTAATTTCTTGCATCATCAATTTTATTTTCGTTAGTTTTCCAAAAAGGAAAGCAAAATAACAACGACTGTTGAGGTTGCCAAAGAATCCAAGTCAATTTCAAAATTTTAATATTTTTTAGAATCTTGTAATTTTAGAAACTCTCACTATATATCTTGAACGGATACACTTTTGGAATTAAGATATTTTACAAGATGCAGGAAATCGGGGTAAGGAAGAACCTCCAAGACCTTCCCCAAAGCTAGCGCAAACAATATTTCTGGTGCTTGAAAATGCTCAGCATTCTCCCTCCCTTCAAGGCCAACAAAGCAAGATACTTTTATACCCTGGGAACCCCAGGACCCTAAAAGGAGCCCTACAACAAAATATAGCCTCTATGTCTTTACGATGAACTCATCTCTTCTCATGCCACCTGCTGCGAACATGGCAGCTTCTTTTTCGGGTATTACCATAGGCATCTGCTGTTTTACTTTTAAGTGCTTCTCAACTACGCCCACGAAGTCCTAAGCGGCCCAATTCAGAACTTTCAGAAAAATTTTGCGCAGATTTACGATGTAGACCACAAATCGTGGCACTCATTCTTTGAGGAATATCAAAAGACTGCCCCTAACAAGAAAGTGATGGCTCACTATTGGAACCCAACCAACTACAACAACAGAGATGATTTAGTCATTCCCGATGAACTCTCAGATCCTAAGTTGTTTTCCAGCGGCTATCAGCTCGATACTTTAGACAAACTTTTCTTTGAGGTTAGAAAGCATCACCACTATGAAATCAATGCCAAATAGAGATGGTATAACCACAGAGGACAGCAACACTATGAGTCTAGCTAACGACAGAAATTTATTGATGCGAATTCCCCTCCAGGAGGCGTCGACAAGCCTGATGATCTATATTACTTTTATAACGGGTACACTCCAACAGCAGAAGAGAATAAATTAGTTGCTGGTGATTGGAATCCTCGAAACCAAGAAATGTAGACTTTCCTCAATGTCTATCAACCCTTTTCAAGCTTCCCAGCAAGTGCCTTCATGCCCAACTCCATGAAAATATCCTCCAGCAGAAACTATGCGAAGTTTCAAGATAAAGCAACTGTGAACAACATGAACCTATTAGCTCTACAATAAGGTTAAATTTTGGTAAACTATGGAGGAAGATTCAACAAGGAAGGTAAGCCATACGATATGCACTACATAAATGAAAGCTAAATGCCAGATGATGTTTCGAGGATCGGTGCAGTCAACTACAACACTCTAGTTCCACACTACCAACTCGGCTATGCCCTTTACTATAACGGATTCGAATCCTTTATCAAATATCTTGACCCTGACTATCGAAACAACTAAAGAGCCCACAATACTCTGCACAACAATATGCACTTCAGCATGATCAACGACCTTTACTCACTCACCAATATGATGTTCTTCCCCTACCACAGCTGGATCGATATACAAATCGAAATGAAACTTAGGATGTGCCAAAAAGATCCACAACAGGCATTTGACCTTGAAGCAAGGATGGACGCAATAACTAGTAGGGAACAGCTTTTTGATCCGCTTTTGAATCCTCAAAGCAATAAGGTGCAGTTTGGTGCATATCCGATCATATAATGGTGCGACCCAAGGTACGTACTCTAAGTTACTACAAACAGAGACCTAGTAACATTCGAACAAAAAGTACAAAAATGCAAATAACTGGGACTAACTGCAGCAAACATTATCACTGCTTTTTCTTCAAAAGGCTTCTACCTCAGAAATACCAAATAAATCCGATCATCAAAACACCTCGGATAATTTTACAGAGATTTCTATATTCCTCAAAATGTAAATAGGCTTGCAGAGTTCAAAGGATTCGCCACTTTTGACGCCAGCTATGACATTGATATCTTTGAGACAGTTTTCTAAAATGGCAGGCTTCAAAATATTTCAAAGCCTCTCGGTTAGCTTGACAATCTTTACATTCCCAAATATCTCAGTGATATGAAAGACCAGGTAAACAGAGAGCAAACAGATTTGATTAACTTCACGCAAGACTACCGACAAAAACTTCAGAAACCTCGCCCTCTCAAATACTATCTGAAACTTGTAGAAAAAGGTCTTTTAATCCATGCTAAGTACAAATCGACCATAACCAATGGTAACTATTTGGTCTATGGATCTTTCGAAAAGCTGGGAGAGCATCTCAAAAAGATAAAACATGACTTGATTGCCACGCCCAAAGAACTACGAGTACTATTCCAGGAGCCAGTTTGTGTGCTGACTCTGTCCATTTTCGGCAAAGGAAAAAGTGCTACGAAATGCATCAACTGCGGAGAAAGCAAAAACATTCTCATCAACATGAATGAAGAACTCCTGGTTAGGTACAAGAAGCTGTGGAGCTACGTCAACAAAGCAATCAACAAAGAAGTAATCCTTGACAGTTAGAAACAAGGCGAAGACCCAGCTGACCTCAATGTTGATATCAGTTAGATTTTCCAGGTGAAATAGCATCCCAACCAGTTCAAATTCGAGTACATCCGAGGTGCCTAGTAGGCTCAATTCGACGTCTTCTTCCTCAGCAGCGCTCGTAAAGTCCAACACTTCAATCTTACCATAAAACTTTATGTGACTTCAGTCCAATAAAATGAGCAGATCAGTATCGCCAGTAAACAAGTCAGTGGAGAGTAACTGGAGTATCAATAGTTCAACCTAGCCCGAGAGCAAGGAGTCTACTCCTACCATTTCGATTTCTACAATCTCCAAGACAACTCCCCTCTGCAGAGAAGCGACCTCGATGGTCTAGTTTACTCGAAGGTAGCACTCCAGGTATTCTCCGAAGGCAAATCGTTCAACATCAGCTTCCCCATACGCAACTACTACGAACTGATCAGATATCAGGTGTTGATTACTGATGACGGACCCACTTTGAAATACAAGATCACCGATGCTGACTTTGACTTTAGGTTTAAGTATTATGATTCTGGAGAAACTGGAAAATGAGATGATGAGATATCATTTATTATCTTGAATTGTGCCATATTTTTCATTATGAATCTGTTATAAACAACCAAAATTCGACCAAATGTAAAACTAGCCCAAGGTACCAACTAGCTTGAAAAAGCATACCCAGCTTACACCCAATTAAAATTAGCCTCAACTAACCCTCATAAATTTATACAGCTAACTTTAACTTATTTTCAGTAATGTAGATCTATCCCAGATTTGGGGAAGATTGATCTTTGAGGTGAGAGCTATCTATATGGAGGAAGTGGGAATACATACGAGATGGATGATCACTATTGGTCGGCATAGTAATAAGAAAATGTCGGGAAAACATAATTGAATCCTATATTTTATTCGAACGGCTCTATTTTTATATTTTGCTCATAGGCCCGAGGGACGAAAGATAACGAGCCAAATGAAGGCGTTTGCAGCACGTTAGGCACACTCTATGCATTCTGCTTGGGCGAAGGTTACCCTACCTCATTTTACTGCTTATTCCTTTCCAATTTTGTTGTAATTCTCCTCATTGCATTCTACTGCTGATTTCTCCTATTTCTCACACGTAAGTGGGTATTTCCAGCAGAGCCAACCTAAAACTATTACAGTTTTCCATCAGTAATCGCCTCCGCAACGTTTTTGATCTAATCCCTAGATATGTACCTGCTGTCGGACGAGCTCAGCATGATAGTTCTTCTCGGCCAAGATGCTCGCAAGACGCAGGCAGATGAAATTGAGGATCTACTTGCTGCATTTCAATTTACTCGTCAAGTACCTTTGTAGGCTTCGGATTACCTCTACAATTTGTCATGCTGGCACTACTTGCTTTCTTGCCGACCTGCTCCCTGGTACAGAATTTTCAAAATCTGTCTTAATCCCTGCCTGCCTTCCTACATTCCAAACAGCTCCTTTTTTTGATTAAGCGAATCGAACTCTCTCTGTAAAAGACGCAAAAGGGAAGCAGTAATGATCTTTTTTTCTTGAGTATCTATGGAGCAGAAACAGCCCTCAGCGAGGCTGAATTACTAATTCATGGTAATTTTAGATAATATAATTAGGAATTCTATGACTTTCATAATAAACAACCAAAAATTACTTGAGGGAAAGAGGTGTGAGGTGACTTTTTCCTGCTTGAAACAACTCTATACCCAATATCGCAAACCTTATTCGCTATCAATCTAATTTATAACGCACAATCCCACTGATCTGATAATTTACCGGTCCAAAGCCCCGGGTCGTTATAATGGGCTCAGAATAAGTTAATCTAGGCTGGGTTCCAAACTCTCAGCAAACTTCTTGTTTATACTCATCATTTTGCCTACGATCTTTCAATATTCGCATATTTTAGGACTTCCTACGGCCGTTACTAATTCTTAACAAATTTAATTTGTAAACTTATTAATTCAACCACACAGATGCAAAACCCCTCAGCAAAACTGTACATGCTTTTCAACGCTGTGACCAACCCAATCAAAGAGCAAGCAATCTTGCTCAGCAATCTTCGGTCTTAGCCCTACAGCTTTGTTGAGAAGCTACCCAAAAAGGTGATAGAATCTAACCTATCAGTGATGGCAAGAAGCATGGAAGCAAAGAGTGCCCCTGAAGAGCTATTCAGTTTCCTCCTGATAGCCGTCTTCGTGATAGCTCTGATGAGTTTCTGCTTGTTCTGGGGCAATGAAAAATAACAGCAATACAAAGCGGTCCAAACAGCTTCCAACACCGAGATGACCCACCATGTTGAGGAGGAACACGACGTGCTTATGTTTAACAATGATCATTTGACTTCTTGATGGCTAACTAGCAATTTTATGATTTAAAACTTAAGTGGAAAGGGCAAGCGAATATGAGCGCAAGAGCACTCTAAGATTTGTTTTCTATTGGGTTAAGGAGAGCTATAGCTCGATTAATCCATCTAATCAGTTCAAACCATTTTCATTCAAATTCAAATTTGAACTGAGAGAGTAAAATTTGATTGGCAAACTCCACCCAGCATCTGGTAGACCATCGTCTTGGTCCTCGATGAATCCAGATTTCTGTTTGCTGTTTCAAAATATTTGATTTTGTGGAGTTATCTTGTTTGGTTGATTCGTTACGCTGTAATGCTATGCTAATCACCAACAGTAAAATATAGTTCTGGGAGCTTAGGACACAGCCTCAGTAGATAGCTGGAAATGGGACTTCTCCTAACTCAGTTTGTTGGCATGTGAACCAATTTGAGGTAGGTTATGTTTTTACAACATACCACTTGTTTTAGCATAAACTGATAATACTTCAACTATCTCAAAAACTTAAAATCTCAGGTCTCTTGATTTTCTCCAACAAAGTAAGCCATCTTCATCTGTTGAGCCCGCTAGTTTGTATTCATAAACTAAGCTCTGTTATCTTTGGTCATGCTTTAATATTTATGAATTCGGTGAATCAAGAAATTGTGGCTTTCCCTCAGCTTATTTGGATGAATAACTGCAATAATTTTTATCGCTGACCTAGATTTCATCTTAGCAGACACAAATACGAAACGTTAAGGACTCAACCCTCAAAAAAATTTGTAATTTGAACCTTTAATTATCATGTTCATAGGTATATTCATAGCTTTCACTAACAAATAATTTTTTATTGACTTTATTCATTCTAAATACAGCTAACCTCTTAAAAACATAGTATCAATACCCCAACTAAGAGTTGAAAGCTACTTTCTATCCAGCCGGCCTCTTGCTATCTGCCTCACTTATATGGATCCTCCAAGATATCATCATCACCTCCAACCCTATCTTCAAACAGATCTCGATAGCAGTCCACACATATCCGAAAAATTTGTTGCCTGATGAGGTGGACTCAAATTGCATAAGCCCCAGTACCCAGAAATCAGAGATAAGCACAAGTAGAGTGACTGCGATGAGTATGATGAGCACCTAGCGAACGGAGTTGTACTGTCGATGGGTTAGTAGTGCATAGAAGGCGAAGAGAGAGTATGTGGAATCGATATCTGCATGGGAGAGAGAGCCGAGCATGCTCACCACGAAGTCCGCGAGCAGCACGAGCAAGCAATAGACTTATATTCTGATCATTGGTTTGTTGCGATGAATTATATAATTGAGCTAGGGTAGCAGGAGACCAATCTTGCTGGCTAGAGCAGCCTAATTTCAGAGTCTTCAAAAGAGTACACCCAGTAATATTCTGAAGCTCAATAAGTGATTGATAGATTCTGCCCTAGATAGTTGTTATATCCAAGAGAGAGGAAATATGAGAAGCTTCGTACCAAAAACGAACTTGAAGAAATGGATATTCTAGGTTTTTAGGCGATTTGGAATATTAGAAAGAGATTGGTTGTTCTAAAGGGTTTGAATACAACAGCTTCCGAGCTCACCGCTGCCGATTTTTTATAAACTACGATTTTCTACGTGGTTTATGAAGCAAAAAGCTCTATTTATAGAATAGAAATAGATAAAAGGTGACTGTGAGTGATTCATGACAAGCTGTATGGGTTCTTTCTTTTTTAAAAGATAGATTTACCACCTGTGAGCATGTAAAAGAGATTTGACAAAAATTAACATTTAGATATATGAGTTAAATAATGAGTTTCAGGATGCCCAGCCACTAAAAATACCCTTTTCAGCCACACGGGAGCGAGCTACAACTCTCTTTTGCCCAAAATTAGTCTTTACCCGTTTTTTCTATTGTAAAGGTTAATCAACGTAGGACTCAACCGAGCGATAGCCAAATATGATAGACAGCTAGACCTCTGATCTGTCGCAAACTTTCAGCGAGTCTTTTTATAGCTTTCATGCAGTCTAAGTTCAGCCTTCATGCCATATAATTCAAATTAATATCGCAATCGATTTATTTTAGAGTCATGATAGAATCATCAGACAGCCGTAGACTCAAATAACTGCTCAGTTAGGATAATAAAGTTAATCTCCCGTCTTTTCCCAGGAAGATGATTGTTATACTTAATAACAATCTGAACTTTGTCTCTCTGAAATTTCGTAGACCGAAGTTGGTTAAGATGGCCTATAAAAACACTACAAAAGTACTGCTACTGTACGAAGATATCCCATTCTACGTTTTAGCTAGGGCGAAGAAATTTTCAGCTCACAGCAGATTGTAGCCGGGCCTAAATAAATATCTCATCAAAACCAATATTTATAAACACCCAGTTTTCTAATCTAAATTGTGCCAAACTAGGGCCACTCTTAGGATTAAGATCGAACCTATGACTACTATTATGATTAAGATCAAACCTATGATTACTCTTATGATTCAGATCAAACCTAAGACATTAGCTGCGAAAATCACTTCGATTAAAGGTATGAAAGCATAAGAAACTCATACAACTATATGAATCAAACCATAAGCGACTGGTTAAAACCTGATTGAAAAACTTAGTGATAGTTTCTAGCCAATATTTGCATACATCCTCAGCTTATTCAGTACATAAGCATGATCGGCTTTGATTGGCCATGAAAGCGATTGTAGGAAAAGAGGGATCTAATTTACTATATAAAAAACCTTCTTATAAGGCTTGTTTGAAATCTTCATTAATAAATCCTTCTACTTCTAATAGCTACTTTTTTATGTAAAACTTGATGAATTCTTAGTCAGCCGTATTCTTGCTGCTGCCGTCTGAATTTTGCGAAGTCCAAACGCAATTCCCTCAGAATTGAATCCTTGGAAACTCAAGTATGCAGTATCCTATCATTTAGCTACTAAAGGATTCATCCAAAAAAATGTATTTCCTTAAATTTGCCTGAAATCCATCCATATTTCTGCAAATAGGACGAAACATACGAAACGAGCGTCAATAAATTTCTAGGTCCGATGATAGGGGTTTATTTTGGAATATCTAAGGCAAAATTAAGCCGGAAACGACCCTAATATTTAAGTAACTAATAAGGAGGCAAGGGGTTATATACAGTGGTACTGGTTCGAATGACAGATGAATGCTGGACGATTAAGAACCTAGGGACGTTTTGTTGCTGGGAGGAGTATATGCTAATGCCTTAGGGAATGCAAGTGGTATTTGTAATGTTCCAACATCCCTCTAGAATCAATCAACGCCTAGGAACAGAATGTTCATTTTATGGCTAGAAGCAGCTCTTGTAGAGGATTCTAACATTTCTAGACTTTGTTCGCTGAGATGGCCTATTGGGTTAGGATTCGCATCAAAGCTAATTGTAGTCGGGCTTTAAGATTTGCTTGATTGATTGGAGACTATTCAAAAGAAAGACACCTATTGAAATATGCTGCAGTCGGTATGCTATTAGTTTGGTGTATTTGTATATTTAAGACAAAGAAGCTAAACGTAATACTCGTAAATTCTTCAAATATAGATTCATAGACAAGCGTCTTTTTAGTGTTTCGTTATTTGGAAGTGATCTCAACTCATCACTACACAACACTTTTAAATTTTTTTCAGTCTGAACCAAAATCCTTTTGAGCTTTCTTTGCAATTATAAAAAGCTGCACTTTAATCGCTTCCAAATCGATCCAAGGTAAGCAGATTTTACTGTTGTCAGCCTATCAAATACATACAGTAGCTGTTCTACCCAACCTATCTTTCATCTAGACAGCAAAGTATCCTGAGTATTTTCAAATAAATCGTGCGTTATTTACTAATTAATTAGTTAAATACGTAACAAGCCTATCTCTTGTCATTTTCTATGACCCTCTTTGATTTATATCGGGCTGAACTCATTTTTAGCAAAAAAGTTATTTTATTCAAAAACCACCCAAATTCCAGCAAAATTACCAAATAACCTCAAAGCAGCTAAAACTCCAATTTTTTCTCGTTTTTATGGCTAAACCTCCGAAACAACAAAGACTGGAAAAGAAAGATTGATTTGTTCCGACAAACTTTTGCCGAATTTAAAACTTGGCCCTTTACTGATAATTTATTAGAAATGGGAAATTAGTGTGTCACAACTGGCTATCACGCACGTACTGAAACCAACAACTTGCCAAAAACTTAGCGCAGTCCTCCGAATCCTACCTCCTTTTAGATCCATCTCACCCCTAACTTGCATGTCCTAGAAAAACCGGCAGAGTCGACAAACAAATATAAGGTTGAGCTCCAATAAAAGAGTGGGGTGAAGAAGGGAAGCGGGATAGAAGAGAAGCAGACGTCTAATTTGGACAGCTTGAAGACGGGAAAATCCAGTTCTGTGGGTAAAAAGACAGAATCTCTGCAATACCTTGAAACTGAATCAACTCTTCTGGGGGAAAATATCAATAACAACGTGAGTTAAGGCGGTGATTAAGATATGGCAGCTCCCCACTTGTGCAGAACCAGCATCCCAATCAGAGTCTAAACACCTTCGTAAATGAGGTATTCACTGATTTCTGCCTGGAACAAACCCGACTTCGACGAAAGGGAGTTCTTTTACTCAGTCAATTACGACAAGATCTTCATGGGAACTTCTCAGTCTGTGGCTGGCCCTTGAAATAAACTAATATGATTGTTTTTAATATAGCTATCAAATTTTATGCAGAATTCGATGAAAAATGTAGCCAACTCGAGATGAGGGATGACTGCATGCGAAAATGGGGTTCTGAATTTCTGGCACCATTCCTTAATAAATATAGCATAGCATAAAATAAGATCGTAACGGCCAATCCGATATTATGGCTGCGGCGCACCAAAAAGCAAGAATCAGTGCTCTTTGTTAATAATTAACAAGAGACTTGAGGTTGGGAATCCAAATCTTGCTGAGAAACTAATTTAGGATCAAAACTATATGAATTTTTTAAAGTTTTTTTGAGGACGGATGGAGATTTTGAAACTGCATCTTTGAGCCATTTCTCATTTCGTCTTTTAAGCTCAGTCGAAATGGAACGAAATATAAAATTTTTCACCAAACTGATGACCCTCTTACTCTTCAATGAGCTATGCAGGATTATAGGAGTAAGAGATACCAGATTTGAAATGAAAATAATCGAACAAAGTCATGCTTAAGTATTAAAACTTGATAGCCCTAAAAAATGAAGCCTAATCTTCAATTTCTCATTAAATTGGGTATTGATTTCTCGATTACTTAAACAACTTGATTAGCATCTTTAATCAAGAAATGCTTTTCTTCACTGGGAATAGCAGATTGCTAGAAGGCCATCACTCTGGTTAATCTTCGTAAGCTAACTGGCACTGAAATTAACTTGAAAGACGAAATAAACTAATGATTCATATACATCGCCATCTCACTTAAATACTCTTAATAA
>Ga0316217_10007650_pt1 | contig 10235 bp, 10 predicted proteins | sample 1anoAmetaG_FD_203633 | JGI IMG/M metagenome (GOLD analysis project Ga0316217, IMG submission 203633) | Freshwater microbial communities from Trout Bog Lake, Wisconsin, USA - 1anoA | ecosystem: Environmental > Aquatic > Freshwater > Lake > Hypolimnion/Profundal zone | place: USA: Wisconsin... | reverse complement strand
GACGACGATCAAAATCTGCTTGTCCTACCCGCCGCAGCCGCCATACTTACACCGCGCATGGCCTGAACCGTCTCTCCGAAGGCCAACCCAAATTTCCACCACTCAGGTGGACGTGACCTTGATCTTTCAGTGAAGCGCGGTTGACCAGCCCTGCAGGAGCTCACGCGCACGGCCGGCGCCGAAGACGTATCTATCCGGTCTGACCAGGACCGATGACGCATTGTGCTTTGCGAGCCATGACAAAAACGCCGCGGAAAATGGAGATATGTCTGGGTCTGAAAGATTAAAGACCCTCAAACCCTTCATCGCCTCGACCGCCTCGGTTGTGATGAGCCAGGGACCGTCCCCCGCGACATCGTCCCATCGTCGCCCTTCCCGCCAAGGCTGGATGAACGGTTCGCCCGCGCCGGGACCAGGGAATATGGCCGGACCTGCAAGGGGCGGGAAGGTGAAGCCCTCGCCCGCGACATCGGGCCCCGCCGTGGATCTCTGGGCCAGCATGGCGACGTCTCGTTCAGCCGCAGCCTTGGGGTCAAGTATGCAGACCGTTCGCCCCATCATCAGCGCCAGGTCAATGATCGCCTTCACATGGGGGCGGCGCTCGATCTCGTAGGTGTCAAGCAAGGCGTCCTTCGCCTCGCCCTTGAGAACCGCGCGGAGTTTCCAGGCCAGATTGGCGGCGTCGCGCAGCCCAGCGCACATGCCTTGGCCAGCAAACGGCGGCATCTGATGCGCGGCGTCTCCAGCCAGAAAGATCGGGCCTGCGCGCCAGTGCTCGGCGATCAGGGCGTGGAAGCGATAGACGGCCTTTCGCTCCAGGACGACCGCTCCGTCCACGTTCCAGGGCGCGAGACATGTGGAGATGAAGGCGTCGCTCAGCGCCTGTTCCGGCGACTCATCTGGCCGCAGCATGAATTCCCAGCGATGCCGGCCGGACCCCATCATGACACAGGTGGTCGGTCGCGCCGGGTCGCAGATCTGAAGGTTGATCTGCGGAAGTCGCGCTGGATCCTGCACGCGCATGTCGATCACCAGCCACGGCTCATCAAACTGAAGATCCTCAACCGAAGCGCCGATGAGGCTCCGAACGCGGGATGAGGCGCCGTCGGCGCCGACGAGATATCGACCCTTGACCGATCTTTGGCCGTCCGGCGTCTCGAACCTTGCATGCACACCGTCTTCGATCGTCGAAACATCGATGAGGGTCCAGGATGTCTGAAGCTCCACATCGTCCAGTTCGGCGATCCGGTTTCGAAGCGCGGCCTCGACAGAGGGTTGATGGATCATGTTCGCGGCGGGCCAGCCCGATGGCGATCCCTTGGTCAGGAAGCGCATAAGCACCTGTCGGTCGGCGGTCAGGAAATCATATTGTTCCGCTGGTCGGCTCGTCGCCATGATCTCGTCAACGACTCCGACCTGCTGAAAGATGCGCACCGTCTCGTGATCGATGTGAGCGGCCCTCGGCAGCGGGTAGATGTCGCTGGCCCGGTCGGTCAGCAAGGTGCGGAGCCCGGCCTGTCCCAGCAGAGCGCCGAGCATGGCCCCGGTCGGGCCGGCGCCGACGATGATCACATCGTAACGATCGCTCATCACTCAGGCTTCCGGCTGAAAGCGGTTCTCGATATGACCCAGACCGTCAATTTCGCAGCGCACCACGTCCCCGGCCTTGAGGAATTGGCGTGGTTCCATGGCCGCCCCGACCCCGCCCGGCGTTCCGGTGAAGATTACATCCCCAGGCTCAAGGGTCATGGCCTGTGACAGATGCTCGACTTGTTTGAAAATGTCTAACACTAGGTGTTTGGTGTTTGAGGACTGGCGGAGCTCCCCATTAACCAGACACCGGATCCCAAGATCATGCACGTCTGCAACGGCGTCCGTCGTTGTGATCCAGGGGCCGAAGGGCGCATGGGTGTCGAAGGACTTGCCCAAGGACCATTGCTGCGTCCGGTGCTGCCAGTGCCGCTCCGTCACGTCATTGCCGACACAAAACCCGAAGATGTGTTCCGCCGCCTTCTCCGCGGCGATGTGCCTGCCGCCCTTTCCGATGATGGCGACCAGCTCGACCCCATAGTCGACAAATGGTCCGGCTTTGGGAATCTCGACCTGCGCATAAGGACCGTTCACCGCCGTTACAGCCTTGGTGAACCACACCTGGTGCTCCGGCGTGGCGACCTTGCTCTCCGCGATATGGTCGGCATAGTTGAGCCCTATGGCGAAGATCTTGCCGGGTCGGGGCACTGGGGCCAGCAGCTCTGTCGCCGAGAGCGGCATGCCGCGACCGGGTGCGCTCGCCGCCGCAATCGCCCCTTGATCGGCCGGCCACCGACGGATCAGATCGATCATGGCGCCGTCCAGTCCGGCGTCAAAGACCTGATCGGCCGACACGACGCCGATGCGCGGACCGGTCTCTGACTGATAGGTGCAAAGTTTCATGGGCGTCAGTTTCCCTGCATCATCGGGTGGAGCGGACCCCACTGGACCCCGAGCAGGTCCTGCAGGGTTGCAGCGTTGGACCCATCGGCGGCGGTGAACAGATCGCCGTCGGTCCAGTGTTCGAGCTCGTTGCCGAACGGATCCTTCCAGTAGTCGAAGATCTGACCGCCAAGGATATGGCGACCTACGCCCCAGGCGGGAACGCGTCCGTCCGCCTTCAAATGATCGTGTCCCACCATCAGGTCATCGAAATGAGCAACTTCGAACGCGGCGTGGTTCAGCGCCGGCGCTCGTGGCGACTGCAACAGGAACAGCGTGTGGTGGTCGGTGGGAATGTCGCCGCGGTCGCAGCGCATGAAGGCGCCGATGGCGGCGCCCGGCGCCACGTCGATCTGGTCAGACGTGATGAACCCGAAGCGCGTCTTGTACCAGGCTTCCGAGGCGCGAAAGTCTGTCACTTCCAGAACGGCGTGGCCAAGACGCAGGACCGTTGAAGGCCCGCCCGACAGCCGCACAGCCGTTCGGGATCGTGAACGCGCACGGGCGGAATTTCGGACGGGCTCAGCCCTGATCGCAAGGGGTTCGCCCTTGGTCTGGCCAGCCACCACTTCGACGCCGTGCCCGTCCGGATCCTTCAGCCGAACGACCCTTCCGCCTCCCGGCCAGTCAAGATCCTCGACAGCTGCGCCGTCGTGAGCGGCGAGACGGTCAAGATCGGCAAGGCTTTCAGCGCGAAAGCCGACGGCGACGAATCTTGCGTCGCCAAGGTCAGTGACGTGCGCAACCGGTTCCGGTCCCGCCGTTCGACAGATCAACCGCGTGCTGGTTCGAAGCGCCGGCGTCAATCCGAAGGCGACAGCGAACCGCTCCATTTCGTCGAGGTCTGGCGCGGAGAAGCGGACATAGGCGATGTCTTCAATCCGGATCGCGCTCAACACCGCCTCCACATTTGACCATTTAGTCAAATAATGTCGGAACTGGAAGCAAGGTCAAGCGCAATCTCGATACGGAACGTCGTGCCCGTCAATCGTGAAGCAGCTCCGCAGCGACCTCGTCGAGCAGGGTTGCGGCCTCCGTGACCGAAAGACCAAGCCCGCGAAAGGCGAAGATGAGGACGGACCGGTAGAGATCGCGCGACGAGGCGATACTGAGCTGGTCAAACAGCACCTTGCTTATCAACAATTGGGTCACGCCGATCAGATTGAGCATCGCCGCATCCACGTCCCTGGCGTCGAATCGCCCCTGTCGGACGCCAAGCTCGAGATCCGCTCGAAGACCGGCATTGAGCGCGTGGCTGGGGTCCGCCGCCTGTCGATCCGCGGACAGAACGATTTTGGCCTTGTCCGGACAATCGACCGCAATGCGAACAAATTGGGCGACGCCGCGGGCCACCCGATGGGCCGGGTCGGCGACGTCCTGGTTGACCTCGAAAACAGTCGCTTCGATTTCTGCGCGAACCGCGCTGGCGATTTCCCGGGCGAAGCTCTGCTTGTCAGTGAAGTGATAGAAGAAACTGCCTTTGGCGACGTGGGCCGCCTCGACGATCTCATCAACCGATAGCCGGTCGACCGGCCCAGCCGCCAACAATTTCAGCCCCGCATCGATCAACGCCGGGCGGGCCTTGGCGCGCTTTCGCACCTCCTTGGCTTCGGGTCGAGCGGCTTCGGTCATAGGTTCCGGCGAAGACATGTCGATCCCTATGCGCAGATCCGGTCGCCCTGCCAAGGCTATGTGTCTCAAGCAACCTGACTTCCCGCCGAGCCTTGGACCGGCAGATGGCTCAAATCAGGCCGAAACACCAAACCAGTATCGCCTTTTGGGCGTGAATACGGTTTTCCGCCGCCTCGAACACCACCGACTGCCGTCCGTCTATGACCTCGTCGGTCACCTCTTCGCCGCGATGGGCGGGCAGGCAATGCAGGAACAGTGCGTGGGGCTGGGCCAGGGACATCAATGACTGGTCGACCCGAAAGTCCTCGAACGCTGCAAGCCTGGCGTCGTGGTCCGTATCGCCCATCGAAACCCAGGTGTCGGTGAACACGGCGTCAGCGCCGCTGACGGCGTCCTTGGCGTCGTGACCGACCCGAACGAGGCCTTCCCCGGCGCGGGTAAGATCCATCAGGTCCGGGTGATAATTGGCCGGCGTGGCGATGCTCAGCTCAAATCCCAACCGGCCGCTGGCGTGTATCAGGCTCGCGCAGACATTATTGCCGTCGCCGACCCAGGCCAGACGCTTTCCGGCAATAGGGCCAAGGTGGCGTTCGATCGTCATCAGGTCCGCAAGGATCTGACAGGGGTGGCTTTTTTCCGTCAGTCCGTTGACGACCGGCACGGTCGAGGCGCGGGCGAAGCGATCGACGTCATCGTGCCGGTTGGCCCGGATCATCACGGCGTCCACCATGCGAGACAGCACCTGCGCCGTATCCTCCACCGGCTCACCGCGGCCCAGCTGCATATCGCCGGCATTGGCGATGATGCTCGATCCGCCAAGCTGCCGGATCGCAGCGTCGAAGGAAAAGCGCGTTCGCGTGGAGTTCTTTTCAAAGACCATGGCGAGCACCCGGTCCTTCAAGGGCGCATCCGGATCCGGTCGACCGTGAGGCCACCCCATTCGCACGCGTTTGCGCCGGTGCGCCTCATCAAGCACAGCCCGCAAGTCCGCCCCGTCGAGCCGCCACAGGTCAATGAAATGCCGCGGGGCGTCAGAGGTTGCGGCGATGTGAAGCGGCTTCACTGAGACCCGCTCCCCGCTTCGCGCCGGGCCACGTCGCAGGCCCGTTCAAACTTGGCGATGGCCTCTTGGGCTTCCTCAAAGGACAGAATGAGGGGGGGCAACAGTCGGACGCAGTTGTCCCCGCCGCCGGCGATCAGGAGCTTTTCATCCCGCGCCCAGCCCATGAAGCTGCGGTTGTTGGGGACGAGCTTGACGCCGATCAACAGGCCGCGCCCGCGGATCTCCAGGATCACGTCGGGATAGCGCGACTTCAGGCCCTCGAACTGCTGCACGAAGTAGCCGGCAAGGTCTCGGACGTGGCTGAGGGTCTCAGGCTTCGACAGCTCGTCAAAAGCTTCCAGAGCGACGGCCATCGCAAAGGGATTGCCGCCATAGGTCGACCCGTGCACGCCTGTCGTCATGCCCTTTGCGGCCTCGGCCGTGGCGAGGCAGGCGCCGACGGGGAAGCCGTTTCCGAGGGCCTTGGCCAGAGCCATGATGTCGGGCCTCGCGTCCTCGGCCCACTCGTGGGCGAACAGCTGACCGGTCCGACCAAGGCCGCACTGCACCTCATCGAGGATCATCAGCACGCCGTGTTCGGTGCATAGCCGGCGAAGTTCGCGCAGGCAGGAGTCCGGAACGGCGCGGGCGCCGCCCTCTCCCTGGACCGGCTCGATGATGACCGCGGCGGTGGTGGGCGCGGCCAGCGCGGCCTTCAGCGCGTCGTGATCGCCGAATTTCAGCTGGACATATCCGGGGAGGCGGGGGCCGAAGCCCTCGACATAGGATGGATTGCCTGCGGCGTTGATGGTGGCGTAGGTCCGGCCATGGAACGACCCGTCAAAACCGATAATGTCGATCCGTTCGGGCTCGCCATTGGCGGAATGGAATTTGCGCGCCGTCTTCAGGGCGCACTCGATGGCTTCGGCGCCGGAATTGGTAAAGAAGACGACGTCCGCAAAGCTCGCATCCGTCAGTCGTTTGGCCAGAGCTTCCTGCTCCTTGATCCGAAAGACGTTGGACACGTGCCAGAGCTTTTCAGCCTGACGCTTTACCGCCTCAACCAATCTTGGATTGGCGTGGCCAAGGCCGCAGGTTGCGATGCCGGCCATGCAGTCGAGATATTCAACGCCGTCGTCGGTGTAGAGGCGCGCCCCTTTGCCTCGGTCGAACGCCAGCGGCGCTCGGTTATAAACCCCCATCAGGTGATTGGCTGGAACCGGTGCAGAGACGTTCGACATGGGCGTGCTCCCAAAGACGAAAGCCCCGGACCGCGAATATTCGCGCCGGGGGCGAGACCCAGGAAGCGGCCTCTTCTGGCGGATTAGGGCGGAAAGTCAACACCTGAGGGTCAAATCGATCGCGCCGCGCAAAAAGTTTCATCCGCCTGTCACTTGCGAAACGCAGGCGCTGGCGCCTAAGAACCTTACGTCATGACGGCCCAGCCAAAACTGCCCGGTGCGAACTTCGGTCGATTGCCCGTCAAGCTGGCGCTCGGACTGTTTTTCGCGATTGCGCTCGATACGGCCCTGCAGACCATCTGGAAGCGAGCGGCGCTCTCGCTTCCCGCCAATGCCGTGACTGATCCTGTGGCTGCAGCGCTCAGCGTTCTGCATCAACCCATATTTCTGCTCGTCGGACTGTTGATCGCCCTTCAAATGATCAACTGGCTCAAGGTGTTGGATGACGCCGACGTGTCGTTCGCCCTGCCCATCACCGCGCTGAGCTATATCTCGGTCGCTGCGGTTTCCGCGGTCTGGCTGGGTGAGGCCGTGACGCCCGGAAAAGCGTGTGGCGTGGCCCTGATCCTGGCCGGGGTCTATCTCGTGTCGCGAACCGACTACAGAACCGACGGTGTTTCGTGAACCGGACGGCGCTGGGTCTTATTCTGATCGTTCTGTGTTCGATCATTGAGGGTTTTGCTCAGGTCTCCTGGAAGATGTCGACCAGAACACCCGAGCGCCATGGGTGGTTCATCACCGCAGGAGCCTTGTGCTACGCGTTAGAAATCGGTCTCTATACCTTCGCTCTGACATTGGTCGACGTCAGCATCTCCTTCGCCATGGGCAGTCTCAGCTTTGTATCGGTCGCTCTTTTGTCGAGGATCCTGCTGAAGGAGAAGATTTCGCTGACGCGGGGGGCGGGGCTTCTCCTCATCCTGACCGGTGCAGCGCTGATGGGCGATCAGGCGTGACTTACCAGGTGCGCACCGTCAGCCGCGCCGTAGAAGCTCCGCAGGCGCTCTGGGACCACGGCTTTGCGCCGCCCATCGAGGGCAGGTGGTGGTATGAGGTTTTCGAACAGTGCGGCCTCGAAGACCAGTTCAAATTCCTCTATGCCGTTGTGGAGCGCGACGGGCGAGCGGTGGGCCTTGCGCCCATGTTCGTCGCCGACGTCCCCATTGAGCTTGTCGTTCCGGACGAACTTTTTCCCGTCTTCAAACGGATCGGACAAGTGTTCCCCGGCGTTTTGGCCCAACGCACGCTGTTCGTGGGTTCGCCCTGCGCAGACGAGGGCGCTGTTGCGATCTTAGACGGCGAAGACCGGGTCGCCGTGCTCGCCGCCATCGCCGCGGCGATGCCCAGGATCGCCAAGCAGCACAAGGCGTTCATGCTGGTCTGGAAGGACGTGTCCGAAGCCTTTGAAGCGGATATGGCCAAGGCCGCCAGCCGGACCGGATTTTTCAGCACGCCGAGCTATCCCGGGGCCGAGGCGCGTTTTCCCACCAGACGGAAAGCTGATTTCCTGGCGGCGATGAAAGCGTCGCATCGCCAACAGTTGAAGCGAAAGCTGCGCAGGAGTGCTGAGGCCGCCGATCTCGTCGTCGAGGTGGTTCAGGCGCCTGGTTCAGAGGTCCTCGAGGAGATCTTCGCCCTCTTCCAGCAAACCTATGACAAGGCCGTGACCAGATTTGAGCGGCTGGACCGGCGGTTCTTTGAGCGGGTCGCCGAGGAGTCGCGCGCGCACTTCCTGTTGCTGAGGGATCGCGCCTCGGGCCGGCTGGCGGCCTTCATGTTGCTGCTCGATCTGGGCGACACCGTCATCAACAAGTTCATTGGCATCGACTACGCGCGCCCCAAGGACGAGATGCTCTATTTCCGTCTGACGGACGCCGCCATCGACTGGGCGATGGTAAACGGCGCGACGCGCCTGCAAAGCGGACAGACCGGCTATCGGGTCAAGATCGAGCTTGGCCACACCTTGACGCCGCTCACCAATTTCGGTCGCCATCGCATCTGGCCGATCCACATTGTCTATGCGCTCGTGGCGAGGACGATCAGCTGGAAGACGCTGGACGCAGATCTTGCCCACCATCTGCAGTCCCACCCGGAAAACCCCCTCGCGGAGGCCGGCAAGTGGCGGTGAGCGACAGCGGTCCCAAAGCTGTGGCGTTCGGCCCGCAGACTCTGGGCGACAATCAATGACGCGCCCGTGAAGTTAATGAATTTGGCGCTTTGAATAGAAATCGCCTATAGTGCGCGCATGCTCATCCCGACGCTCAGGCAACTCCAGTATCTAAAACTCCTCGCCGACCACGGCTCGTTCAGTCGGGCGGCGGAGGCGGCGCATGTGACCCAGCCCACCTTGTCGGCTGGGGTGGCGGAGCTGGAGAAAGTGCTGGGCGCGCCGGTCGTGGATCGAAACCGATCCGGCGTGATCCTCACGCCCGTCGGAGAAGAAGCCGTCGCCCGGGCCGGAGAGATCCTTGCGCTGACAGAGGATCTGGTTCAGGCGGCCAGAAGCGCCGGACAGCCCCTGTCGGGCCGCTTTCGCCTGGGCGTCATTCCAACGATCGCTCCGTTCCTGTTGCCAAAGGCGCTGCCGGCGCTCCGGCTTCAGTTTCCGGCTCTGCGCCTGTTCCTGAGAGAGGACGTGACGTCGAAGCTCATCACGGCCTTGAAAACCGGCGTTCTCGACGCAGCGCTGATCGCTTTGCCATACGACCTTCAGGGTCTGGAATATGCAACCGTGTTCCAGGATCCCTTTTATGCCGTCGCGCCGGCCAATCATGCGATCTCGAGATTGGCGAGCGTAACCCCGACCGCCCTTGAGGGGGACAACCTCATTCTCATGGAGGACGGGCATTGTCTGAGGGATCACTCCCTGGCGGCATGCAGCCTGGATACGCCGCGATCGGCAGGCCTTGAGGGCGGATTTGCTGCGACATCGCTCCACACCCTTGTGCAGATGGTCGCATCGGGTCTTGGCGTATCCGTATTGCCCGGCGTGGCGGTCGATGCGGGCCTCACCCAGGTGGCGCCGGTGGTGGTCCGACCGATGATGCCTAGCGCGCCATCACGCGAGGTTGTCGTCGCCTGGCGAGCAGGGTCGAGCCGCGGTCCAGAATCAAAGTTGCTGGCCGACGTGCTGAAATCGGCCTGAGTGCGGCCAGCAGCGCGATCTGGATTTGCCGCGCCGCCTTCCTCGGCCTAAGAACATCGCTCATGAGCAACTTATTTGGCGACGCGACACCGCCCGAACAGGCTGACGATGGACCGATCGTCCAGGCGCTCCCCGTGGGCTTTGGGCGACAAAAGCCAGGTTGGTTCGAGCGACTGTCCAAGGGTCTTGGAAAATCGTCGACCCGGCTCGCGGACCAGGTCGCGGGCATCCTTACAAAGAAGCGTCTGGACCAGGACGATCTCGACCGTCTCGAAGAGATGCTGATAGAGGCCGATGTCGGTTCCGCCGCCGCCGCGCGCATCGCTCAAGCCTTTGGACGCGCGCGTTTCGACAAGGAATCGACAGACATCGAGGTCAAGGAGAGCCTGGCCGAGGCTATCGCCGCCGAGCTCGCGCCCCATGAAGGACGGTTTCAACCCCTGTCAGGACCGCGCCCCTTCGTGGTTCTCTTTGTCGGCGTGAACGGGTCTGGAAAAACCACGACGCTTGGCAAAATCGCCTGTGAACTCAACGCTCGAGGGGTGAAGGTTCTGATCGCCGCAGGGGACACGTTCCGGGCGGCGGCTGTCGAGCAGCTGCGGGTATGGGCCGATCGCGCCGCCGCGGGGTTCCTGTCGCGAGGCCCGGGGGCGGACGCGGCGGGGCTTGCCTTCGACGCCGTGGCGCAGGCGCGCGCGGAGGCCTA
>Ga0316217_10007649_pt1 | contig 10236 bp, 7 predicted proteins | sample 1anoAmetaG_FD_203633 | JGI IMG/M metagenome (GOLD analysis project Ga0316217, IMG submission 203633) | Freshwater microbial communities from Trout Bog Lake, Wisconsin, USA - 1anoA | ecosystem: Environmental > Aquatic > Freshwater > Lake > Hypolimnion/Profundal zone | place: USA: Wisconsin... | reverse complement strand
AAAGAAGGCGGCGTAGAACAGCAGCGTCTTCGGATTGGTCAGCGAAACGAAAAAGCCGCGCAGCAGGATCTTGCGCGCCGATTTCGCCTCGGGACGGGTTCGGGTCAGGTCGGTCGGCGGCGCGCGCCACGCCGACAGGCCCAGCCAGGCGAGATAGATCACGCCCGCCCAGCGCAACGCCTCGAACACCTGCGCCAGCGCGCCCAGCAGCGCCGTCATGCCCAGCACGGCGAGGCCGAGCTGCACGACCATCGCCGCCGACGTTCCCAGCACCGTCAACAGCCCGAAGCGCGCCCCCAGCGCGATCGAATTGGCGACGATCAGAGCGACGTTCGGACCGGGAATGAGCATCAGAATCGCCGAGGCGGCGACAAAGGCGGCATAAAGCGAAATCGACATGCGAGACTCCCTTTCGCACTATCGCGCGAAAGCCGGCCTTGCGCGAGGCCTGCGGACAAGAGGGCTCTGGACATGGGGCCCGCGCCGGGCGCAAATGCGCCTGCCCAACAGGAGCCTTCCCGTGAACGACCGTCCCAATTCGCTCGCCGCCCGCGACATCGCCTATTATTTCCACCCCGCCACCAATGCGCGCCGGCACGAGAAGGTCGGCCCGATGATGATCGAGCGCGGCGAAGGCATCCATGTCTACGACGATCAGGGCAAGGAATATATCGAGGGCCTCGCCGGCCTGTGGAGCGTCGCGGTCGGCTTCGGCGAACCGCGCCTGGTGAAGGCCGCCGCCGAGCAGATGGCGAAGCTGCCGTTCTACCATTCGTTTTCCCACAAGTCGCACCCCTCGGCGACCAAACTCGCCGAGCGGCTGGTCGGCATGGCGCCGGGCATGTCCAAGGCGCATTTCACCTCGTCGGGTTCCGAGGCCAACGATCTCACGACCAAGATGATCTGGTACTACAACAATGCGCTGGGCCGGCCGCAGAAGAAGAAGATCATCGCCCGCCAGAAGGGCTATCATGGCGTCACCATCGCCTCGGGCAGCCTGACCGGCCTGCCGAATTTCCATCGCGATTTCGATTTGCCGATCCCGCAGGTCAAGCACGTTTCCTGTCCGAATTTCTGGCGCTTCGGCAAGCCGGGCGAGACGGAGGAGGATTTCTCGACGCGGCTGGCCGAAGAGCTCGATGCAATGATCGTCGCCGAAGGGCCGGAGACCGTCGCCGCCTTCATCGGCGAGCCGGTGATGGGCGCGGGCGGCGTCATGCCGCCGCCGAGCGGCTACTGGCGCAAGATTCAGGACGTCTGCCGCAAGCACGACGTGTTGATCGTCGCCGACGAGGTCATCACCGGCTTCGGCCGCACCGGCAACGCCTTCGCCTGCCAGACCTACGACATCGCCCCGGATTTCATGGTGGTGTCGAAGGCGCTGACCTCGTCCTACCTGCCGCTGTCGGCGATCCTGTTCACGGACAAGATCTATCAGACGCTCGCCGACAATTCGCAGAAGATCGGCGTCTTCGCGCATGGCTTCACCGCCAGCGGCCATCCCGTCGCGACCGCCGTGGCGCTGGAAAACCTCGACATTCTCGAGGAGCGCGGCCTGCTGACGGTCGCGCGCGAACTGGGGCCGCAGTTCCAGGCGCGCCTGCAGGGCTTCGCCTCGCACCCGCACGTCGGCGAGGCGCGCGGCGTCGGCATGATCGGCGCGCTGGAATTCGTCGCCGACAAGGCGACGAAGGCCGCGTTCGACCCGCCGGGCTCGATGGGGGCCAAAATCGCCGAGGCCTGCCACGAGGAAGGCCTCATCATCCGCGCCATCGGCGACGTCATCGCCTTCTGCCCGCCCCTCATCATCAAGCCGGCGGAGATCGACGAAATGTTCAATCGCTTCGAGCGGGCGCTGAAGCGCGTGAGCGCGTAAACATATGGACATGCAGGCGTGAACACTGCATGTCCATATGTTTTGTGTTATCAACGTCCGCCCGTTTGGCTTGCCTGGCGGCGCGATCGCGATCAGATTTCGTGGGTTTCCCGAAATCCTCCTTCGCGCTGCGGGAGAGCCCGTCATGAGCCTAAGCCTTCGCAAAACCGCCTCGGCCGCCTATCTCTGCGCTACGTTGGCGACGCCCGCCATCGCGGACCCCGCCTTCAAGAAACTGCAACCCTACCTCATCGACTTCGCCGGCTGGGACGGCGACAAGGCGGACGGCGCATCGATCGATATGGGCGACACGAAGATGACGACGGCCTCGCGCAGCTATCATCGCGGCGGAGACCGGTTGAACATCTCAATCCTCATCGGCGCCGCCGCCAAGGGCGCGCTGGGCCCGGTCATGTCCGAGATGAGCCTCGAAACCGCCGACGGCTACATGAAGACGACCACATTCGCCGGCTTCAAGGCGCTGCGGAGCTTCAATTCCAAAGAGCGGTCGGGCGCGCTGCTCGTGGCGCTGGGTGAGGACGAGATGCTCAACTTCAACTATACCGGCGCCGGGGATGACGAAGCGATGGCGATGGCGCAGAAGCTTGATCTGAAGGGTATTCAGGCGGCGGGGGCGGCGAAATAAGCGCGCGGGTCGCAGCGCAAACCGTCATCGCAAACCCAGGGAAGCGCTGGCGAGCCGAACGTAAACGGCCCTGGAAACGCGCGTTGGCGACTGACGGTCTCCTCACGGCCCCGCACTCACGGCGCATCGTCGACGTCCGCCGGATCGGCGCCCGCCGGCGCGGCATGGACGCCGGGGCGCACCACGCGCTCGTCCTGCTCCGGCCTTGACGCCGGCAGCCACGGCCGCGCTTCGGTCGCGGCGCGATCGGTCGCGGCGACGAAATGCGCCCCGTCCCAAGTCAGGCCGACCGCGCCCGTCGCCGCCAGCCGCCGCGCGTCGAAGGCGCCGTCGCAGAATTTCGGCGCGGTCAGCGGCGAGATCACCAGCGCGGCGCGCGCGCAATCCTCGGCGAAGGCGGCGCGATCGAGCACGATCGACAGGGCGCCGCCCTGCGCCAGTTCGACGGCGCAGCCGAGGCGGTCGCAAAGCGTGTCGGCGTCGCGCGTCGTCGCGGGATCGCGCCCGTCCGCGTCGGCGGCGAACCATTGCTCGGCGGCGAAGGCGTTGTAGCGTTTGCCGATCACAAACAGCCGCCCGTCGGGATCGCGCGCGGCGACCTGATCGCCCGAGGGCGCGACGATGACGTCGTAGCGCGGCCCGTGAAAGGCGCCGATCACGCCCACGATCAGAAAGGGAATCGCACTGGCGCGGAACCACCAACTTCGCCAGAGCGTCGCGCTCAGCACGGCCAGGCTCAGAAAGGGGAGCGCATAGGGCGCGAAGGCGCGCACGTGCAGCGTCGATCCCGGCGCGTCGGCGAGCCCACGCGCGAACCACAGAATGAACTTGATGCCCTGCCCGACATAGAGCCAGACCCAGGCGTCGAGCCCGACGGGATAGAGCAGGGTTCCCAGCAGCGCGCCCGGCACGGCGAAGAATTCGATCACCGCCAGCGTCAGCGGATTTCCGATCAGCACATAGGGGCTGAGATCGTGGAAATGGTAGGCCATGAACGAGGCGGTCGCACAGGTCGCGCAGAGCGTCGCGACCAGCAGCGACAGCGGCTTCTCGAGCAGATGGAACAGCGGCCCCTCGCGCGGACGCCCTCGCTCGGGAACGAAAGGATCGGGCCCCGTCTCGGCGCGCATCAGCCGCGCCTCCATGACCGCGATCAGCGCCGCCACCGCCGCAAAGGAGAGCTGAAAGCTGACGCCGAGGATCGCCTCGGGTTCGAACGCGACAATCGCGAAACAGGCGAACGCGAGGTTTCGCATCGTCAGCGCGCGCCGGTTGAGCACCGCCGCGCCCAGCACGATCAGCGTCATGATCAGCGCGCGCTCGGTGCCGACGCGCGAGCCGGTGGCGAGATCGTAAAGCGCCGATCCCGCCATGGCGACGACCGCCGCCCAGGCCTTGATGGGATAGCGCAACGCCAGCCAGGGCGAGAGCGCCAGCGCGCGCCGCGTCAGCGCGAACAGGATGCCGGCGACCAGCGTCATCTGCACGCCGGAAATCGTGATGATGTGAAAGATGCCGGCCTCGCGGATGAGGTCGCGCGCGTCGCTCGACAGGAAATCGCGCTTGCCCGTCACCATGGCCGCCGCGATGGCGCCCTCGTCGCCGCCGACGATGCGGTCGACCCGCAGCGCCAGCCGGTTGCGGGCGCGGTCGAGGCCGGCGAAAAAGGCGCGGCTCCAGCCGACATCCGCCGGCGCCGGGGCGAGCGCCACCGGGCCCAGCGTCGAGCCGATCGCGCCCACGCCCTCGAAGAAGGCGTCGCGCGCGAAATCGTAGCCGCCGGGCAGCGCGGCATGCGAGGGCGGCAACAGCCGCGCCTGCAGGGCGACGAAATCGCCGGCGGCGACATTGAGGCTCTGACGCGTGGTGACCCGCACGCGGCGCGGCGCCAGCGGCGCCGGCATGTCGCCGGCGTCGACCACGTCGATCAGCAGCCGCCCGCCGACCGGGCGCGGATCGGCCTCGACGACAAAGCCCTTGAGCCTGACGATGCGAATGTGGTCCAGCGGCGGCGCCGCGACGCGCTGCGTGCGCAGCCCCATGCTGAGGAAACCGGCGCTCAGCGCGGCCACGGCGAGCCAGAGGCCGAGCGCGAGCGCGCGCCGGCGGGACAAAACCGCCAGCGCGAGGCTGAAAAGCAGCAGCAGGGCGGGCGGCCACAGGGCCGGCTCGCGGTCGGCGGCCAGATTGAGGGCGACGCCGCCCATCGCCGCCACCGGCAGCCAGAGAAAAAATCGCCGCTCCCCGGACTCGATGGCGAGCGCGCCGGATATGCCGCCCAGAAGCGCCGGCGCAAAACCGGCGGCGCGCGACAGGCCGGCGGCGAGGCCGGTTGCGGACAGGGAGCGGGCGCGTGCGGACACGCCGTCACGAAATCACGTTTGCCAAATGTACGTAAGGGAACGGGGCGGGAACGACCCGGCGCTGACGCGAGGAAGCTCCGCAACGATCCGAAATGGTCTGCGTCCTGACGTCGGGACAGTGCACGAATTGTTAGATAAATTACACCAATATATTTTGTATTATGGCAGCTATTTCGCCCGGCCGAGCTCCAGAGACCGTCTATGCGGCGTCGCGGCTTCCCTCCGTCGATGGGCTGCGGGGACTGCTGGCCTGCGTCGTATTGGTGTGGCACGCCGTCGAGCCGCTGGGTCTTGTGGGCTTCGGACGGCTGGCGGATCTCTCGGTCAGCGGCTTCTTCGCGCTTTCCGGATACGTGCTGGCGCGTTCGTGGGGGGCGCCCTACGGGCATTTTCTGCTCCGCCGGTGGGTCAGGCTTTGGCCGACCTATGTCGTCTGCCTCTCCGGGGCCTATGCGGTCGCCGGGGTTGGGCCAACATGGTCGCTGTGTTTCTGGTGGCCCATTGTCAGCCCGGCCGTCGATCCGCCGATTTGGTCGCTGTGCGTCGAAGCCTGGGCGATGCTGTTCATGCCGGTCATCGTCGCCCTCGCGCGCGGCCCGCGGACGCTCTTCTTCTGCGCATTCGCCCTGTCGAGCCTCGCGCTGGGATTTCACTGGAAGCTGGGCGTGGCCGCGTTCTTCCTGGCCGGAGCCTTTTTCGCGCCGCGAAGCCTCCGACTCGACTGGCTCGACTCCCCCGTGCCGCAGGCGCTGGGACGCATCTCCTACAGCCTTTATCTCTGCCATTGGCCCCTTATGTCGGGCGCCCGCGTCGCCATCGGAATCTGGGGGCCTTTGCTCGCGGTCCCGCTGACGTTTCCGCTCGCCTGGGTCCTGTGGCGCTGCGTAGAGGCGCCCAGCATCCGCTTTTCGCGTCGGATCGGCTCGGGATGGGCCGGGAAACGAAGCGCAGGTCAGCGCGCCCCGGCCGCCGGCGCGCGGCGACATTCCGCGACGATGGCGGCGAGTTGCGCTTCCAGCGGTCCGGCCCCCGGCGCATAGGCGCCGTCCAGCGCGGCGGCGCCGATGGTGAACGCGTCCGCGCCGGCCGCGCGGATCGCGCCGATCCGCTGCGGCGAGGAAATCGAGCCCGCGACGACGAGTTCGCCCCTCGGCCCGAGCCCGCGCCGCGCGGCGGCGACCAGCGCGATCGGATCGGCCTCGAAGGCGCGATAGGCCAGCAGATCGACGCCGGCGGCCCCTCGCGTCACGGCGTCGCGCGCCTGAGCCTCGATCAGCGCGGCGTCGCCGCCCAGCCGCGTCGGATGACCCTCGGGGCGGCCGATGAAGGGAAAATAGCGGATGCCGGAGCCGGCGAGTTCGGCGAGCCCGACTTCGGGATCGGTTCCCCCCAGAACGGCGTCGACGCCGATCTCGACGGCGAGCGCCAGCGAGCGGCGCTCCGCCGCGGCGCCGATCGAGACGATCTCCATCCAAGCGCGGGCGCCGCCCTGACGTATCGCGGCGGCGAGGGCGCGCAGCGCGCCGGGCTCGGCGCCGACGTCCTTGAAGCCGATATGGGCGAGCCCAAGCCCCCGGACGCGCGGCAGAATGTCGAGCGCGTCGGCGACGGTCGCGTCGTTCCGGGTCAGCATGAATATGAAGTTCATCGCGCAAGCACCGGTCGGAAGCGACAGCTTAACACCCCAACCTGCAAAGTCGAATATTCCGGGCGGCTTTGCCCGCGCGCGCGCATCTGCTACACGCCCGCCTTCCCGTCGAACTCGCCGAGACCCGCCGCATGACCGAAGTCGTCACCCGTTTTGCGCCGTCCCCCACCGGCTTCCTGCACATTGGCGGGGCGCGCACGGCTTTGTTCAACTGGCTCTACGCCAAGCGCTTCGGCGGCAAGTTCCTGCTGCGCATCGAGGACACCGACCGCGAGCGTTCGACACCGGAAGCGGTGGCGGCGATTCTCGACGGTCTGCACTGGCTCGGCCTCGAATGGGACGGCGAGGCGGTGCGCCAGTTCGAGCGCGCCGACCGGCATCGGCAGGCGGCGCATCAGATGCTCGCCTCGGGCAACGCCTATCGCTGCTACGCCAGCGCCGAGGAACTCACCGAGATGCGCGAGCGCCAGAAGGCGGAGGGCAAGCCGATGCGCTACGACGGGCGCTGGCGCGACCGCGACCCCGCCGAGGCGCCCGCCGGCGTCGCCCCGACCATTCGCCTTCGGGCGCGCCAGGAGGGCGAGACGGTCGTCGACGACAAGGTGCAGGGCAAGGTCACTTTCGCCAACAAGGATCTCGACGATCTCGTGCTGCTGCGCTCGGACGGCAACCCGACCTACATGCTGGCCGTCGTCGTCGACGATCACGACATGGGCGTCACCCATATCGTGCGCGGCGACGATCACCTGACCAACGCCGCGCGACAGATGCAGATCTATCAGGCGCTCGGCTGGGAGGTTCCGGTGATGGCGCATATTCCGCTCATCCACGGGCCGGACGGGGCCAAGCTCTCCAAGCGTCACGGCGCGCTCGGCGTCGACGCCTATCGCGGCATGGGCTATCTCCCCGCCGCGCTGCGCAACTATCTCGTGCGCCTGGGCTGGAGCCAGGGCGACCGCGAATTCTTCTCGACCGAGGACATGATCGCGGCTTTCGATCTGCCGCAGATCGGGCGTTCGCCGTCGCGCTTCGACTTCGTCAAGCTCGAGAACATGAATGGCCATTTCATGCGCTCGACGCCGGATGACGAATTGCTGCAGCTGCTGATCGACACCCTGCCCTATCTGCCCGGCGGCGCGGAGATGGCGGCGGCGCTGACGCCGGAAAGGCGCGCCCAGCTCGCCGCCGCCCTGCCCGGTCTCAAGGAACGCGCCAAGACCTTGATCGAACTCGCCGACGGCGCGCAATTCCTGTTCGCGCAGCGGCCGCTGCCGATGGAGCCGAAGGCGGAGGAGATCCTCGCACGCGCCGGTCGCCTGCATATCCGCGCGCTGCTGCCTCGGCTGGAGGCCCTGAGCGAATGGAGCGCGGCCTCGACCGAGGCCGCCGTGCGCGATTACGCGGCCGAACAGGGCGCCAAGCTCGGCGTCATCGCCCAGCCGCTGCGCGCCGCCGCGACGGGGCGCTCGACCTCGCCCGGCATTTTCGACGTCCTGGCGGTGCTGGGGCGCGAGGAAAGCCTGGGGCGGCTGCGCGACCAATCGGTCGCCGTCTAGGCGCGTCCGCGGCCGTTCCGCAGGCCGGAAAACGCCCTTACAAAACTGTCGTCAAGATGTCATACAACACGTGCAAGGGGCGTTTGATCCGGGGGCGTCGAGCCGCGAAAGCGACCGTCGGCTTCGGGCTCCGCCGAATTGAATCCACGGGTCGCGCGGACGTTCGGCGAGCGTCACAGCTGCCCAAATCCATATTCTGGCCCAGCCTGTCGGGGACCACATCATGTCGCGTTGGAACGCCGCGGCGGCGCTGAGCCGCCGAGTTCTTCCCAACCATTGGGATCTGATCGCCTTCGTGGCGATCATGGCGGTGTTCGCGGCCGTGGGGCGCGCCTCGCATGGGCTCGTGCTGCCGCTGCCGCCGGCCGATCAGCCGGCCGTCTCGCTCGACTACGACCAGCTGCCCTATTACGCGCTGCGCACGACGCTTCGCATGTTCGCCGCGCTCGCCGCCTCGTTCGTCTTCACCTTCACCTATGCGACGCTGGCCGCCAAGAGCCGGCGCTGGGAGATGGTGCTGATCCCCGTGCTCGACATCCTGCAATCGGTGCCGATCCTCGGCTTCCTCTCCTTCACGGTGACGTTCTTTCTCGGCCTGTTTCCCGGCAATGTGCTGGGCGCCGAGTTCGCCGCGATCTTCGCCATCTTCACCAGCCAGGCCTGGAACATGGCCTTCTCGTTCTATCAGTCGCTGCGCACCGTGCCGCGCGATCTCGACGAGGTGGCGCGCGGTTTCCGTCTCACCGGCTGGCAGAAGTTCTGGCAGCTCGAAGCCCCCTTCGCCGTGCCCGGCCTGATCTGGAACACGATGATGTCGATGTCCGGCGGCTGGTTCTTCGTCGTCGCCTCGGAGGCGATATCGGTGGGCGACACCACGATCACCCTGCCCGGCGTCGGCTCCTATATCGCCGCCGCCAACACCGCCGGTCGCTGGGACGCCGTTCTCGCCGCCGTCGTCGCGATGGGCGTCGTGATCCTGATGTACGACCAGCTGCTGTTCCGCCCGATCATAGCCTGGGCGACGAAATTCCGCGTCGAGCTGACGATGAGCCAGACGGTGGAGACCTCCTGGGTCTTGAACCTGTTGCAGCGCACCTATTGGATACGCATTCTCTTCCAGCCGGTTTTCCAGGGCTTCCGCTCGCTCGGGCTGCTGCGCATCGGCATGCCGCGCCTGCTGCCGGCCAACGCCATGACGCCGACGCCGGCGGCGTCGAAGATCCTCGACGCCGGCTGGGTCCTTCTGATCGCGCTGGTGGGCATCTACGCGGTCTGGAGCGTGGTCGCCTATGTCGCGACCGAATTGTCCTGGCCCGACGTGCTCGACGTCGCGCTGCTCACGTTCTACACGCTGGTCCGCGTCGTGGCGCTCATGTTCCTGGCCACGATCCTTTGGGTGCCGATCAGCGTCTGGATCGGCCTGCGGCCGCGCTGGGCGGAGCGGGTCCAGCCGGTGGCGCAGTTCCTCGCCGCCTTCCCCGTCAACCTGCTGTTCGGCGTGGCGGTCAGCCTCGTGCTGACGTTCAACCTCAACCCGGACATCTGGCTCAGCATCCTGATCGTGTTCGGGACGCAATGGTACATCGTGTTCAACACCATCGGCGGCGCGGCAGCCTTCCCCAACGATCTGCGCGAGGCCGCCGCGAGCTTCCGCATCGGCGGTTGGGACTGGTGGCGCAAGGTCATGATCCCGGGCATCGCCCCCTATTACCTCACGGGCGCGATCACCGCCTCGGGCGGTTCGTGGAACGCCTCCATCGTCGCCGAATACGTGAAGTGGAAGGATCAGACGGTCGCGGCGCATGGCGTCGGCGCCTATATCGCGCAGGCCACCGACAAGGGCGACTTCCCGAGGATCGTCCTCGGCGTCGCGATGATGTCGCTGTTCGTCACGCTGTTCAACCGTCTGTTCTGGCGCCAGCTCTACGCCTATGCCGAACGCCGCCTGCGCCTCTGAACGAACGCGAGGAGATATCCATGCTTGATCCCGTTGCCTCCACGCTGCTCGAAGTCAGCCATGTCAGCCAGAGCTTCTCCAAAGGCTCGGGCGAACCGGGCCAGACGGTGCTCGAAGACGTTTCGCTGACCGTCCGCACCGGCGAGATCGTCGCCATGCTCGGCCGCTCCGGCTGCGGCAAGTCCAGCCT
>Ga0316217_10007647_pt1 | contig 10237 bp, 9 predicted proteins | sample 1anoAmetaG_FD_203633 | JGI IMG/M metagenome (GOLD analysis project Ga0316217, IMG submission 203633) | Freshwater microbial communities from Trout Bog Lake, Wisconsin, USA - 1anoA | ecosystem: Environmental > Aquatic > Freshwater > Lake > Hypolimnion/Profundal zone | place: USA: Wisconsin... | reverse complement strand
CTGCTGCTGTTGGTCGAAGGTAGGCTCATTTACCAAGGCCCTGCAGAGAAGGCTCAAAACTACTTCGCCTAAAACTTTGGATTGGTTTGTCCGCCTTTTCACAACCCCGCTGACTTTTTGATGTCTATAATGCACCAATAAAGGCCTTAAAACCGCTGCCGTTATCCTCTGTACTTTTAGAGTTATGAAAAATTGATATCACCCAAAATTTTAGATTAGATAGAAAGGTAAACAGCAGAGTAGATCAAAATCAGAAAATTCGAGGTAGGGAATTGCCAGACACTGAAGATCTTAGTTTACCGCGACTTTTTGAATGTGATAAGAAACCCACATTTAGCCAAATACAGAATACTTTCGACCGTACTTGTGACCGTTTTCACTGCAGGTGTCTATTGCAGGCTCACTGGTGAGTACGTAACGGCTAAAAACTGGAATGCTTTAGTTGGCTTCATGTTCATTATATCTATCGGGTCACTATTGCTAGCAATGACTCCTATTTCATTGATCTTTCCTTCATAGAAAAGTGTCTTTCTCAAAGAAGAAAATGCAAAGCTGTACGGAACAACCTCATACTTTTTGAGTCGTAACATAGTTTAGATACCTTATTCGATTCTACTTCCCATCTTACAGGCATTAGTGGTTTACTGGTTTGTCGGGCTTTCTTCAACTGCCTCACAATTCTTCATCTCTTGCTTTGTTACTTTTTGCATGACCTTTACTGGAAACTCTCTTGGACTGATTATCGGAAGTTTAGTGGATAGTCCATAGATGGTCAGTGTCTTGACAGCTTTGATACTGAATCCGCTCATACTGTATTCAGGGTACTTCAAAAATTTGGACAACATTCCTGATTGGATCAGCTGGATTCAGTACTTATCTCCAATCAAATACAGTTTCCAGGCTTTTGTTCAAAATTAGGTGCAGTTTGCCTCCGAGTCTCTGGCGTATACTCTCAACTTCAAACAAGGTATATGGCTGAGTTTGGGAATTCTGATGGCTGTGGGCTTTGGGTATCGTCTGTTGAGCTGGTTTTTCCTTTGGAGGCTGCGGAGTAAGCTGGAATGATTTAGAAAGATATTTTTCAAATACAATGTTTATTCAAATGCCACTAGGCCACGTTTTTTTGTTGAATTAAAAAAGTTTAGCTAATAAGGCCGCAAAAATAACAAATTTATTCTTTACACTTTCTTTGATTGTCAAGAGTATAAGTTTTTATTAGCATTTAACAAAAATCATTAGTTTTTGGGCGACTTGGGAAGAAAAAAGCTGCTGAACTTTCTTCTGGAGTAAGCTTTTTGTTTTAATTAAGGGTTTTATGACTCAAAAGAAGTATTTTTAATGATTTCTGAATGATCCTTGATGGAAGAAAGACTCCTTTTCCGGTCGATGCTGCTGAGCTGTAGTTTTTTTTCAACGTAAATTTCAGCTCTAAATAACAAAGTTAATACTTAGGTTTGGCCATCTCCTTATCGTACTTCATAATTCTGTCCTTGACTAATTTGGCTTCCTCATGCAACTTTTGAAATTCTGAGGTTTTGTAGGTGACCACTCTAATTAGTACTAAACTTACGGGTTTACGATTTTCTTGGCGAGCCTGATATTCTCTCTTGTTCTTTCAAGCAGAGTGGACTTATGGATTGGGCTATTCCGATGATTCCTCAAAATGAAATGACGTTCCAGACTATCCTTTTTGACCTAGGTTTCTTCTTTATTTCTTTCGTTGATTTGTTCCTCCAGATTTTCGAAGGGGTCATGGCTGGGCATAAATTTGGTCTTGCTAGCCTTGGACGGAAAGCATATTTTGGTGTAGAGTATGGCATTGACATGTCCAATATCTTGGCTTCTTCTATACTGCGTATAATTGTAAGACTGAATCTTCCGATTCTTGAGTTCTGAGAGCTGGGTAGATCTTTTCATGAATTAGTTATTATTTTTGTTCATGATTTTGTCCACAGAGTTGATGTGCAGATGGTAGCTTCTAATTTAGCAGGTTTTTACTTCTTTTAGTGCACTAGTTCACTCAGTTTGGCGCAGTGGTAGCGGATGCTGGGCTGCATACTTAAAAAAGCAAGTAAATAAAATTAAAGGCACGATTTGATTAGATGGATTATTTGCTATAATTTGATTGCGATCAAAGTTGGTAATCCTGGGTTTCCTCAAAGTTTCTCATGATGATTACTAGTTCAGATTTGTACTGGTCTATCTTGGTCTTGAGCTGGTTTTTCTGCTTCTCGTATTTGCACTCCATCACTTCAAAAGTTTACTCTTCTTCCTACATTATTTCGAATTTCAAGGTTTCCTCAGGTTCTTCTGTATCTTAGATTGACTGGCAGAGGATTTGGGTCATTTCTTGGATGCGGAGTTGAGTAAGTTGGTTCAGTTGTTTTGCTTCCTGCCTCATTTTCTAGATCTATTCATCCTTCTTGTTTTTGATCTACAGTAGTTTTGTATACTCGTTTTTGATTTCTTCTAGTTATTTCTTGAGCTCTTCGATTTCATATTCGTAAGTGAGCTCAGTCTCAATATGTTAGATGGCCTGGTCTTTCATCGCAACTATTTCCTCTTCCTTGCCCTCCAATTCTTATCTTAGTTTGTCTGCGATGGTTTTCAGCTTTTGTTTTTAGTCGAAAACTAGCTTTATTTCTTCTTGGATGAAGCTCATCAATTTTTCTTTCTACATTAGGCTGAGTTATTGATCGCGGTTTTTGTTTTTTGCAGCTTGGAGCTATTATTCTACCTTTTCTTTTTACAGTTTGCTCTTTGCTTGCAAAAGCTCAGTCTAAGATAGCTTGGAGTATATCTCCAGCAAATCTTCTTGTGCTCTTTCCAGCTATTATTGGGTATCATTGAGTTTTTCAGCCTCCTTGTGGGCTGAAATATCTCTCTATATTATCTAAACAGTAAGTTGGTTTATCTTTTGGTTCTGCATCTCTATGGTATTATCGAGGTCCCCTCTGAGCTGACTCCATTCACTGGCTCTTAAAATTGAGAGAATAGAGTTGTCTTCAATGATTTTGTTGGCGGAGTGGATATTTTTCTACAGCTATTCGATTTTAGCACATTGCTTCTCCATGATTTATTCGTGTTAGATGATGCTTTGCTAGAGCTCATAGTTTTCGTGCTCCTTTTTCTAGACGTTTAGTTGCAACTAAATGATCTTTTTGTCTATCAGGGCTCCGCGGTGTTTCGCTTGGTCGAGTTCGCCAATCTTTTGTTTTAAGTAAAGCACTATCTCGTTGAGTTCTTCATCTTTTTCTTTGAGACGATACTCCAGCTCTTTGTTTTGTTCCTGCTCTTACAAATCCTGTCTCATCATATCGACTTCAACCAATAATTTGTCAATTTTTTATTGCTTTCTGTCAACGTCAATTCTCAAGTAACGATTTTAACTCTCCAATAATCTAATTTCTTCTTACCCTGAAAACACTGCAGTCCGCTGTTGTTTGATGGTAACCTACATTTCAGCCAATCTCAGCTCGAGCTTTTCATTGGTAAACTTCAACTGCTTCTTTTCCTTAGCGTAAAGGTCTAACTCCGTCTATAAGCAAAATAGTTTCCAGTCATATGTGTTTAATGCGCCTTTGGTCTGCTAGATCTCACTAACATGTATTTAGAGTTCTGCCTTTAGCCTTTCTACTTACTACTGCAGCAGATGACTCCTCTGCTCTTCAGTTTTTAGCTTTTAGTGGAGCATCCTTTTCTAGGCATGAGAGTTTTCCAATGCTTTCTTGATGAATTGCAGTTATGAAAGCTTTTCTTCTTTGCTTAACTATTCGTTTTATAGCTAGGTAATTCTATCTTTGAGGTTCTTGTTTTAACTGCACAAAAACTCTAAATCACGCACACCTATTTGCAGGTATCCTTCCATTATTCCAGCTTGCTCCTTTAGTTGGATAAGCTCTTCCTATTTCTACTGAAGAGTCAGCTTTAATTTAGCGTTTTCTTCTTCAATTTCTCTTGAGGCTAGATGCAGTCCCATGCCTTATTGTTACCTTGCATTGAGGACCTCTCCCAACCTTTTAATGAGGTCGGCTTGCTCTTTGATAGAGTCCTAGTCGAAGGAGCACTGAGTCTCGTCCTACTTGAACTTATCTCTGATGCTGGAAGTGTTTTGGACATGGGAGATGAAGTTTTAGAGTTCGATAATTTTGGCTTCCTTGCCTTGGAGTTCGTGTATTTTGTCGTCGAGCTGCATTTGTAGCTGCCTGAGCTCTTTTTCCTGTTTGAACTTTTCCAAAAATGATGGTTCCTTGTGCAGCATAGTTTTATTGAGGTAAATACTAAGCTAAAATAAATGATTACATCAGACCTCTATTCTCCTATTTAAGACGGCGATTAAAATTAATAAAAATAAAATCCATAGGGTCCTCCGCAGAACAATAATGGCCTCCTCAATAAAACTTGAGCCTGATTTTATGCAGTATCAGGATGGAAAAGACCAGAAATGTTGGTTTGGGAATTTGTTGCATTTAACGGCTTGAAGAAAATTATTTGTGGGCTTAATTTGGGGGAAATTGCGAGGTTTGGTTTAATTGGGATTGGTCAACAAAAATGCCTAAGGTCCTCAGATTTTATTCTTTTATAGTATACAAAAAACTTTCGTTTGGATTCTACAGCTATACAAAACACAATAAAATAGCCTGAATTCTTCAAATTGGCTCATCTCTACTTAAACATCTCAAGCAATAGCTAAATCATTTGCCAGTTATGTGATATGAAATTCTCGCAAAAACATTTTTCCAAGAATTTTGCCTACTTTAGTCCGAATTAGGTTTAAAATTGTTACAAATAAATGATGCCTAAACAGAGGAATCAATGGCTCTTTTTAATTGGATCATAGTGTCAAGAAATCTTTAGTATAGGCTAAATCTTAAAAACTGCAAAAAGTAAATCAACCCTGAGTAAACATTAGTAGATACATTAGATTCCAACTTTTAATACAAAATTCCAAATAGCTCTAAAATCAATTAAGTTAGAGAGCTGAATAGGCACACCTAATTCAAACAACTTTTTTCCTTTGAATCATTAAACTTATAAATTAGAGAGCCTTGGATTGGCAATCATTTGAAGCAGACTTCACAAATCGACACAACCCCAAAAAACCTATGGCGCATTAAACTTTAAACACCAAAAACCATGATTAGCCTATTTTTATAATTATTCAAATTTACCAAGCAAGTCAGCAAGCTCCAAATGAAATAAATCATCGAATCGGGTGAATACATAAATCGAAACCTCATCAGATAAAATCGAATTTGCGCGGGGGCCATCTTTTTCTTTCAAGTCGCAGCCACCTTCTTCCATGGCTTTTTTGTTAGATGTACTCCCACGCTACCAACTGCTCAGTAAATAACTGATCTTCTGCCTGTCACTGGAGTTGCTTTTCTCGTACTCATAGGTACTTCACCTTTTAGCTAGGTTTCGGACTCATCTTCAGCCCCGCCAAAAATAACATATGGTCGTCTTTGGGCTTCACCTTTTTCATCACAGTCATCACTCTTCAAATATATCACCTGATTTCTGGATTTTGGACACTGGTCAATCTCAGCTCATTCAACTCTACTCTCATCTGGAGTTATACCCTGCCTATCTTTCTAGCGGATAGTAATGCTGTGAATGTTGCAACTTATGGCAATACGGCGGTGGGGGCTTTAAAGTGCGCCCTTGCGAACTCAGTCGCTTTCGCTGGGATAATGGGAAGAGCTGGATTGCTCCCAGCCTTGATAGTAACGGTGGTGGGTTCAGTCATGTATGAAATAAATAGGCACTTGATCAGTAGATTTTGTCTTGATTTTGGAGGTTCAATTGGCATTTTCTGCTGGGGAGGCATATACGGCTCAACGCTATCGCTGATCTTGTATTATCGCAAACACAAAAATACAGCCCAATAGAACTAACATCGGATAGGAGGTAAAATGAGTTACACTTTCGTAGGAATAGGTGCTTTATTTTGCTGGGTATTTTTTCCTTTCCTCAACACAAATATCCCAGTTTCTCTGATTTATAGCTATCAAGCTGGAATTAACTGCTTTTACTGTATGTCGGCTTCTGTCTTGACTTGCATTGGAATGTGCTGCCTTTTCGTAGGCCAGCTCAACTTCAAAGATTTCGTTTACAGTCCTGTAGTCGGAGGAGTCATAATTGGGAGTAGCGCAGGGTTGATTACAAATACGGTTGGGGCTATTTTGCTTGGGATTGTAGCTGGAGTCCTACACTTTCTCCTCAACAGGTGGGAGGTTCGAATAAAGTGGTACTTTTTGATTGAGAACAATACTCTGTTTCTGTACGGCATTCAAGGCATAGTCGGAGGCTTACTTTCTTCTGTGTTTGTTGCGATAGCACAAAATAGTCCAAATACTTTTAACATCACCGCATCAACCTATGCATTACCTGCCATCAGTGGCCAGCTGATAGCAACTGGCATCACGGTAAGTATTGCTTTGGGTACTGGAGTTGTCGTTGGCATGATTCTGACCATATCAACTCAAATGAAACGTCAAGACCACTATCATGATCGTGCGTTTTGGCTGATCGAGCAGGATTGTATCTCATAAAAGTCGGACATTAACGATGAGAGCTAGCTTTATAAATCTCAGGACCATTCTTCAGAAGTGATAGACGAGAAGCATGTATAAGTTTTTAGGTAGATTGTGATTCCTCCCGAACGAGGGAATAGGAACAAATTCGTTTAACTCTGATATTTTGAACTTTCATTCACATTATTAACACTAACAGAAATCACGCAAATCACTTGAAATACTCAAGCGTAATGTTGCCAGTTTTGTGAGGATCTAGTCTATCCGCCAAGATTTTGCATTCTCGTTAAGTAAAGTACTTCTTCATCTACATTAATTAGGGCTTACTTATTTGGTTTGGAGGTGTTTGTCTCCAGGGTTGCAGTAGCTCCGGAAAATGATCTCAGGGTCGACTTCACGCCACCAGTTGCCTATTTTGCTTTCTTTTCGGATTTATTCGTCAATTAAAGATTCGACGTGTTCGCTTGTTTACTCCGACAGTTTGTTCTGTTTGTTGTACTTAATGAAGGCATAGTAGCGGTGATCGTAGTCTTGGGGAACGATGTAACGTACGAAACTGGTGAAATTGCATGTCCCATAGCGGTTGTTGAGGATATCTTCGAAGTATTTACCTTTTCGTTCGTAGATCAGCTACAAGTCATAGTCCTACTGATACAAAAGCTGCCTTTTCATTTCAATTAATCTCTACTCTTCACGTACAATGTCACTGAGAATTGTCAACTATCTTCGCTCACGGCCTTCAGGAAGCTATTCGCCTGCGAATTTTGAAATTTCAACTTGTTCTCTCTGAATAGATTTGTATCTCTAGCCCTTGGTCATTTTTGTTGAGCTCAAGCCAACAGCAGCTGTGGTTTTGCCGTTGGGCGTGGTGAATTTGTCTTCTTTGTCGTAATGATAACCCCCTTTCTTCCTTTTGATGGTAGAATAGAAAATTTTGGTTTGTTGTTTATACTTGTTTTGATTGGCGGCGAGTGTAAACCATTTTCTGAATTCGTTGAATTCCATCGGAAGAGGAAACCTCTGTGCTATATTCTGGTAAAACTAATCGAATCTTCTTTCGCCGCTCTTCAAGAAAAGATTCTTTATTTGCTAGATTGCTAACTTTTCATCATGGCTGATCACCTAAAAAAGGTCTACTAGATTCTTGTAGTATAGGGCCACTGTCTTCCTAAAAGTTTAAGCGTCCAAAAGGTTCTGAATTTCATCTTAAACCAGCTGGTAGAATCTTTTTTTGGTAGCAAAATCAAGTTCTAAAGGTTTATCAGGGAATTCCTCCTCTCCTTTGAGGAAGATGGCGAATTCCTCAAAAGTAATTCTGCCTGAACTGGACCATTTGTTCAAAAACAAATCAGCCCCCCGCATCATCAATTGTTCTTGGGAAGAATTTTCCTACTGCGGGAACATGTCAAAGTTGGGTTTGTTGATGATTTCGTGGAGCTGTTTGACCTGGAAATTGTAGGTGAAGGATTTAATGAAATTGACCAAGAGTTGCTGATCGATTTAGGGCTGTGACTTGACCGCTATGAGTCTGTAGAACGAGTAAGAATTTATGTCCTAAAGGGGTAGGTTTTTCCTTGCGGTTTGCAGATCGCTTTAAGTGCCGCCGAGGAAGGAGAAGTAGTCTTTTAGGATTTCCAAATTCATTTAATAAAATTTATAACAATCTATTAAAATTATCTGAGCTATTATAGGCTTTTATCCTGCTGTACTTATTATAATTAAGCTTCAGCATTATTGCAAATCCAAAGACAGATAAATTCAGCTAGATTCAAACCCGTAATACAGAGAAGCATAGAATTCCTAGATAAGTTCAATCTGAGGCCATCAACAATAGTGTAACACTGAATGAAAGTTATTAATAGAGAGAGAGTGGAAAGGGTTGCATAAAAATATCAGAATCAGAAACACTATTCTTCGTCTGTCTAAAGAATGAGTTCCTTCGTGATATCGTTGATAATTAAAGGACCCATCTCAGTATGGAATCTCCCTAGTTTTATATACTTGCGGCTTTTGGCTTAATTCTCCAAATTTTTTGACGTTACATTCAAGAAGGTTTTTCGTTTACTGTGGTTTACCGGATTGTCGTTAATTTCTAGATCTTTTGGGGTTAGATTTTGCGTTGAACCTAAGGAATACCTGGCAGATTTCAAGCTATGCCTCGGCGTGGCTAGACAATTTTGTTCTGCCTTGTTTTCTTTATTGGTATGAAAATTGAATTGCGAGGCAGATTTGACACGCGACAAATGACTGCCTACCTGCAGATTGATGTCCGCAAACCGTCTCCTTTCCAAGGCGTTGTAATGCTTGTTCAGTTTGATTTTTTCGCTGAGCTCTCCCTTGAGCCACTGCGAAAACTCAAGGTTATCCTGATACTTAGCCTTGACTAGTTTTTAGACCTAACTCAGATACAGATTACATCGATGTACCTCTCGATGCTGAGGCGCTCGAAACAGCTTTGCAGTATCTTGAAGTTGAACAGAAAGTCAATTTAGAGAACTGCGTTCCATTTGACTCTATGAAGAGGCACTTTGCCGGGATAGGCTGCATCTAGAAGTTGGCAGTAGATGTTTCCTGCTCCCAGCTGCTAGATTCGCACAATGTTTGTATTGAGAGTGTCGTTGATCCAATCGATGAGTTCCTGCCGGGGAGTAAAATAGCAACTTTTAAGCATATCCGTTATAATTATTATCATGAAACTTTCATTCACTCCTCATTTTATAGTTCTCAGCAAGGACTGTGTAAATCAGGAGTGAGGTGAGGGGAAATGTTTTATTGGTATTTATAGCTAATTCGAGTTTGAGGTGAATACGTGTTTACTTAGTTGATTATAATTCGGATGCTCAGTACAGAAGACAAAATCAAATCTTTGAGCGAGGCCATCAAAAGAAACGATGACAATGAAATCTATTCGCTTTCTAAGCAACTTCTCAAAGAAAATCCAGACGACCTGGAATACCAGCAGTGCTTTATCATCTCCTCTCTCAAGTTGTCGCTCGGGAGCTAACTGTCAAGTAGCTACTTCAAGAACCCACCCAACAACGAGGCTCTTCATCAGCTTTACGCATACTATCTCTATGATAAGGGTGAATTTGACAAGGCTATACAATATATTGGCTCAGTAAAACTTAATCCTTCCCTCAAACTTCTACTTGCCCAGGCACATTTCCGTGCACTAAATTACTAGAAATCGGCAGAGTTGATGCTAGGTTTGATAAAAGAAGTGAGTCTTTCCGATTAAGAGAAAGAGGAATATTTGATCAATCTTTTGGCTACAGGTTTGAATAAGGTTCTCAGCGTTGATCTTATCAACCAATATGAGAAAGTGGTCGCAAAAGCGGAAAGAAAAGAGTTGCTATATAATTACTCTTTGGCTCTTTACGATAGCAAGTAGTATAAAGGTTGCCTTCAATATCTGAAACAATTTGAAAGTAAGTTAGTCGAAGCAAATGATAAGTAAGATCTTTTTGCTGTGAGACTGTTTAGAGATTTCGTGGAACTAAGTCTCAACAAAAGTCTTGAAAAAAATGTGGTTGATGTCTATGAAAAGGGTTTAGAAGGAATCAGTAACAAGAACCTAAGAGCAGTCGCACAAAACAATCTTTTATATTTCAGGCAAAATCACCAAATAACCTAAAACACCCACTAAATACTTAAATTTCTAGATGACGTTTTTGAGCCTTAATACAAAATGACAAAGAAGC
>Ga0316217_10007645_pt1 | contig 10240 bp, 11 predicted proteins | sample 1anoAmetaG_FD_203633 | JGI IMG/M metagenome (GOLD analysis project Ga0316217, IMG submission 203633) | Freshwater microbial communities from Trout Bog Lake, Wisconsin, USA - 1anoA | ecosystem: Environmental > Aquatic > Freshwater > Lake > Hypolimnion/Profundal zone | place: USA: Wisconsin... | reverse complement strand
CCCTCTGCTCGTTTTAACTCGCAAATGAAAACCACAAATTGTATAAACTATTCCCAGCCGGAAAATGAGTCTGAAATGACCTGCTTACTCAGAACCCTTCGGTGTCTTTTTTCAATGAGTCAACGGGTTGGGGGGTGAGACCAAAAGCTGAAAGCCCCTGGTTCCCGACACAGTCGCACTCCGCCAGAGGTCGCCCATCAACAAGGCGTCCCAACGCCGCCGGCGCCCGCTCAACGCAGAAGCCATCCGGGACCAATGCCATTCAAACCGGGATGAACCGGCGGAAAGCCGTGGCCAAAAAATTTCGCGCGAGTTTTATCCGGACATTTGAAGCGGGTTCATTATGATTTTGGCTTGCGGTGACAAACCAACCTATTCATGCGCCGTAGGCTTTATTACATCCTGGCCGCCGTGGCCGCTTGGGCCGCCTTTTTGGGGGTAACCAGCGCCCTGCCGGTTTTGAGCGGCGCCTTCCCGTGGGCGGCGTCGTTTCGGATGACGTTGAATCAGTGGCTGCCCTGGATGGTGCTCTCGCCGGGAGTGCTTTGGCTGACGGCCCGGTATCCCATGGAGTGGGCCGCCTGGCGTTCGCGGGTGTTGCTGCATGGGCTGATGGGTTTTCTAACGGTCATGGCCTGCGCTTGGGGCAGCGAACACTTTTTTGCGCCCACATTCCCGCCCTTCAACGTCACCGACCAGGGTCCCCGGGGTGGTCCGCCGCCCTTTGCCGAATCCGATCTGGAGCAGCCGCTCCCGCCCATGGATGACCGACCGCCGCCAGGTCTGCGGGACGGCCAGGGTCCGCCCTTGTGGGCGCGCGCCGGATTCAACGTTCCCATTTATCTGGCCTTGGCCGGCTTCTGCCACGCTTTCGTCTATTTCCACCGGTCGCAAGCGCGGGAACGCCGCGCCCTGGCCCTCGAAACGCAACTCGGCCAGGCGCGGCTGCAAGCGTTGCGCATGCAACTCCAGCCGCATTTTCTGTTCAATACCTTGAACGCCATTTCCACCCTCGTCCAATCCAATCCGCCTGCGGCGCAGGAGATGATTGGCAGCCTGGGCCAGATGCTGCGCTTGTCGCTGGACAGCGCCGTGGAGGCCGAGGTGCCGCTGGAACAGGAATTGAAATTCCTGGATTGTTATCTGGAGATTGCCAAGACCCGTTTCGGGGATCGGTTGGCAGTCAAACAAAACGTCGCGCCGGAAACCCGGCCGGCGCTGGTGCCGACGTTTGTGTTGCAGCCCTTGGTGGAAAACGCCATCAAACACGGCATCGAACCGGCGGACACGCCGGGGACCGTTGAAATCACCATCCGTCGTGTCCAGGAGCGGCTGGTGCTTTCCATCCGCGACACGGGGGTGGGACTGGCGCAGGATGACCAAGTGAATCCCTTCGGGCAAAATGGCATCGGCCTTGCGAACACCCAGGCCCGGCTGCAAAACATGTATCCCGGACAATATCGCTTCGCCGTGCGCAATGTGCCCGCGGGCGGCTGTGTGGCCGAATTGGAAATTCCGTTTCACACTGAGCCCTTAAGCGTCAACCCCGAAGCCAAGGCATGACCATTCGCACGCTCATCGTGGATGACGAACCGCTGGCGCGGCAAGGGCTCCGGCTGATGCTGCGGGAGGAGCCGGATATCGTTATCATGGGCGAAAGCGCCAATGGCGCCGAAGCGCTGGCGGCCATGCGGCGGGAAATGCCGGCGCTGATGTTTCTGGACGTGCAGATGCCCAAAATGGATGGGTTCGCGCTGCTGGCCGCCCTGCCGCCCGGACCCACGCCGGTCATTATTTTTGTGACCGCCTATGATCAGCATGCCCTGCAAGCCTTCGAGGTGAGCGCCACGGATTATCTGCTCAAACCCTTCAAGCCGGCGCGCTTTCGGGAAGCCTTGCAGCGGGCGCGCCAACAGCTTCAGGCGCGCGATTTGCGCACGTTGAATCAGCGGCTGCAAACCCTCTTGGAAGCCGCCAACCCGGCGGCGGGTTACCCCAGCCACCTTTCCGTCAAAGCCGGCGAACACACCGTCTTCGTTAAAGTCCGGGACGTGGATTACATCGAAGCGGCGGCGAACTACGTGATTCTGCATGCCGGCGCGCAAAACCACGTCCTGCGGGAAACGCTGACCAATTTGGAAACCCGCTTGTCGCCGAAGACCTTTCTCCGCATCCACCGTTCGATTATCGTCAATCTGGAACGGGTGATCGGCGTCAAGCCGGCGGCCCGCGGGGAACATGTGGTGGTGCTGAAAGGCGGCCGGGAGCTGCCGTTGACTCGCGGCGTGCGCGAAATTCAGCAGCGGCTGGAATTCTTGTGACGCCGTTTCGGCGCCAGGTTTGGCGTCATCACGGCTTCCCGCCCGTTTACCCCCTTTCCCCGTTGCTTCGTCCCATTCGAGTCAACTTTCCGCCCCCGGCGGTGTATCCCATGGCGAATGGATCCATTAATTATGAATGACTATGACTTTATGAATGACTTATTCGAAGCCATGATGGCGGCGCTGCTGGCCTTTCTGGTGTTGACCCTTTGGCGCCACGTCTCGGCGGCGTGGTGGAAAGAGGAACCGCTGGAAAAAACCCATTACGTCCCGCTGGCAACCCTGGCCGGCCTGGAAACTGAGCTGGCCGGAAAGGACCTGCTGCCGATGGGTTTGAGACAAAAATCTTCTGCCCGGTCCAGAGCTTGAATGACCGGCCCGTCTGGCCGAGCGCGGCGGTAGCGCAGGTTTCCAAACCTGCTGTAGCGCCGATTTCCAAATCGGCAGGGCGTCGAGAAATCGAGCGCGTTGGAATGGCGAGCGTTGCTGCCAAGGAATTATTTATGCAACCGTTTGATTTTGTGGGATTTGGCCAAAACCACCCCAGTCTGGGTTCCTTGGCAATCAAAACGAAAGCTCTTGTTTCGTTGGCGTGGCTGCGGCTGGCTTTCAGCCCAGCCGCGCTCCGGCACCACCGTGCAACCCGCTCTCAGTCGGTATATGCGTTTCCTAGATACGCATACCGCCGTTTGCTGAACTTCCAGTGTCTGTCAGACTTTCTGATGGTTCAGCAGGCGGTCAGACCGTCGCGATCAGTTTTGTGACCGGCACGGGCGCCTCGCCGAACTGGGCTTTGACCCGGGCCACCACGTTGGCGGCCGTCAGGCCGTATTTCTCGCGCAATTCATCCTGGGTGGAGGCGTGCTCGATGAATTGGTCGGGCCAGCCGATGCGGATGACCGGGGTGGTGACATTGGTTTCGCTAAACAATTCCAGGACGGCCGAGCCGTAGCCGCCCATGAGCACATGGTCTTCCAGGGTGACCACCACCTCGGCCTCGTGACCGTAGGTTTCGTGCGCGGGCGCGTCCAGCGGCTTGGTGAAGCGGGGATTGATCACGGCGCAATCGTAACCTTCGGCGGTGAGTTGCCCCGCGGCCTTGAGCGCGATGGCGTGCATGGGACCCAGGCCGAACAGCGCCACCTTGCGCTGCTTGTTGTTGGCGAAGCTGCGGACGATTTGCGCCCGGCCCACTTCCATTAATTGCGGCTCCGGCTTGAGCGGCACGCCTTCGGCCGTGCCCCGCGGATAGCGGATAAAGGCCGGATGATTCAAGGTGCTGGCTGTGTACATCATGTCGGCCAGTTCGTCCTCGTTGGCCGGCGCCATGGCGATGGCGTTGGGGAGGCAGCGCAGATACGAAATGTCAAACAGGCCGTGGTGCGTGGGGCCGTCGTTGGCGGACAGGCCCGCGCGATCCATGCAGAAGATCACCGGCAAATCCTGGAGGCAAACATCGTGATGAATGCAGTCGTAGGCGCGCTGGAGAAACGTCGAATAAATGGCCACCACCGGCCGGTAGCCCATGACCGCCATGCCGGCCGCGAAGATGACGGCGTGCTCCTCGGCGATGCCCACGTCGAAATAGCGCTCGGGCATGGCCTTTTCGAGATGCTTCATGCCCGTGCCGGTGGGCATGGCGGCGGTGATGCCCACCAGGTTGGTGTTTTTCTGGCACAGCTTGACCAGGGTCTGGCCCATGACATCCTGATAGGCCGGCGGCGTGCCGGGTTTGTTGGCGGGCGTCTCGCCCGTCAGGGCGTTGTAGGGGCCCAGGCCGTGAAATTTTTCCGGCTGCTTCAGCGCGGCTTCAAAGCCCTTGCCCTTCTGCGTGAGGATGTGAATGACAATCGGGTGGTCGCATTGTCTGGCAAATTCCAGGGTGCTGATGAGCAGCGGCAGATCATGGCCATCAATCGGGCCCAGATAGCGGATGCCCATTTCCTCGAACAGCACGGGGGAGCCATAACCGCCGCGACCGTCGGCGTCCGAGCGGACGGTGGGCTGGAGGCCCACGCCGGTGAGGGCGCCCTTGAAGCCGCCTTCGGCGCGGTGGGCCAGCTTGAGGGCCAGTTCGCCCTTGGGCAGCCGGCGCACGAACCCCTCGAAATCCTTGGCCAACTGGTTGTAGCGCGGGTTGGTGATCAGCTTGTTGAGGTAGCCGGAAATGGCCCCGACATTTTTGGCGATGCTCCACTCGTTGTCGTTCAGGATGCCGATGAACTTCTTGGTGGTGTGCGCGATATTGTTCATGGCCTCGAACGAAATGCCGTTGGTCAGCGCGGCGTCGCCGAAGATGCAGACGACGTTTTCGTTGGTGCCCCGTTTGTCGCGCGCCGCGGCCATGCCCAAGGCGGCAGAGAGCGCGGTGCCGGCGTGGCCGGCGCCGAAACAATCGTGCTCGCTTTCGGTCCGGAGGGCAAAGCCGTTCAAACCGTTGGTCTGGCGGATGGTGCGAAAGCGGTTCTTGCGGCCGGTCAGCAGCTTGTGGACATACACCTGATGGCTGACGTCCCAGACGAATTTATCCTTGGGGGTGGTGAACACCTTGTGGAGGGCGATGGTCAATTCCACCACGCCCAGGTTCGGACCGACATGGCCGCCACCTTTGGCGAGGCCCTCGATCAACTCGGTGCGGATTTCGGCGGCCAGCTCTTGCAGTTGGGACGGCGTGAGCTTTTTGACGTGCTCGGGGCAGTCCACCATGTCCAGATATCGGCTCATTTTAAAATTGTCAATGACTTGCTCCCGCCCACGACTGGGCAAAGAGTGGGCCAGTCATTCGTCGTTCGCCAGGTCACCCAGCGGTTTCAACTTGATTTCGCCGGCGGCGGTTTTCTCCAGTTGCTGGATTTTCAACTCGGCCTCGGCCAGTTTTTCCTGGCAGATTTTGACCAGCTTGGCGCCTTCCTCATACTGGGCCAGCAAGGTCTCCAGCGGCAGGTCGTCGGCTTCCATCGTTTCGACGACGGCCTCAAGCTTTTGCAGCGCCTCCTCGAATGGCGGCGCGGCGGGGCTGGGCGGGGCGGCGGCTTTGGACTGGTTCGGCACGCCAGAAGCATAGCAAATCCGCGCCATTCGTCCAGTTCACATTATGCCCGGCTGAGGACCGAGCCTTTGGCCAGGCGGGTCTTCAGTTTTTGTCCCGCCGTCACCTCCGCGGCGTCCCGCAAAACCCTGCCCGTGGCCGCGTCGGTGGTGATGGAATAGCCGCGGGCCAGGACTTGTTCGGGGCCGAGGGCCTGCAGGCGTTTCTCCAGTTGGCGGAGCTTCTCGCGCCGGGCCGGCAACTGGTGCGAAGGCCGGGCCCGCAGGAAGCGGCCGGCCAAGTTGTACAAAACCAGCCCCCGCGCGTGGGCGGCGTGCCGCAGGCAGCGCCGCAGGACCGACTGCAAATCATCCAGTCGCTGCAGCGATTCATTCAGTCGCCGGCGCGGATGGCCGCGCGCCAGCCGGGCGGCGAGCGCCGCGAAGCTGTCCGCCTTCCGCTCCCACCCGCGGCGGGCGAGCAGGCGCAGCCGGGCGGGGGCGGCCAGCACGAATTCCCGGCTGGCGAAGACGCCCTCGGTGATCAGTTCGGCCGCCACGCTGGGGGTCGCCGCGCGCACGTCCGCCACAAAATCGGCGATGCTGAAATCAATCTCATGGCCGATGGCCGAGACCACAGGCAGCGCCGAGGCGTGAATCGCCCGGGCCACGAGCTCCTCGTTGAAGGCCCACAAATCCTCCAGCGAGCCGCCCCCGCGCGTGACCAAGATCAGGTCCAGGCCGCCTTGACGCGCCGCCCGTCCGGCGCTGAATTCGTTGAGCAACTGGATGGCGGCGGCGATCTCGGCGGCCGCGCCGGCGCCCTGCACGCGGCACGGCGCCAGGAAGATTTCCAAGGCCGGGTTGCGCCGCTGGATCACGTGCAGCACGTCGCGAATGGCCGCGCCCGTGGGCGAGGTGACCAGGCCGAGGCGCTGCGGACAACGCGGCAGCGGCCGTTTCCGCTCCGGCGCGTACAGGCCTTCGGCCGCCAGCTTCTGTTTCAGCTTTTCAAACGCGGCCTGGAGCGCGCCGACGCCCTGCGCTTCCACCTGGCGCACGAGCAGTTGGTATTGGCCGCGCGTTTCATAGACGGTCAGCTCGCCTTGCAGCACCACTTTCTGGCCGTCGGCCAGCAGTTGGCGTTGGGCGGCCGGGGCGGCGTTGCGAAAGAGAACGCAGCTCAACTGCGCCGCCGCGTCCTTGAGGGTGAAATAGACGTGGCCGGAACTTTGGGCGCGCAGATTGGTGATTTCACCGCCGACCCAGACGATGCCGATCTTGCTTTCCAGCAGGCGTTTGACGTCCGCCGTCAGTTCCCACACGGACAAGACCTTGCGGGTTGCGGCGGGCGGAAACAGCTCGCCGAAATTCCATTGCGATGTGGCGGGTTTGCTCACGCGCCCGCAGGGTAGAACCGAGGCCGGGGCGGATGCCAACTTTTTCGGGATTTTTCAGCAACCTGTTGAATAATACCAAAACTCCTGGCACTCGGTCGCCTTGAATTCCCGCCATCGCCATGAGGCCATGATTATGCCCTGAATATGTGCATTATTTAATCAAAGCAGCGGCAAAAACGAATGTAAACTTCCCGCCGGTGGATGCCGGCTACATCAAAACCAAGGTCGAAAGCGGCTATTACAGCAACGCCACGGAAATGGTGCGCGACGCCGTTCGACGTATGCGCGAGCAGGACGACCATCATGGTCGGCTTTTGGCGGCTCTTGAAATCGGTGAGCGCGACATTGCCGCCGGCCGCACCATTCCTTACACACCAGATTTGCTCAAACAGATAGAACAGGAGGCGCGGACACACGCCGCCAATAACTGCCCGACAAATCCTGATGTCGTCCCCTAAACGCCGCATCGAGCTGTCGCATCAGGCAAAACAGGATTTTCGCGACATTCTCTCCTACACGCTCACCACTCGGGGTGAATCTCAACTGGCAAAGTACCGCGCCAGCATCAATGACGCGGTGCAGGTTAGTCAGTAGTCCCTGTGGCGCCTTCAGGGAAACCGGCCGCGCGGTTTTTTGGCTTCGAATACGCGGCTCACACCCCGGCTCAAAGCGGCCAAGCGCTTGCCCGCCACCAGCCAAGTCACGCGGTACTGGGGGATAGGGATTGGGGCAGTCCTTGTCGGGGGCCTTGGGCTTGTAAATCTTTGCGAGGAGTGAACCGTTTTTCCGGGGCCGGACCTTGCGGGGCCATTTCATGTTTGCTTCATCTGGACCGGGCGTTTCCTGTGTCAGAAGCGTGTCGGGGACTTCTAATCTCTCGTTTTCACCAGTAATTGTGGCTGTCCGACATGGATTCGAACCATGAATAACGCCTCCAAAGGGCGCTGTGTTACCATTACACCATCGGACAAACCGACGTAAAAAGTACCGGTTTTCCGCCTTTAAGCAAAGCCAAAATGCGCCCCAAACAAACCCCGGAGGGGATGGCCGTTATTTCTTCAAATCCTCGGCTCGCCGGTGGCAAACGACAGTTCACACACGGCCACGCCATGCGGCGCGGAAAGATTGAGCTGGTCCCTGGTTTGAACCGCCCAACCGGACGCGAGCAGCATCGCGTCTATCTTTGCGCGCGCTTTTTCTTCCGGGGTCATGGTGAATCTATTAGCGGACTTTCGGCCGATCGCCCGTTTCCAACCTGCCGCCAACGATGAGGCATCCGATTTCCAACCGTCGGGCAGGCACAGGAAAATGAAGATTATCGGCGCGGCGGGGGGTGCGAGCCACAATTCTTCTGCCCGGTCCAAAGTCAGCAATAAACCGTGAGCGTCTGCACCAAGGGCTGCACGCGGTTGTAGTTCAAAACTTTTTCGATGTAGGTGGCGTTGAGCCGCTGTCCTTCCGGCACCAGCAGCAGGCCGCTGGGAGAATAAATGCCGCGGGACAAGACCATGCCCGGGCGCAGTTCGCCCAGTGAAATCTGCCGTTCCCGGCGCGGCACGGCCGCCACCGCCTGGGCGCGCAGAAACAGTTTCAACGCCTCGGGATCAAACGCGGTGCTGGCGCCGGTTTTGATCCGGTCCACGGCATCGCTATCCGCGAGCCGGCAGGAGGCAAAGGCCACCGGGACGGCGAGCAGCCGGGCCAGCCACGGGATGTTCTCGCCCACCAACTGGTCGGGATAACCGTGGCCATCGAAGCGTTCATGATGACCGCGAATGATGTAACCCACCTTGTCCAAGTGGCTGACGAACGAGGCCAGTTCCTGGCCGAGAATGGGATGCTGCTGAATGAGCGCCCGTTCCGGGCCGCCCAGCGACTCCGGGTCGTCCTGCCAGCGGCGGATGATCTGGCGCGGGATGCCCACCAGGCCGATGTCATGCAGGAGCGCGGCACTTTCCAAGACCCGCTGCTCGTCGGGCGGCAGTTTGGCGACCTGACCCATGGCGCGGCATAATTCGGTGACCCGCCGCGCCTGATTGCCCAGCGACGGATAAAAGGTCTGCATCGTATGGACACACAGTTCGAGCGACCGGAACAAGTTGGTCTCGAGCGCGGAGTTGAGCTGGCCCAGCTCCTGGTTTTGTCGGCTGGTCAGTTGGACCTGCTGTTCCAAGGACCGGTTGAGGTCCACCAGTTGCGCGTTCATCGTCTGGGTGGCTTCCTGCAACCGGGCGTTCTGACAGATGAGCTGATGCCGCTGGATGGCATTTTTGAGGGTGGCGATGAATTCCTCGTGCAGCCAGGGCTTGATAATGAACCGGAAAATCTCGCCCTTGTTGATCGCGGCAATGACGGTGTCCAAGTTGAGCACGGCCGTGGCGAGAATGCGGGTGGCAAACGGCTGCTTTTGCCGCGCCTTGGCCAGCAGTTCCAAGCCGGACAACTCGGGCATCAACTGATCGGAGATGATGACGGAAAAACTGCGGCGGTCCAGTTCGGCCAGCGCCTCGAGGGGCGAACTGTAGGCCACGGCCGGGTAGCCGGCCCGCTGCAGCGTCTGCTGGAGCGCGGAAAGAAAGATCTTCTCGTCGTCCACGACCAGAATGGGGTCGGTGGGCGGGATGATGTCGTCCGGAGATTGCATACGCCCCGGTCAGGCTTTAAAGGGCCCGGCGCGCGCTGGCCACCACGCCATAGGAGCGTTGCAGCCGTTTGAGGTTGGCGCCAGCCTCCCCGAGCTGTTGGAGTTGTCCGCGGGCGGCGGCGAGGGCCGCGCGCAACCGGCCATGATTATCCCGGGTGATTTCCATCAGCCCGTAAACCAAAGCCCGCAAGGACTGCTCCTTTTGCGTCAAATCACTACCAGCCCGCTGCCATTCGGCGCGGGCCTCCTGGGTGAGTTTGCTGACGAGGGATTGGTAGTCCTTGATGGCGAGGTGACAATCGCTCAGCAAGTTCCAGTTGCGGGTTTGAATCGCTTTGCTTTCGGCGAGGGCCAACCGATGCCATTGGCGGTACGCGCGCAGCAGTTCGGATTCCGCATTCATGCGTCGGCCAGCTCGCGCACCCGCCACGGGCTGGCGGCCGGCAAGGTCGGGTTGACTCCATTCAACATGTTGAACCAGGCATCGCGAAGCTGTTGCATCATGGGCATCACTTCCTCGATGCCCTCGCGTGACTTCTTCAAATTGCTTTCGACCAGACGCCGTTCGAAATAAAAATAAAGCCCGCGCAAGGTGTCGGCCAACTGGCCGCCCGCCTCCATGTCCAGCGAGCTGTTTAACTCGCGCACGATGTCCACGGCCTTCCGCAAATTATTGTGAATGGCGGTATTGCGCTCCCCCACGTCGGTGCAATCGAAACCCAGCAGGGCCTGATCCAGCGCCCGCAAGGCCCCGTCAAACAACATCAGGATCAGTTGGCCGGGCGGGGCGGTCTGGGCCGCAATTTGCCGATACGACTTCCATGGATTGGCTGGACGAATCATAGCGG
>Ga0316217_10007644_pt1 | contig 10241 bp, 9 predicted proteins | sample 1anoAmetaG_FD_203633 | JGI IMG/M metagenome (GOLD analysis project Ga0316217, IMG submission 203633) | Freshwater microbial communities from Trout Bog Lake, Wisconsin, USA - 1anoA | ecosystem: Environmental > Aquatic > Freshwater > Lake > Hypolimnion/Profundal zone | place: USA: Wisconsin... | reverse complement strand
TGTGGGAGCCGATCCTCGCCGTCGCCGAGGCGCGGCATGGGCTGCGCTTCACGCGGGTCTGTGGCGTCATCCACGCGCCGCAGCCGCCCGAAACGCTGGCGCATATGGCGGCGCTGCTGGCGGCGGCGGATGATTTTGCCCTGGCGGCGCTGCATCATATGGCCAGCCTGGCGGCCTCGCTGGTGGTGGCGCTGGCCGCGCTGGCACCCGATGCCGATACGCAAGGCCTGTGGGCGGCGGCCAGCCTGGAGGAAGAGTGGCAGGCCGACCTCTGGGGCCGCGAGGCCGAGGCCGAGGCACGCCGGGCGCAGCGCCAGGCGGCCTTTCTGGCGGCGCGGCACTTTGCCTTGCTGGCGGCGGCGCTGGCGGCGGAAAATGCCACCGGCAGCCCTCTTGGCCACCAAGACGCTTAATTTGCTTGCATTGGCGGGCGGGCGCTGCTAGGGGCACCCCCACGACCGACGCGACAGGGCTGAGACGCCCCACGCGGCACCAGGTAGCGTGAGGCCCGCTCTCCAGCGATGGCCTGCCCGGTGCAAGGCCGCCATTTCCCCGAAACCAAGCCACTCTATTCACGCAGGGTCGCCCTAACCGAACCCTTGCCACGGCGCGCGCCGCTATGCGCCCGCGCCCTTGCAGCAACAATTGGACCTAACATGACCTATTTTTCCGACCTTGGCCTGGCCGAGCCGCTTGTCCGCGCGCTGGCCGAAAAGGGCTATACCGAGCCCACCCCCATTCAGCTTCAGGCGATCCCGCCGCTGATCGCCGGGCGCGATCTGCTGGGCCTGGCGCAGACCGGCACCGGCAAGACGGCGGCCTTCGCGCTGCCCTCGCTCCACCGCCTCAGCTTGAACCCCCAGCCCCGCAAGAATGCCGCCTGCCGTATGCTGGTCCTCAGCCCGACGCGCGAGCTGGCGGCGCAGATCGCCGACAATATGCGCGGCTATGCCAAGCACCTCAACCTTTCCGTCCAGTGCATCTTTGGCGGCGTGCCGGTGGGCAAGCAAAGCCGCGCGCTGGTGCCCGGCACCGATATTCTGGTGGCGACGCCGGGCAGGTTGCTCGACCTGATCGACCAGCGCGCCCTGACGCTGCGCCATGTCGAGATCTTCGTGCTCGACGAGGCCGACCAGATGATGGACCTGGGCTTTATCGTGCCGCTGAAGCGTGTGGCCGCCATGCTGCCCAAGGAGCGGCAGAGCCTGTTCTTCTCGGCCACCATGCCGCAGGCGATCGCCGCGCTGGGCAAGCAGTTCATCAACAACCCGGTGCGGGTGGAGGTGACGCCGCAGGCGACCACGGTGGAGCGGATCGAGCAATTCGCCACCTTCCTCAACCAGGCCGAGAAACAGGCGCTGCTGACGCTGAAGATCCGCGCCGGCCTCGCCGATGGCAGCATCGACCGCACGCTGGTCTTCACCCGCACCAAGCACGGCGCCGACCGGGTGGTACGCCACCTTTCCACCGCCGGCATCAACGCCGCCGCCATCCACGGCAACAAGAGCCAGGGGCAGCGCACCGCCGCCATCCAGGGCTTCCGCTCGGGCCATGTGCCGGTGCTGGTCGCCACCGACATCGCGGCGCGCGGCATTGATATTCCCGGTGTTTCCCACGTCTTCAACTTCGAGATACCGAACGTGGCCGAGCAATATGTCCACCGTATCGGCCGCACCGCGCGCGCCGGGGCCAGCGGCATCGCGCTCAGCTTTGTCGCCCCCGACGAGCGCCCCTATCTGCGCGACATTGAAAAGCTGACCGGCGTCAAGCTGATGCCGATGCCCTTGCCCGAGGACTTTGTGAAGGAGGCGGCGCGCCTGCCCGCACCCAGCCGCAATGCCGAACAGACAGCGCAGGATGCCCGCCGCGAGGCGCGCGACGCCAAGGGCCTGGCCGGTGGCGGGCGCCATGGGGGCCAGGGGCGTGGCGGTGGCCGTGGCGAAGGCCGGGGCAACACCAACACCAGCCGGGGCGGGCAGGCGCGCGATGGCCGCAGCCGCGACGCCCATGCCAGGGATAACTCGGCACGTATCGACCGCGATGCGCGGGGCCCCCAAAGCGGATCGCCACGCGGGCCCATCTTCAACCCGCTGGCCCATGAGGCGCGCGGCGGCACCGAGACCACGGCGCCCCGCAGCGACGCCCGGCATGACACGGCCCGCCCGGCGCGGCGCGAGCTGCCGCGCATCGATGGCCCGCGCCCGGTGCGGCTGGAAAACGGGCCCCGTCGTGATGGCCCACAGTCCAGCGGCAATCAACCACGTGGCACGGGCCAAGGGCGCGGCGGGAATGGGGGTGGCCGGGGTGGGGTCAACCCGCAGCGACGTCAGGGCCACCACGCCAACTAGCGCGCCAGCTAGTGGTTCGACCGCAACGGAAGAGTCCGGCCCAGGCGGGGCCTTTCGTTGCGATAAGTTGAACTATAACAAAAAGATGCCTAGTTTCTGAGTCACTCTCGTGTGCCCAAAGCCAATCCGGGGGCCCGTCGGTGGGCCGGAAAACAAAAAGGTTTTAAAATGAATGGTGCACCCGGAGCGATTCGAACGCCCGGCCCTCAGATTCGTAGTCTGATGCTCTATCCAGCTGAGCTACGGGTGCGAGAGAGGCGGCCTTAAGCACTCGGCTCGGTCTTGGCAAGCGCCTATTTCCGCCTTCGCCCCATCTGTGTATCCGCGCCTTGGCCAGCGGATAATCGAGCAACGGCCCGACCAGGAAGGCGGCGCGCGGCTCCCTGTAACCTAAGCTGCCGGTTTAGGGGGCGGGCAATGGGTAGCGTTCTTTCTTGCGCAGACACGCCTCCCTCGGTAAATGCCGCCCCACCGGTGCGCCGCTTTAGCTCAGTCGGTAGAGCACATCATTCGTAATGATGGGGTCAGGTGTTCGAGTCACCTAAGCGGCACCATATTTTTCAATAGTTTAAGTAAGAATTGAGCGCTGGCTACAAGGCCGTTTTGCGCTTTAGCAAGCGCATAGTAAGCACCGGGCGGGCTTTCGCCTATCGCCTATCGCCTCGGCCAAAGCAGGTCCGTCACCTCCAAGGTCATGCGTTCGGCTGGATAGGGCCGGTCAACCCGGTCGAAGTCCGCCAGCGGCGCGGCGGAGCCAGGTTCCCCATTCGTCTGGCTCTAGGATCACGGGTGGGCGGTCCTGGAAAACCTTACCCACAGGCGGGAGAATGCGGCGATGCCAATCATTTAGCGTGCCGTCGGGATCGCCATTCCGGCACTTTATAGGGGGTTTATCGTGCTATAAGTAATTGAATTTCCATGTCTTTTAGCGAATTATGGGGGCATGGCTGAAAACGTCCAGCTACAGCGTGGGACGATAATGCCATGATTTTCGGGGTTTTGCGACCCCTCTAGGGGGTGACTAGATACAGAAAAATGGTGCCCAGAAGAGGACTCGAACCTCCACGCCCTTGCGAGCGCCAGCACCTGAAGCTGGTGCGTCTACCAATTCCGCCATCTGGGCACATGAGACATACATAGCTTGTCGTGTCTGGGTAGGACGGCGCGGATAGCGGCGTGTATGCCTGCTTGTCAACGCATATCGTAAGGGGTGGCGCCTTAGTCTAAATTTTGATGCACCCTTTGCACCATCCGCGCAACTTTGAACCACCACGCGATTGCCAGAGGCCCCAACTTCTGAGACGAAGGGCCTGCCATGACGATACGGGATCAGGTCATTGCCCCGCAACCGTACCTCGCAAAACCAATGATCAACGCAGCGGCAAGGCGAACTGGAACCAGATCTTTTCACCAGACGGGCGGTTTTCGACATCGAATTCATGCTGATACTTCAAAATGAACGCACCGAATGGAATGTCATAACGCAATTGTGGTCCGATAGCATGGGCGCGCCCACGATTGCCATCGGGCTGCACTACAATCCCGTACTGCCGGTCGTGGCCGAGTTGTTGATAAAAATAGCCCTGCAGACCAATCCCCAGTTTTGGCAGAGGCTTGAACGGACGCAGTGTCATGCCATAGTCAAGATCAATATCATTTCCTGAGTGGTAGTGATTGTAGGGGTTTACCGTATTGAATTCAGAAAATAGCGTGGCCGAAATACCGAATTTGAGCGAAGGCTTGTAGCTTATGTTGAAATTTGGCGCGAATGTGTAATAATTATTACCCGAATTGATCAGGGCGGCCCCATTATAATGCCCTGTGGGGATAAACGTATCCACGCCGAACGAAGCGGCAATTTTGCCATTTGCTGCCGTATAACCCAGGAAATTCTGTATATCGAGATCGCCAAGGCCGAAATCGTGCCCTCTGACCCCGGCCACGCGCAGATCGAGATTGACCAGCGGCTGAACCAGTCCGGTCGTATAATGCAGCGGCCCGATCGGTATTTTACAGGTGTACATCAGGCGGATCGCTTCGGCCTGCACCGAAAGATGAAAATCCACCGGTTCCCTGGCGCCCGATCCATTGGTGGTGCTCGAATCGAAGGTGGCGCTGGTGTAATTGAGCCATTGCAGCATGCCCGGCGGCGGCAGATTGCCATCGTTCACGGTGCCGACCCCGATCGGATAGTGTTGCGTGCCGTTTTCGCTGGCCTGCGCCGGAGGGCTGATTACGATCAGCACCCCCGTACACGCAGCTAGAACGGCATAGCGCGGTTTGACTGTCATTGCGGTCAGGTCTTGGGGAACAGGTCGGGCGCAAACGGATGCGGATCGACCACGCGAAAATGCGCGCGTTTGAACTTTTTCGCCATGTGGAACGGGGCAGTAGCGTCGTAGATCGTCTTGGCCGTGGTACCCTTGGTCGGTAACCTGGGGTTGTACTCGGGCGATTGGGTCGGGTCGAGCACGTGGCAACTGACGCCGGGGATGTTGATAATGTCCATATCGCCCTGCATGCGGGTGGTCATCGCCCACAGCACGTCGTCGCTGTTGTAGACATCGACGTCAGGGTCGACCAGAATGACGATCTTCAATTCGGCATAAGCGGCAAAGGCAACGAGCGCAGCCTGGCGCGCCTTGCCATCGTCCATAGCGCTTTTCTTGTTGACCGTCAGGATCGACAGGAACTTGCCACCACCTGCGGGATGCGCAAAAACCTGGGTTACAAATCCGGGCATCGCCCGGTCGAGCATCGTGTAGATGCTGCCTTCGGTCGGCAGGCCAGCGAGATTGACATGCTCTTCGCCAGGACCGACCAGCGTTTGCAGGATCGGATTCTTGCGCGTGGTGATCGCGGTGATCTTGATCACCGGCAGCGACGGGTTGGCAATGCCGTCATAGCCAGGAAATTCGGGCATCGCGTAACCCGAATGCGTGTTCTGGTCTTCGGCCACGCGCCGGGTCTGGATGATTTCGCCCTCGATCACGATTTCGGCGTAGGCAATCGCCTTGGCCTTGACGGTCAACGCATCGACCAACTTGACCGCTTGCTGGCGGAGGCCGCCTGCCACACCCAGCTCGTCATAACCTAGCGGACCGATCGGTTCTTCGTATTCGGCGCCGATGTGGATCGCCGGATCGAGCCCCATGTTGATCGTGATTGGCAGGTTTTCGCCGCGAAGCCCGGCCCGCTTGTAGAATTCATCGATATGCCGGTTGGGCGCAAAAAAGATCGACAGTTCGTCTTTGCCCTGTACGCACAGGCGATGGATGGTGACATCGGTGCCAAGTTCCGGATCGCTGCCCAGCACAAGGCCCATGCAGAAATACGGCCCGGCGTCCTGATCGGTGTTGGTGGGGGCGGGCAGGATCTTGCGGATATCGAAATCGGCATCGGTCGCGCGGTAGACTACTTCCTGGCACTTGGCCTCCTCGGGCCCGACATAGACCGGGAAAATCGCTTTGGTATAGGATTCGACCATGCGATGGGTCAGACCGCTGGAGGTCGTTTCGAACAGGATGGCGACACGTTCGCGGCTGGCCACCATGCCGACCAGCACGCGCGACCCGGGAAAGCCCTTGATGTTGTTGAAGATCATCGCCGGACCGATCTGGGTCGGCCGCTCCACATCGCCGCTAGCCCCGATCACTTTGTAGGCCCCGGCCAATTCGCCGTCGGGGTCAACCGGATGGTCGGTTTCAAGCAATTGCCCGGGGTGCAGGCGGAGCCGGTCGAGCGCGGATCGTAGATCGTTGATTGGTGTCGGAACGGCTGTAGGTTTGGTCACTGGAAGCTGTCCTTGAAACGGAGGAATAATCAGGCGAACGAACGCCGCGTCGGCAAACTGGGCAGGATCGCCACCCGGACTGAAACCGCGACAACCGGAATTGCGGCAAAGACGCTAGGTTGGCCTTATTCGAACGCGCGCAGTGCTGTGATCTGGCTGGTCCAGCGCTTTACAATATCGACGCGGTCGAGCAGTCGGTATGTGACGCCGGTCAGCACTTCGGCATAATCAACCCAGTGCGCGCGCACTTTGACAATTGCAGCCGAAAATAACGCAAGTTCTTGATCGTCGTGGGTGTCGGTCAGGCGGGTGGTTGTGGCGAACACTTCCCACAGCACGTGGTCGCGGGCCAGTACCAGGCTGACCCTTCCGGTCTTGGCAATATTGGCGGCCGTGCCCGAATGTTTCCAGGTGGCGAGCCGGATATGGCCCGGATCGATGGCCAGGATTTCGCCGACGCTGAGCAGAGAGGTGTGCGGCCAGCCGGCGGAATCGACTGTCGTGACGCAGATCGCTTCGCCTACACGATCATTCAGTTTGGTTCCATCGAGATATTCCACAAGTATATGGGGCAATTGGGTCTGCGTTTCAGGTATTTTTTGAACCAAGGTGTTCATATTCATGCTGCTTCTCCAAAAAATGTCAGGTCGACAAAGTTAAATTCACGGGGCGAAGTGGGTCCAAAGATACGAAAAGGGCATCACCAGAACCAAGGCGGGTAGGAAATTGACCACGGGGAACTTGGTTATCCCGCAGATACGAAATCCGGTAGCGAGCATGATTAGCCCACCGCAGGCGGAAAAATCGGCGTTCATCATTGGGGTGGTCAGTGGCAACAGCAGGCCGGCGCACAGCGCCAGCGTCATCTGGATGACGAATTGCGGAATGAAGATCGCCGCAACCACATAGCCCAGCGCGGTGGCAAAGATCGCCGCGGTAAAAAAGTCGAGGATCGATTTGGCGAGGAGGATCGTCGGATCGCCCGTCATCCCGTTGGTCAGCGCGCCGAATATCCCGGTTCCGCTGGCCGAAAACAGCACCAGCACAGCGACGAACTGGTTTGAAAAGGCGTCCGCGGACAAAGTGGTGTGCGACGCATCGTGAGGGATCAGCCGCTCAAACACCGCACGGGCCTTGTTGCCGACCCATGTCACGCCGACCTCGATAAACGCCCATTCGCCGATCAACGAGCCCACGATCAGCGCCAGCACGACGGCGGGCAATTGTTTTACATCGACAATGAACACGATGCCCAGACCCATCGAAGCCAGCCCGAATGTCAGCGGCAAGGCGGTGCGGATACGCAAGGGAATGACTTTGGCCAGCGCCGCGCCGCCAAGTCCGCCGACGATCACCGCCGCGCTGTCGACAACCGGACCCATAATCATGCGCGGGCTCCCAGATGTGGTGCCATACCGATGGTTTCGCCCCAGCGCGGGATAGCTCGGCAATCGATCCCGAACAGATCGAGCGCGCGCGCGACGCTGTGCGTGACAATGTCCTGCAGGCTCTCTGGGTGGCTATAAAATGCCGGAACCGGTGGAAACACGATTGCCCCGCATTCGGTCACCGCCTGCATGTTGCGTAAATGCACCAGATGCAGCGGGGTTTCACGCACCATCAGCACCAGTCGCCGACGTTCCTTGAGCGTGACGTCGGCCGCGCGGGTCAGCAGGCTGTCGGAGAGACCGGTGGCGATGGCCGCCAATGTGCGCATCGAACACGGCAGGATGATCATACCCATCGTCGCAAACGAACCGCTCGAAACCGCCGCGCCGACATCGCCGATGCCGTAAGTCACGCTGGCCAGACCCTCGAACGCTTCGCGCGACAGGCCGGATTCGTGGCCGCGCGTTAGCTGGCCGGCGCGCGACACCACGAGATGCGTCTCGATATCTATGCTGCGCAGCAAATTCAGCGCGGTGATCGCATAGATGATACCGCTGGCGCCGGAGACCCCGACAATCAGCCGTGCCGGTGGCGGTATTGGCGGTTGGGCGAGCGCGGCAGACCGGTTGGCCGCCTCGCCGCGCCGCGACACGAACGTATCGTCCTGCACCGCGTGCATGTTGTCGAAAGACACTGGATGATGCATGGTGGATCCGTTCGACTGGCTGGAAAGGGCGCATCAGGTGTTTGATCGTTCACAAACAAAAGACATCAAGCGCGAATCAGGCGAAAGGATCGGAATCTACCCAGACAAACACCATCTGCCCGGCTTACCGGCAATCATCATTGGCCAAGAATCGCGTCGGCTTCCCGAAGAAATACGCATTCGTTCCCGATGATGGCCCCATTCATTTCAAGGCGTTGGGCCGGATGATCGGCAATGCCGTACCGGTCGCACTCGGAGAGGCGATCGGCAAGAGTATTGCGACACACCTCGGGGCAGAATTGCTGGCGGATCGGACGGAAGATGGAGGCACCGCGGATGTCGCGCGTAGTCGAAGCTCGTCGGCGGCAATGGATCGTACCTACGAAGAATGGCGTGATGCCGTCGATGCGGAAGATGCCGACCTCCCGGCGATCCATGCTGCGTGGATCGACGAAGTTCTCCAGAGCGCGCTGGAGGTGGACGATCATGTTTTGCGGCGGGCTGGGAAATTGCCTGAGCGGATTAAGGTGTCGCTGCCCGAACACGGCGTTAGGCGCTGCTTGCGGGCGGGTTTGCTCATCTTCGCCTCACAGTTCCATGCCGTCGGCGGGATCGAGCGAGACCTGACGCGCCACGCCCTACATGAGCCGGTTCATCCAGTTGTTGCGGGCGGCGTCATCCTCATCATCTTCGGTCAGGCCGATCTCGAACTCGTTTTCGATCGTGTCTGTCTTTGGGGCGGTTTGCACGCGGCTAAGCTCGGGCTGGCGACGGCGCTCCGATTCGGTCGTATCTTCGTCTTCCGTCCCTGATACGGACTTGTACTCCGCGACAGTCGGCTGCCAGCGTAGTTCTTCATGACCTTCATTTCGGTGGCGGTGCCGAGGGCGTCCGAAACGCGCTTGGCGGTAGTCGTGGGCGTAACGGCCAAGCACGACGCCGTCGGGGCCGAGCAGTCCTGCGGCTTTCACCTCCGCTGCACCGGCCCAGCGCGCCGAGCCGTAGGTCTCGACCTTCTTCGCCTCGCGCGCGCGCCAGCCCCCGCAACGCCCCCATTAGAGTGAGAGTGCGGAGCGGATTCCCGTGACGGGTGGAGTGCCGAGAGAAAGGCTTTCGGCGCCCGTCATGGAGATTTTCCCATGAACATACAGGTTCTCGACGCCCGCCGTGATTTGAGTGGCGGCTACAAGGTCGATGTCACGCGCGGGGAGCGCGTTGGTCGCGTTTCCTCGGAGTGGTTTTCGCGGCCCGATGACGGACGATTCCTGTCGCTCGGCGATTTGGCCCGCTCGGTGCGCGACCGGTCGGAGCGCAGCCAGACCCGTGTCGTGGAAACGGCGCTCATCCATGCCGTACCCCGAAGGCATCGATAAGCTCGGACAGAAATCCCGACGCCAGTGACAAAAAAATGCCGATCCTGATGTGGCCGTCCTCGCCTCGTCCGATTGCCGCGGCCTCGGCCCGCGCGAGGCCGATCTCATTGAGCGCCTTGCGGCCACGTTGGACGAATTGCTTTCCGGCATTCGTGAGCGTCACGCCATTGGGGCTGCGGATGAAAAACGTCGTTTTCAACCGTTCCTCAAGTTCGCGGATGCGGCGACTGATCGCCGATTCCTGAACACCCAGCGTCGCAGCAGCCCGCCTGAAACTTCCGTGGTCCGCTGCCGCAATAATATACTGGATGTGACGTACCTGAACCGACAATCAGCGACCTCCACGCTATGGTCATGTCGATGATCAGTCTTTTGTACTGAACTACTCTGAAAAATATACGGAGAATTTTATTCGAAATTGGACTCAACTTTATCCATCAGATCATCGGTCTTGGTCGCCTCTCCGGATCTTGCAAGATTTTCGTCCACAGTGCGAATTTCGAAATCAGCCATGCAACGGGCGAATTTGGCGGACCGTGATCACGGTGGGCGTCGACAATAAGGCTACGTCGGTTCGGGAATTCGCCACGGCAGATTTCGTCCAACTCGTTTTGGAGCCTGGCGATGCGGTA
>Ga0316217_10007643_pt1 | contig 10243 bp, 7 predicted proteins | sample 1anoAmetaG_FD_203633 | JGI IMG/M metagenome (GOLD analysis project Ga0316217, IMG submission 203633) | Freshwater microbial communities from Trout Bog Lake, Wisconsin, USA - 1anoA | ecosystem: Environmental > Aquatic > Freshwater > Lake > Hypolimnion/Profundal zone | place: USA: Wisconsin... | reverse complement strand
TTTCCGTTCGCGTCGCGGTGGATGTAGCCGCAATAGGCATTATTTTGGGACGGACCATAGCAACCCAACAAAATCGCATCGGCGCCCAAAGTACCCGCCAGCCCACCGGTCAGAACGGTGTTTTTGATGGCGATGTTGTAGTAATCCACCGCGATCTTCAAGCCAGGGACAAAGCTTGGCGTATATACAACGCCGACCGTGACGGTGTGGGCCTCTTCTGGCTTAAGCCTGGGGTTTCCCCCCTGAAGAACCTGCACCTGGTTCGCCGTGATTTCATCCAAAACGTCGTGGAAGTTGGACACGGCTGCGCCGCCAGCCACCGCCTTGGAGCAGTTCGACCCTGCCGTCAGAACGCCCTTACCGATATTGGAGTTGCCATTATATCCAGCGGCTCGGCTGTCGCACGGGTCGCCACTCGCACCGTTATCGGAGATCGTTTGACCGCCGAACAGTTCGTTGGCTTGTGGAGCGCGAATTTCCGTCGCAAACGATGTACGGAAACGCAAATCCTGGAACACTTCGTAGTTCGCGCCAATTTTATAGGTAGTCTGCCCGCCGAACAAAGAATAGTCGTCGAAGCGGACGCTTGGGCTCAGGGTCAGCGCCTTCACAAGCGGCAGATCCTTGAGAACGGGGATGTTCAATTCGCCGTAGATCGAAGCGACCTTGTAACCGCCGGAAGTCGACTTTTGCGGATTGGGGCCATACCCTTCTTGTACGAGTTCATCCGGATAGTTTTCAGCATGCTCTTCGCGGAATTCGAAACCGACAGCACCCTTAAGCGCGCCAGCCGGCAGTTCGAACAGCGAGCCGCTCACACTGCCGTAGCCGTACCGCTCATAGTAACTTGAGTTCGTCGTGTTCCGGAACGTGGCGTAAGCCACTTGTTCCGGCGTAAAAATATTCGGCCCATTGAACCAATTAATCGGCGTATTCAATACACCGTTCGTGCACCCGCCAGGGGCATCGACGCAAGGAGATTGGCCTGTCAATTGGGCGAGATGCTGCCAATTGCCCTCGTTTCGCACCACCGATACCACCGTCGTGGCTTGGTTCACGTAACCAATTTCCCACTTATAATTGTCGAGAAACTTTCCTTCTAGCCCCACATGCAGCCGATAGGTCTGGGTCTCTTCGTCATAAAGACGAGGGCCAAACTGCGCTGGCGTCAGATATGCCGTGATAGCTGAACCCGTCGTATTGTACGGGTTCGATGCGGGAATGATGAAGCCAGGATAGACCGATGTTGCAATCGTGTCCCCCAAGATTGGTTCGGGACGAAGCGCCTGGTTCGCCTTGTAGTCGGTGTAGAAACCTTCAAACACCGCCGACACGTTCGGCGCGACCTCGTAATGACCCGAAAGATTGATCTGCTTACGATCCAGACCGCTTGTCAGATAAGCCCAATTCCCTGAACTCAACTTCACCTTGCCAAGCCCAGTGATGAAGCCTGCGCCTGGGAGCAATGCGGCGACAGACGCATCTTTCGTACTCCGCTGCACGCCGTTGATCCAGATATGTGTCGACGCATTTTCATCCTGGAGCGTCGATAGCTGGGTCCGCCAGTTCGATCCGCCCGGATAATTTGGATCATTCCCGTGCGTGTCGACAGCCCAGTCGCGGTTGCTCTGATGGACTGGATCACGGTGGTCATAACTTAAGCCGATCAGGACGTCGCCCTTGTCGCTCGCAACGCCCATCGCTGCGTCGACGCCATAGGTCTTTCCGTCGCCTTTTCCGGAAACGCCATAATTGGCGTTCATATCGACGCCTTGGAACTTACGCTTGGAGATGATGTTGATCACGCCGCCGATCGCGTCGGCGCCATAGATCGAAGACGCACCGTCCTTCAACACCTCGATATGGTCGACAATCGAAAGGGGGATGGTGTTCAAGTCCACCGATCCGCCGTTTGTGATCATTCTTTGACCATCAACCAAGACCAGCGTCCGCTGCGGACCAAGGTTACGCAAACCAATGACAGACTCGCCACCGCCGCCATTGTTGGTGGCGGCCGAGATGCCGCCATTAAAGTCGACCGCAGTGGTCCGGACGAGAACATCCTCAACCGTAGTCGCCTTGCTCAGAACAATATCTTCGTGGCTGGCGACTGTGATCGGGCTGGGGCTGTTCAAATTGTTGACGCCAGAGATGCGCGAACCGGTGACGACCACGGCCTGAACGTCGGTGGCGTCGGCGGCTTGCGCAGCCATCGGCGCCAAAAGGCCGGCCAGGGCGAGGGCCGGAGCGACCAGAGCGGTCGAACGGGCCAGAGCCGCCGTCAGACGACCGACGTTGCTCGAAGATTGGGATGCGTGTTTGAACGCCATGGTGCCATTACTCTCCAGATCAAGGCCAACCGCTCCCCGACCCCGGGCGACGGCTTTCAGCCACAATTAGATCAATAAGGGTGCTATGGCGTTCGATTGGTCAATGAAAGATGAAGGGTCCGTAACATTCCATCTTAATGGTGTGACCCTTACGACACATTGCCGCTACAGTTCCGTGACGGAGCCTGCGGGCGGAGACAACCTCAGTGTGCGGGGACGGCTGGCGCATAGTCGCTGCGGATGTGTCCGGCCAGCGCCGCCTCGGTGAACCAGACGGGCTTGGTCTTCATGTTCACGAACATCGGCGTCTGGTCCGCATAGTGCGGCGAGCGGGCATCGAGGGTTGCAGAGCCAAACTGGTGCACGCTTTCTGAGGAGAGCCGCCCCTGCCGGTCCCAGGTCACGAACATGATGTAGGTGTCTCCGGCGTCGGCGGTCAGGGTCCCGTCCTTCTGGGGCCGCCCCCAGACGGAGCGGTAGGTGTCCGGGCCGCCGTCGATCGGCAGGTCCACGGCGCCGCGGCGGATGCGGTTGACCTCGCCCCATTCCGGGTCGAGCCGGCCGAAGTGACGCTTGAGCTCCGCGGCCGCGGCCTTGAGGCTGGTCAGCGGATCCGGCGGCGCGGTCTTGTTGTGTTCGGCGCTGGTCATGGGTGCGGTCGTCAGGGCCACCAGGGCGGCCGAGCGGTTGTGGACATCCATGCGCCGGTCCCAGCGCCGCAGCACGCCCTGCGCCTTCGCCAGATCCGCATCCCCCTTGGGATCGATCGCCGACAGCTTTTGCACGATGTCCACGACCCGGGAGCGTTCGGAATAGGCAAGGTCGTACTTGTACTGGTGAAACCGCTCCGCCGTGATGGCCGGATCCGCGCCAAAGGTCTCCTTCGCCCGCAGCGCCCGGTTGGTCATGTTGGTCTGCACGCCCAGGGACCTAGGGATCGCCTTCGGATCAAGGCCGTCATCGGCGCAGGCGGTCGCGACAAAGGGGGTGTTGTTGGAGTTGAACACAAGGCCGCAGCGGGGATTCCAGATCTGCGGAACCTGCGCGAAGGGCAGATAGGAGGTCCAGATCAGGTCCGATCGGTCCCCCGGCTGCTCCGCCGGAACCTCGGCGTCGCGGGCCTTCCGGGCCGGGAACTGGCCGTTATAGACATAGCCGATGTTCCCGGCCTCGTCTGCATAGAGATAGTTGATGCTGGGCAGGAGCTGCAGGGCCATGGCGGCGCGCCACTCGGCCAGCGTATTGGCCTTGTCGAGGCGGTAGTACTGCAACGCCTGGCGCCCCTCGTCCCGCCCGGCGTAGCGCACGGCGAACACCCCGTGGTCGGTCTTGAACACCGGGCCGTGAGCCGAAAAGAACATGGCCTTCTCGATGTTCAGAAAGAACGGCCCGAACAGCCGGATGCGCAGCTTTGCAGGCGCGGTCTCCAGCTTGCGCCAGGCGCCGTCCAGGCGATAGGCGCCCCTGTCCTCAGGATTGATCTCAAGGCGATAGACGTCCGACAGCGCCGGCGTGTTGACCGTGTTGGCCCAGCCAAGATGGGCGTTATGCCCGTGCAGCATGAACGGCGATCCGGGGAAGAAGCCGCCGGCGACGTGCCAGCCCTCCCCGCTCTCCAGCACCGCCTCGTACCAGGCCACCGGGCCGGTATAGGGCTGGTGCGAGTTGACCAGGAGCCGGGTGGCGCCGTCGGCTGAGCGTGAGGGGGCGACGGCCGCGCCGTTGGAGCCCGTGGGCGCGGGGGTTTTGCGCGTCTTCGGCGCGGTGAGGGCCGACAGGGTCTTGTCGAGGCCGTAGAAGAAGGGCGTCTTGAAGGCGAAACCGGCGGCGATATCCTGCCCCGTCACCGGAAGGACCCCTTGCGACACCTTTTCCGGATGCGCCGCGCCATAGGCGTTCAGGCCGTCGGCATAGGCCTCGAGCACTGCGCGGAGGTCCGCAGGCAGACGCGGATAGTCGCGGCGGACCGCCGGCCAGATCCGCATCAGCTGGACCAGATAGTCCGTCGTCGCCGCCGGGAAGCCGTCCCGCGCGGCGAGCTGGCCCCGGGTCGCCAGGAGGACCGTCTCGATGGTCCGGTAATCGTCCTCGGCATGGGCGTAGGCGATGCCGAAGGCCACGTCCGCGTCCCGCGCGCCCTTGACATGGGGCACGCCGTAATCGTCGCGCCGGATGCGGACCTGATAGGTCCTCGCCCGAGCGAGGGCGGCGGCGCGGTCGAACGCCGGGGGGCGATTCGGCGCATCGAGCGCCAGCAGCGCGGCGGCAGCCAGACCCGCCAGCGCCAGCGTTCCCACAAGAAGGCCAAGTCCGATCCGATGCAGACGCGACAGGGGGCCAGCCATCTTCAGGACGCTCCAGACTTACGGCGCAGGATATGGAAATTTTGAGACTAAGGGCCCAGGGCGACCGTCGGCGCAGAGGATGCGCCGCCTCACCCTCGCCTTGACGAGGCCCCGAACAAAAAAGGACCGCCTTGTTCAGGCGGTCCTTTCAAGCTTTCAGCTGTCGAAACAGCCGAAAAATTACTTCGCCGTGTTGTTCGCAGCGGCCGGAGCCATCGCGTTGTCAGCAGCCGGCGCCATCGCGTTGTCGGCGGCCGGAGCCATCGTGTTGTCGGCGGCGGTGTTGTTGGCGGTGTCGGCCTTCTTGTTGCAAGCAGCGACGCTCAGAGCGGCGACGGCAGCGGTAGCGACAAGGATCTTGCGGAGGGTGATGGAGGTCATTTGAGAGGTCCCTTTGGATTTTTGCGCGCAACATATCGCGAGCTAACGCTGCATACACCAATCCGAAGCGCTTCGCCATAGTTTTGGAAGCCGAACCGGCGCGGCTTGTTTTTTCGGCCCAAATTCCGCTCTCGCCCATTATGAGCGCCTATTTCGGGCGAGATGACGCCCAAGCGCAACATAAATAGCGCTTTTAAATTGCATTTGTGTTTTTGATTTTCACGTCTCTATTGTTTTTTTGGTGCAAGAGGTTCAATCGATGTCACACCGCGCCCCACCGTTCTCGGCGCTCCGCACGCTGGAAGCCGCCGCCAGGCTGCGAAGCTATACCGCCGCCGCCGCCGAGCTCCAGGTCACCCACAGCGCCGTCAGCCAGGCGATCCGGCGCCTGGAGGACGAGCTTGGGATCAAGCTCTTCTACCGTCGCGGGTCCTTCATGGAGCCGGCGCCGTCCAGCCTGCTCCTGGCGCGGGCCTATCATGAAGCGGCGCAACACCTGACGCGGTCGCTGATCGACGTCGCCGGCCGCAACGCGCCGGACAATCTTGTCATCTCGGCCCCGCCGGGATTTGCGCGCACCTGGCTGGCCCCGCGCCTGCCGTCCCTCGCGGCGGCCTTTCCGGGCCTCAACTGCGATCTGCGCACGACGCGGGATCTGGCCAGCCTCGACGGCGACGGCGTGGATCTGGCGATCCGATTCGGCGTCGGCCCCTGGCCGCCGGCGCGGGCCGAGCCCCTGTTCAGCCTGTCCGCCTTTCCGGTGGCCAGCCCCACCTTCGCGTCGGCCCACAATCTGTTGACGTCGAACGATGTGGCGCACGCGCCGCTGATCGAGCTGGCGGACATGCCCTGGAGCCTGTGGTTCGACGCCGCCGGGGTCGAGGCGCCCAAAAGCACCGGGCGGGCGACCTTTGACGACGAGCAGATGGCCCTTGAGATGGCGGCGGCGGGACAGGGGATCGCGCTCGCCTATGCCGAGGCCGCCGCCCCCTATCTGGCGGACGGGCGGCTGGTCCGCGTCTCGGACATCACGGCCCTGTCGCACCGCAACGCCTGGATGCTGTGGCGCGAGGAGAACCCCAAGCTGCGCCTGATCCGCAACTTCGCCTGGTGGATCCGCGGCGAGCTGAACCTGACCGACGCCCGTAAGGAAACCGCAGCATGACCTCCGTCTCGATCACCACCCGCGTCTACGCCATGACCCCCGATCGCGCGACGCCGCAGGCGCGGCGGGGGGCGGTCAAGATCTGGTCCCATCAGGTGGAAAAGGCGCTGACCTCAACCCTGTCCAAGGCCCTCGGCGCCCTCGCCCCGACGCCGGGCCTGACCGAGGTGCATGTGCGGCTGGGCGAGGACGGCGCAACGGCGCAGCTGATGCGGCCGACCGGCTCCGCCCCCGTGGATGCGGCCTGTCTTGCCGCCGCGCAGGACCGCGAGGTCTGGCCTGCGCCCCCGCCGCCGATCGAGGCGGCTGAGTTCGTGGTGCAGTTCGAGTTCGCCCCGGCCGGGACGGCGGCCTCTCAGCCGGTGATCGGCAGGGCGGCCTCGACGCGCGCCACCCAGGCCTTGACGCCCAGATAGGCGCAAAGGTCAAACCCGCCCTCGTGCGCCACCCGCGTATAGGCCACCAGCGCAATATCGGCCAGCGACAGGGCGGGTCCGGCGAACCAGTCCTGGCCGACCAGCGCCGCCTCCATGCGCGCCAGGGCCGCTGACCCTTTCACGAACAGCGCAGGATCGATGTCGCTGTCCGGTTTGTTCAGATAGGTCTTGTGAAAGCGCCGGACGGCGATGGCGGGCTCGTGGGTGTACTGCTCCCAGAACATCCATTGCAGCATCACCGCGCGGTCAAACGGGTCGGCGGGGATCAGGTCCGAGCCCTCGGCCAGCCGCCAGATGATCGCGTTCGACTGCGACAGGGCCCGCCCGTCGTCGAACACCACCGCAGGGACCTGACCGCTGGGATTGACCTTGAGGAACTGCGGCGTCTTCGCCTCACCCTTCACCACATCAATGTCGATCCAGGTGTAGGAAAGGCCCAGCCGGTCGGCGGTCCATTTGACCTTGAGGCAGTTGCCGGAGATCTTGTCGCCATAGATGGTCAGAGTCATGGGGCCTCTACTTGCGGCAGGGCGAACGTGGTCGCCTGCGTCTCGAAAATGACGTCACTTCTTGTCGAGATCGGCGATCAGGTCTTCCGACGCCGGCCAGACCGCGCGCTGCTTGGCGGACACCTGCTCAGCGGCGCGCAGGACCCGAAGGAGGTTCTGGCCGGTCAGCTTTTTAAGGTCCGCGTCCGACCAGCCGCGGCGGATCAGTTCGGCGATCAGGTCGACGTATGCATCCACCCCCGTCGCGTCGTCGATCACGTCTCCGCCCGTATCGCCATAGTCGGCGCCCAGGCCGATATGGTCAGGGCCGGTCACGCTGCGCACGTGGTCGATATGGTCCGCCACGTCCTTCAGCGACACAGGCGGCCTTGGATGGGCCGCGCGCCAGGCCGCCATCGCCGCCTTGGCCCCGTCCGGATCGCCGGTATGCAGCGCCTTTTGCCGGGCCGTCTCCGCCTGCTCGTCCGCCGCCCACAGGCGCACCTTCTCGTTGATATAGAAGGGCACGAAATTGACCATCACGATCCCGCCGTTCACCCGCAGCCGCCGCAGGATGGAGTCGGGGACATTGCGCGGATGATCTGAAAGCGCCCGCGCCGAGGAGTGGCTGAAGATCACCGGCGCCTCGGCGATGTCGAGGGCGTCGGACATGGTTTTGGGCGACACGTGGGACAGATCGACCAGCATGCCGATGCGGTTCATCTCCTTGACCACCGCCTTGCCAAAGGGCGTCAGGCCGTTGTGGATCGGCGCATCGTTCGAGCTGTCGGCCCAGTCGGTGTCGCCAAAATGGGTCAGGGTCATGTAGCGGGCGCCCAACAGATAGAGCTGGCGCAGCACCTCAAGGCTGTCGTCGATCCCCTCCCCGCCCTCGATCCCCATCAGCGAGGCGAGTTTGCCCGCGTTCTGCGCCCGCACCACGTCGTCAGCGGTGAAGCAGAGCGCCATCTGGTCCGAATAGCGCGCGGTCATGCGCCGCACGATGTCCATCTGCTTAATGACCGCCGTGGTCGCCTGCGGGCCCTTCAGCTCGCCCGGAACCCACAGGGACCAGAACTGGCCGCCCAGGCCGCCCCGGCGTGCGCGGGCAAGGTCGGTGTCAAAGCCCGCCGCGCGGGCGGCGCCTTCATTATTAAGGTCGATGACCAGCTTGCCCCTGGACTTGTCGCGGATCGTCCAGGGCAGGTCGTTGTGGCCATCGATCACCGGCTGCGCCTTCAGGATCGCCCGGGCGTGCTCCAGAGCAGACGGCGCCGGCCCCGCAAAGGCGGGCGCGGCGGCAAGACCCAAGGCGAACAGGACGGCGAGAGCGGGACGTTTCATGAACGACTCCTAAGGCGAATGGGCGGGAGCGCGGCATGACCATGCCCGCCCGAACCTAGCCTAGAGCATTTTGCAGGCGAAGTGGACACCGGTTCGCCCGCAGAAAATGCTCTAATTATAAAAGCTTATCAGCAAAATCCGAGACAATCGGATCGGATTTTGCTCTGAGTCGTAGAACACGCAACCGCAGTTGAGTCCCGCGGCGACGGCGATGCTGGCGTCAGGCCGCCGCCGCCGCGCCGTCGGCTTCGGTCAGGAAGGCGGTGATCTTGGGGAAGACCGCGCCCGGCTGGGAGACCAGGAACAGGTGTCCCCCCGGAACCGTCTCGAGCCTTGCGCGGGGGATCAGCCGCGCCAGGAACTTGCCGTTAATCATCGGCACTATTTTGTCCTGCTCCCCCATCAGGACCAGGGTGCGGCAGCGCAGCAGCGGCAGATAAAAGGCGCTGGTCCAGCCCAGCATCGCGCCGAGCTGATAGAGATAGCCCACGCGGCTGGGGGGCCTTAAGCGGGAGATGTGCCCCTCCTCGGCCGTCTCATCGCCATACAGCGCCTCGAAATTGCGCCGCATGAAGGCCGGATCCACATAGCGGCGGGGATCGGCCATCTTGGCCAGCGCCCTTGGATCGCCCGGCGCCATCAGCATGCCCGCCGAGGTGGCCGCCAGGATCAGATTGCCCGTGCGGTCCGGGTGCTGGAACGCGAACTGCTGGGCAAGGCCCCCGCCCCAGGACACCCCCATCACATCGACGCGGCCGCGATAGCCGAGCTTGTCGAGGAGGCGCGCGGCGCGGAGCGCCATGCTCCAGGGCCGGTAGGGAAAGGTCGGGTCGGGCGAGCCGCCGACGCCGGGCATATCAAAGGTGATGATGTCCTGATCCGGCAGCCAGTCCGCCATCGGGGCCATGATCTCGATATTGGCGCCGATGCCGTTGAAGAACAGGATCGGGCGGCGAGACGTCCCCGGCGTTTTTGCGGGGAAGATCGCGACGCGCAGGCGACGGCCGCCGACCTTCAGGATCTCGATCCTGGGCGAGCGCTCCGTCTCCTCGTCACGCATGCTGGAACCTGGGGACACGGGCGCTCCTTAAGGCGAAATCATGGAGGGGCGAGATAAAAGGGTCAGTCAAACACATAGGTCCCGGGGGCGGGATCGCCGGCGGGATGCGTCTTCGACCCCAGCAACTTCGGCGCCGCCTTCAGCGCCCCGGAGTGCGCCTTCAGCCACTCCGCCCAATAGGGCCACCAGGACCCGGCCTGCTCCTTGGCCTCGCCGTTCAGCCAGGCGTTCACATCGGCGGGCGGGCGCGACGCGCTGCGGAAATACTTGGCCTTGGGGTTGCCCGGCGGGTTGAGCAGGGACTGGATATGCCCCGCCTGCGACAGGATGAACTCCACATTGGGCGAGCCGAGGAGCTGGGAGGTGCGATAGCACGCCTTCCAGGGCGTGATGTGGTCGGTCACCCCCGCCACGATGAACACGTCCTGGGTGACTTTTGTCAGGTCCACCTTGTGGCCGGCCAATTCCACCGCGCCCGGATTGCGGAAGGGCTGGGTCTCGTAGACCGTCAGATAGTCCGAATGCAGCTTCGCCGTGAGGTTCGTGGCGTCATTGTTCCAGAACAGCACGTCGAAGGCGGGGGGATCCTCCCCGTGCAGATAGTTGTTGATGACATAGTTCCACACGAGGTCATTGGGCCGGAGCCACGCAAAGGTGCGCGACAGGGACGCGCCGTCCAGCACGCCGGCCTTG
>Ga0316217_10007642_pt1 | contig 10243 bp, 8 predicted proteins | sample 1anoAmetaG_FD_203633 | JGI IMG/M metagenome (GOLD analysis project Ga0316217, IMG submission 203633) | Freshwater microbial communities from Trout Bog Lake, Wisconsin, USA - 1anoA | ecosystem: Environmental > Aquatic > Freshwater > Lake > Hypolimnion/Profundal zone | place: USA: Wisconsin... | reverse complement strand
GAACGGCTGCCCTTCCGCGATGTGGACGATCTCTACTTCGACGCCGGGCAGGGCAAGGTGTTGGTCAGCACCCGGGCGAGCGGGCTGATCTTTTCAATCGACCCAAAAACGCTGGCTTGGAAGCTGGGCCAGACCGGCTACCGCGTGAACCTGATCCGCGCCGCGGGAGACAAGCTGGTGGCTGCCTCGCTCTACGACGGAGTGCTGGTCGAGCCGCGGGCGGCAGGAGCAGAGCCCGGGCAAAAGTGATCGGCCGCACCGGTTTTCTGTATCATGGGGCTATGCAGGTTGACACAGCGGCTCCCCGCCCCCATGACGCAATTCGCAGCCACGCCTTTCAATGCCACGACCCGCGGCTTGAGCCCATCGCCGCCAAGGTGATGGCCGGCGAACGCCTGGACTTCAACGACGGCCTGGTGCTCTACGGCTCGTCCGACGTGCTGGCCGTGGGCTGGCTGGCCAACCATGTGCGCGAGCGGCTGCACGGCGACGTGACCTACTTCAACGTCAATCGCCACATCAATCCGACCAACGTCTGCGTGGCCAACTGCCGCCTGTGCGCCTTCGGGCGCAAGAAGGGCGACGCGGCCGGCTACACCATGGCTCTGGAAGAGGCCTGGGAGACGGCGGCTTCGGGCTACTCCGAGGCGGTCACCGAGTTCCACATCGTCGGCGGCCTGCACCCCGACCTGCCGCTCGAGTATTTCCTCGACTTGGTCAAGGGGCTCAAGCAGCGCTTTCCCAAAGTGCATGTGAAGGCCTTCACCATGGTCGAGGTGGCTTATCTTGCGCGGCGCGCCAAGCTCACCATCGAGCAGACCCTTATCAAGATGCGCGAGGCGGGCGTGGACTCCATGCCCGGCGGCGGCGCGGAGATCTTTGCCTCCCGCGTGCGCTCGATCATCTGCGACCACAAGATCGACGGCGAGGAGTGGCTCACCACCGCGCGTCTCGCCCACAAGCTCGGCTTCAAGTCCAACGCTACCATGTTGTACGGGCACATCGAGAACGACGAGGATCGCGTGGACCACCTGCTCAAGCTGCGCGCCGTCCAGGACGACACCGGCGGCTTCCAGACCTTCATCCCGCTGGCCTTCCACCCCGACAACACTGCGCTCGATCACCTGCCGATGAGCACGGGGCTGACCGACATTCGCCAGGTCGCCGTCAGCCGCCTGCTGCTGGACAACTTCCCGCACATCAAGGCCTACTGGCAGATGCTGACGCCCAAGATCGCGCAGATCGCGCTGCGCTTCGGCGCCGACGACCTGGACGGCACCGTGGTCGAGGAGAAGATCTACCACGATGCCGGCGCCACCACGCCCCAGGGCATGACCCGCAAGGAACTGTGCCGGTTGATCACCGAGGCCGGACGCATCCCCGTCGAGCGCGACACGCTTTACAAGGCGGTGACGCGCACGGAAGACAGCTTTACCGTGGCGGTGTAAGGCGAAGCGATGGAGGGACGAGCCGGATGAACGATTTCGCCCTCTCCGTGGTGCTGGGGCTTTGCTTTGGATTTCTCTTTGGAATCGGCTGCGCGTTGGCGGTGGTCCATGCTGTCTACGCTCGCGGCTATCGCAAGGCGGTCGCCGATTCCCTGGAGCCGGCCAAGCCCAAGGTTTTCCGCGAGGCGCTCCGCAAGATCGAGGGGCGGCGCGTGCGCAAGGCGCTGCCAGCGCCGGAGGAATCCGGGCCTGAAGAGGATTGAGAGAGGCCGAAGCAGCTCTTGGCGGCGGGCGAGGCATCCCAATTGCAAGGGAACGATCCATTGACTTCGAAGGAGCCGAGTGGAGCCATGACCGCATATGTTGCTCTTCTTCGCGCCGTCAATGTCGTGGGCACCGGCAAGGTGGCCATGACCGATTTGAAAGCCATGTGCGAAGCGTTTGGATTCCTTTCCGTTCGCACGTACATCGCCAGTGGCAATGTGGCCTTTCAATCCGATTGGCCCGAAGCGCGGATCAAGGCCGCCCTTGAAACGGCGCTGGCCCAGTACGCTGGAAAACACATAAAAGTTCTCGTTCGAACAGCCGCCGAGATGGGAGCCGTTCTTTCCGGTAACCCGTTTGCGGAGATGCCGGGCAATCGGACGGTCGCTTTCTTCCTCGATGGGCCTCCAGCCCTCGATGCCGTGGAAACGGCATCGAATCGAGATGGCGAAGAACTGCGGCTGGGGCGGCGCGAAATCTACGTCTACTATGCGAACGGCATTGGGAATTCGCGGATCAGGATTCCGGCGGCGCAAGACGGCACGGCGCGCAACATGAACACCATCGCGAAACTCGCGGCCATGGCGGCTGAAATCCAGGGCCCGCCTTCTGTATAAAACCGCGTCATTGGCAGAATTTCATGGCCGTACTACGACGCCGCCCTTCATCACAAAGCTCACCCGCTCGACAGCGGTCATGTCGTCGAGCGGATTGCCGGGCACGGCGACGATGTCCGCCAAGTAGCCCGGCTTGAGTTCGCCGATCTGCTCCTCCCAGCCGAGCAGCTTTGCGCCCTCGATCGTGTCGGCCTGCAACACCGCCAGCGGCTTCATCCCGTAGCGCACCATCAGCACCATCTCGTGGCCCTGTGTGCCGTGCGGAAACGGACCCACATCCGAGCCCACCGCAAAGGGAATCCCGGCGGCAATCTGTTTCTTGAACTCGCGAATCTTCAAGTCCAGCAAGGCGGCTTCGCGCGCGGCCTTGGCCGGCGAGTCGGCGTGCTGCGCAAAGTATTCGAAGATGGCGAAGGTGGGCACGGCGGGGATGTGCTTTTCGCGCATCAGGCGCATGGTTTCTTCGCTCAGTTGGCTGGCATGTTCGATGGAAGCCACTCCGGCCTGCGCGGCGTAAAGCGTGCCCGGCTCGCCCATGGCATGCACCGCGACCACTGTGCCCAGGCGGCGCGCCTCCTCGACGGCAGCGGCCAGTTGCGACTCGGTGTACTGGTAGGGCGTATGCAGTTGGCCGTCGGTCACGCTGTCCTTTCCCGTCTCGTAGATCTTGGCGAAGTCCGAACCTTCCTTGTGCTGCGCGCGCAGGACCTCGACGAGTTGCTCGGCGGAGTTGGCGTAGTCGGCGTTGGAAAGGATGTGCTGCGCGGGGTTGAAGTGGACAGCGTCTTCGTGGCCACCCAGAATGTCGATCGCGTTGCCGCTGACGCGCAAGCGCGGCCCAGGAATCAGCCCCTGGTCGATGGCGTTGCGCACCGCGCTGTCGGCGGAGCCCGCGCCTTCGGTGCCCATGTCGCGCTCGGCGGTGAACCCGGCCAGAAGGTCCGCCTTGGCCGCCTGTTCGGCCAGAATGGTGCGCCAGGGAACCGATTCCTCGACGGTTTGCAAATCCTCAGCGCCGGGATGCAGGAAGAGATGGACATGCGCGTCGATCAGGCCGGGAAGCAGCGTGGCATCGCCCAGGTCGATCACCTTCGCGCCCTGCGGATGCTCGACGGACGTGCCCACCGCGCGGATGCGGTCGCCCTCGACGAGAATCTCGCCGGGCTGGAGCAGCGCGCCGGTTTCCAATTGGAGCAGGCGCGCAGCGCGCAGCACAATGGGCGTCGCGGCTTGCTGCGCGGCGCATACGGATGCGCAAATCAGAGCGGCAGCGAGAGTGAACCGCAAGGCATTCAAGAGGCAGGACGGCGCGCGATAGACAGAAACCGGCATGGCTACAAGAATATGCCGCACCGGCCCCTGCTTGTCGAGTGTCCTCTACTTTCGAGTACGTGAACCGGGTAGGCTCAAAAACGCTCCAGCCCCTCAGTCCCTTAGTCCCTCAGTCCCTACCTTCCATGGGTCCTTGAGCAGCGAACACAGCCCCAGATCGTTCCCGTAGCGCTCGACCTCGACCTCGGCCATGCGGATGGGGCTGGCCATGCCGCGGAAGGCGGGGACGGCGTCGGAGCCCATGATCTGCGGGGAGACGAAGAGGTGGACGCGGTCGACCAGGTTGCCGGCCAGGAGAGCGGTGTTCAGGCGCGTGCCGGTCTCGGTGAGCAGGGAAAGCATGCCTTCCGCGCCGAGCTGGTCCAATACCTTGCCGAGCGGGACGCGCCCTGCTTCGGCGGGCAGTACTTCGACGCGCACGCCGCGCTGGCGCAACTGGTTGGCGCGCGCCTCGTCCTTGGAGACGGTGAAGACGACCAGGTCGTTCTGCGCGGCGGCCACCATCTTGCAGTCGAGCGGCATGCGCAGCGCCGAGTCCAGCACCACGCGCAGCAGGGGACGGCGGCGGCGCAATCCGCTGCGATCGGTGAGCATGGGGTCGTCGGCCAGAACGGTGTCCACGCCGGTGAGCGCGGCGTCGGCCTGCCAGCGCAGCGGCTGCACGGCGGCGCGCGCGGCCTCGCTGGTGATCCAGTAGGGCTCGCGCACCAGGTGCTGTCCGGCGGGCGGCGCGATGCGGCCGTCGAGCGTCATGGCCACCTTCATCAGCACCAAAGGACGGGCGTGCTGGCTCCAGCGGGCAAAGCCCTCGTTGAGGCGACGCGCTTCGGACTCACACACGCCCACAACGGCCTCAAGGCCCGCTGCATGTAAGCGGTCCATGCCATGACCGGCGACCGCGGGATTCGGGTCGATGGTGGCGGCGACGACGCGCTTGAGGCCCGCGGCGATCAGCGCTTCGGTGCAGGGACCGGTGCGACCGGTGTGATTGCAGGGTTCCAGCGTCACATAGGCCGTGCCGCCGCGCAGGCGTTCTCCGGCGTGCTGTGCGGCGACTTTGAGGGCGGCGACTTCCGCGTGGTCCAGCAGATCGTACTCGTGCCAGCCTTCGCCGCAGACTTGGCCCGCGCGGTCGAGAATCACGCAGCCAACGGCAGGATTGGGCGAAGTGACGCCGATGCCGCGTCGGGCCAGCTCCAGCGCGCGGTGCATCCAATAGCGGTCTTGATCGGGAAGAGTGTTCATAGGGGTAGGAAGCGGGAACACTCAAGTGTATATGGACGCCGTCCGGATCGGGCGTCCGAGGGGCGATCATTCGGGGGAATCCGTGGCTGGGAAGGGCGCCTGCGCCGGCCCGTACCACATTGTGGGCGCGCCTTGTGTGCACCCCCCCCCGGTATTTTGGGAATAAAATCCCTGGTTTCAACGGGATGCGGATGGGGTGTTGCGCTAAATTCGTCTTATCATTGAAGTTATCCGCAAAATCGTCTCAGCAAAGGAGTTAGGTCCGTCTTGGCGGGGTTCCGGGGAATCTGACTTGAATTCTCGACTCCAAGCGGTCCGGATTCGGGCGGGACTTTGGCCTAGAAGCATTGTGCGCCAAAGGATGGAAATAATGTGCAAAGGCCAGTCAACTTGCGGGGAGGGCGATTCTTCGGGACGTACCCCGTGCGTGGAACTTGCGGCGTTTTCGCGGAGTGATCCGGGGCTGGGGAGGGTTTGTGCCATCCCCGGTCCCCAAATGCGAGGGACCGGGGGCACCCTCATTTTGGCTTGGGAAGGCCACCTGGACCGGGGCCACCCGCCAAAATCTTCTCAGCAAAGGAGTTAGGTCCGTCCTGCCGGATTCCGGGGAATCTGACGGGAATTCTCGACTCCAAGTGGTTCGGATCCGGGCGGGACTCTGGCCTAGAAGCATTGTGCGCCAAAGGTTGGAAATCATCTGCAAATGCCAGGCAACTACCAGGGGCACCTGCAAGACAGGAGTAAACTGGTCTCCACGCACTGACGCGCTGGCAGGAAGAATGTCTGAAAGGAGTCTTCGATGGCGACGCAACCGATGGATACGCCGCCCCAGGAGCCGACCAGTTTTACCAACACGCCTTCCGACAAGCCCTGGGTGCTGACCCCCGCGGATGCGGAAGCTGTCATTGCCTCCTGGGATGATACGAGAGAGCCGAGCGAGGAACTGAAGGCTGCCTTTCAGCAATATGAGGAGACGGTCCGGCAAGCATGAACGGCCTTGGCACGACCGGCTTTCATTTCGAGCCACTGAATCCGGAGCACGACCGGGAAGGTTTCCGTTGCGGCGAGCCCGCCCTGGATGCTTACTTGCAGCGTCAGGCCCGTCAGGACATCTCCAGAAACCTCGCCCGCGTTTATATTTTGACCGACGATAGCAAGACTGTAAGCGGATTCTATTCTCTTTCAGCGACAGCCATTGACCCAACCAGCTTGCCCACGCACATTGCGCGCAAGCTGCCGCATTTCGGAATCCCCGCAACCTTGCTTGGCCGCATGGCCGTCGATGTGCGCATGCAGGGCCGCAGCCTCGGCAATCTGATCTTGGTGAGCGCTCTGCGCATGGCTTTGGAGGGATCGAGGATCGTTGGATCGTGGGCGGTTGTCGTGGATGCCAAGCCAAACGCGCGTGACTTCTATCTCCGGCACGGATTTCAGCCCTTTTCCGAAGACCCAGACCGCCTGTTTCTCACCATGGCGCATTATGCCCAGTTGGTATCCGGCATCTCCATCGCCGACCGGTAATTGCGCGCGATTCCAGCGTTCAAGAGAGCAACCCTGAAGGATGCATTTTCATCACTCCCCGGTCCCCAAATGCGAGGGACCGGGGGCAACCCTCGTCGTGGTTTGGAACGGCTGCCCGGACCAGAGCCACCCGCCACCCTCATTTTGGTTTGGAAAGGCCACCGGGACCGGGGCCACCCGCCAAGCGAGGGACCGGGGGCAACCCTCGGATCGGTTTAGAAAGACCACCGGGACCGGGGCCACCGGCCAACCCTCATTTTGCTTTGCAAGGATCACCGGGTTCGGGGCCGCCGGCCGATTATTGGATCAGCTTCAAGACCGCTTGCTGCGCCTGGTTGGCTTGCTGCAAAGCAGCCATGCCGGTGGATTGCAGCACATTGTACTGGGTCATGTTCGCCACGGTCTTGCCGATATCGGCGTTCACGATGGAGTTCACGGCGGAAGTGAGATTGGTTTGCGCAGTGCTCTGCGCGCTGGCGGTGGCTGAGAGCCGGTTAATGTTGGCGCCGACTGTGCCGCGCTGGCTGGAGATGTCGTTGATGGCGGCGGTAATCAAGGCGAGAGCCGAGGCGGCGTTGGTCTGCGAGGTGAGGGTGGTCGACGAGAGGTCCTGCCCCGCGTTTCCGTCGTTAGTTCCCACGCTGGCCGAGGTCAGCACACCCACCGTCACGTCCAGGCTCGTGCCGCCGTCCGTTGTGCCGTCGCCGGTGAAAACGTCGAAGGCGTCCAAGCCCTGGCCCGAAGCTGCTGTTTGCACGACCGTATTGTTGCTGGAGGCAATCGAGGTAATGCCCGCGCTGGCGCCGGCCGTGGAGATGCCGATGCTCAGCGCGCCCGTGGTCTGGTCGTAGCTGACCGTGTAGTCGCTGCCCAGTTGCGAGAGCAGCGAGGAGGCCAGGTTGGTCTTGGTAAGGCCGGCCAGGCTGACGGCGGTGGTTGCAGTTACTGGCGATGAGCCGCCCACCGTTTGCTGCGGGGAGCCGCTGGTGGCGAACGACATGTACCTATCCAGGTTTCCGTTATTGAGAAGGATGCTCAGCGCGCCGGACGTTTTGTTGTAAGAAACTGTGTAGTCCGATCCCAGTTGCTGCCTGAGATAGCTTTGCAAGGTCGATGTGGTTTGGCCGGCGAGGTCTACGGTGGTCTGCACATTGGCCGCGGGAACGATGGCAGCTTGAGTTCCATTGCTAGTGCCGCCGACGGAGAGCGATTCGCCGGTTGAAGGCAGAGTGTATTGCAAGGTCGAACCGTTGTCGGTAATGACTCCCGATCCCGGTCCACTGGAACCTATTGCCTGGATCATCAGATTGCCGCCAGAGTCGGTGGTCACATTGAAAGAGTCGCCGGTCGCCGCACCAAGAGCATTGCTGATTGCCGTCCTGAAATCCTGTTGCTCTTTCATTGCATTGATGTCGTTCCCCAGAATGTCGGAATAACTGCTCATGTCGATGCTGACCGAAGCCGAGCCATTTGACCCGGTTGCGGAGAGTTTGAGCGTGCCGCTGATGGAGGCATTCGCAGGCGTCGGATTGATGGTATTCCATGTATCTCCGGAGGCGGTTGCGTTGATAATCTCCGAGCTGGCCGTGGGGGTCTCTGTGATGTTCTGGCTGGTGACCTGGAATCTTTCGTAAATGTGGTCCGAACTGATAAGCAGCTCGCCGTTTTGATCCATCGTGACGACGTAGTCCGAGCCGGTGGAGACACCAAGGGTTGAGTCCAACGCGCTTCCCAGCGCGTTTAAAGCCGCGTTTTGGGTGGCGGCATTGCTGCTCGTGAGTCCCTGGTAGTTTGCGAAGTTGATGGTTTGGGCGCCGCCTCCAAAAGTGGAGGTGAAGGTAAGCGAGCCGGCCAGGGTATCCCCGGTATAAAAGCTGTTATAAGACCGTATTGCCCAGAGGGTGTCACTAAATGAAATGCTGACCGGCGACGCGTCGAAGGCGGCGGGGTTCGAGGTTTGGATGCTCAGCACGCCGCCGCTGAGAGTGGCCGTATAGGCCGATCCGGTTGTGGCTCCTAAATTATTGTTCAATGCGGTTTGCAGACTGCTCAAGGCCGTGTTTTGCGCCGTCGCGTCGCTGCTGGCCAAGCCTTGATATTGGGAGAGGTCGACGCTGTAGGAGCCGCTGGCGTTGCCGCCAGTGGAGTCGATCACCAGGTTCCCTCCCAGCGTCTCGTCGGTAATGATCTGGTCAGAGGTAATGGTAGAGCCGTCGCTGCTGGCCGTAAAGCCAAGCTGCTGTATCACGCCATTGATTTGGGGCCTGGTTGAGGTGACGGTGAGGCTGCCGCTTAGCGCGGCGCCGGGAGTGATGGTGGCGCTGGCGCTGGTTCCGCCGCTGTCGGTCACGGTTACGCCGGTAGTGGTGCCGCCCGCGCGGGGAATCGTCGAGGTGACATCGAAGCCGCCGCTGAGTGTGTCGGCCGGATTGATGGTGCCGGCGATGGCCGCGCCGCCGCTGGTGAGGCTGGCGGGCGAGGTGTTGCCGTTGGTAAAGACCTGTGTGCCGTTGAACTCGGTCGCGGCGCCGATCTGGTTGATTTCGCCAAGGATGCTCTGGTACTCGGTGTTGGCGCTTCCGCGCTGCTGCGAGGTCAAACCGCCGCTGGCGGCCTCGGTGGCCAAGGTAACAGCGCGATTGAGCAGGCCGCCCACCTGGGTTAGCGCGCCATCGGCCACTTGCAGAAAGCCGATGCCGTCGTTGGCGTTGCTCTGCGATTGCACCAGCGCGGCGATGTTGGCCTGGATTCCGGTGGAGATGGAGAGGCCCGCACTGTCGTCGGCGCTGGAGTTGATGCGCAGCCCGGTGGAGAGCTGCTGAAGAGTCTTCTGCTGCATCGCCGAGGTCATGCTCAGGCTGTTCTCGGCGGTGAGTGCTGCGGCGTTATTTAAGATCCCCAGCGACACGTGCGTTCCCCGTTCGCGCCCTCTCGATCAGGTCTCCGGGGGGTGGAGCTTTCAGGATCGACAGGCGCTCAGTTCCGCGCGCCGACCCGCTGCTGCCGCGTAAGGAACTGCCTCTTTCCACATTTTCTATCGACACAGGTCATTAAAAGTTTTAACTTCATGGACTTGAAGGCTCTTGGGCGGCGATAGGAGCGAGCGCGACCCGAGCAATCAGCAGTTGGAGAATCGGATTTTGGGGACGATTCCCTTGCGCGGTGCGCCGGCGACCGACGGAAGGACTGGATTGCCGGCGGGAATCGGCTTGTGGGTAGCTTTTCGTCCTAGCGTAGTGCGACAGGAATAGACGACATTTTCGGCAGGCCAACATTGATTGGGCTTTGTGGACAGCGGCAGGGGCTAAAGCCCAACCATCGATAAACACGGCGTTTCCGGCACGACTGAAGTCGTGCCCTGTTACAAAGCATAAAAGCCTATCTGTGTGGCGCACTACACTAGCCCAGCAAGGAATCCACAAACTCGGCGGGGGAGAACTCGAGCAGGTCGGACATTTGTTCGCCTACGCCGGCGAAGCGGACGGGCAGATTCAGCTCGCGGGCGATGGCTACGGCGATGCCGCCCTTGGCGGTGCCGTCCAGCTTGGTGAGCACGATGCCGGTGACTCCGGCGGCCTGGGTGAAGAGCCGCGCCTGTTGCAAGCCGTTCTGGCCGGTGGTGGCGTCCATGACCAGCAGCACCTCGTGGGGCGCGCCGGGAATCAGCTTGGAGGCGGTGCGGCGCATCTTGTCCAGCTCGTCCATCAGGCCGGTCTTGGTGTGCAGGCGGCCGGCGGTGTCCACGATGAGTTCGGCGATGCCGCGCGCCTTGGCGGCCATGGCCGCGTCGTAGAGCACCGCCGCCGGATCGCCGCC
>Ga0316217_10007641_pt1 | contig 10243 bp, 2 predicted proteins | sample 1anoAmetaG_FD_203633 | JGI IMG/M metagenome (GOLD analysis project Ga0316217, IMG submission 203633) | Freshwater microbial communities from Trout Bog Lake, Wisconsin, USA - 1anoA | ecosystem: Environmental > Aquatic > Freshwater > Lake > Hypolimnion/Profundal zone | place: USA: Wisconsin... | reverse complement strand
GAAGCGCTGGAGCATCTGTGCGCCGAACTTACCGCCACAGAAACGACCTATCCGGGAACCGAACTACGCTTGGTTCTTGAGCCGGTCCGGGCCAGTCAAATTCCACGAGATCAGGAGTCCTGAGGCTTGCCGCAGCCGGGTGCTTCCCTTCACTGCGGCAACGTCCGCATGGCAGAAGTCCAAGCAGGCGGAATAGGATTCAATGAATCGCGCAAAGGGACGGCCGGTCGCTAACCAAACACGGTAATCTCGCGGTTCGCCTTCCGCAATCTACGGGAAAGCGCGCGGGCGCGGTTCTGATGCACCACAATTAGAATGCGCGGTTGGGTCCCGCCCAACCGCTCGAATCACCCACCTCATACACGTGGCCGCTGGTAGTGACGAGGCAGATGCCAAACCAGTCGGGATTCGCTTTGGCCAGTTCGGGGATATACGTGGCCACTCGGCCCTCGCGGAAACCGACGTAGCGCCCGTGGATCTCCTGCAATTGATCCACAATCGGCGAGCTGGGAGCGTCAGTTTCAGGATTCATAGCTCGCCAAGAACTCACCAGACCAAATTGCGGTTCCATCCGATGGAAACCGCCTCCCTTGCCAGCGCCGGCCGCCGCTGAAACGACATTCGAGACTCACTAATCGATACCTCATAGATGACATAAATACCCGACGTCGCCCGACAGAACCGCGACGTCCGCCAGCAAATGGACCCGGCGCGGAGAACCCATAACGCTCAACCCGTGGAAACGCAAGTTTCTTGAAAAAGGCGCGTCATGTTGGAGCCGATTTCCTTCTGTATTGGCTAGAAGACGAACCTATGAACCAATTTCCGGATGCGGAAGAGCCGAATGGTCCCGAGCCAAAAGAGGTGTTTCCTCAAACGCCGGTCGCTTATAGCCCAGCTCAGGACTCCCTTTCGACGGGATCCTCCCTTTTGAGAAAAGTATGAAAACCATCGCTAGAGCCGTACGCGGTTTATGCTGCGCCGGAGTTTGGGTGCTACTGGGATCGCGCGCCGCCTCGCAAGGGACCTTTACGGTCTATGGCACGTTGCGCACGGGGGGGAGCCAAACCCTCGTTACGGCGGCGCAGACCTTCACGGTGGACTCGCTCCAGCCCGTCAGCCCGCTGCAATTCGCCTTTGGCTTTGCCACCGAAGAACGGCCCGGGGTCGCCCAGTTCCTCGATTCGGCAACCATCACCTTCCAAGACTCGGACCAAACCGTCACGCTGATCTGCCTGACGGCAGACGGGAATGGGATAACGTGGGCCCCAACCAGCCCGGGAGCGACGTTCCTGGACCCAAACGACGTTAAAACTTCTCCGATCAGCTTTAATGACCCGACCCAGCCGTGGGTCTTTCAGACGGCTTACTGGGTTACCGTGCCGATCCCGGCGGGGTTGGCCGGTCGCTCCGGGAACCTGTACCTGGACCTGTACGACAACGGAAACGCGCTCAATTCGTTGGCCTGGATCAGCCAAGTCCCGGAGCCGGGAACGCTCGCGCTGCTTTGGTTAGGAGGGTGCCTGTGGCTCGGGCGCAGGAAGGCAAGAAAGTGAATTTTAAATCTGGGGTTTTCAATGCTATGAGAACATTTCGATCGAACTCGGTTGCCAGTCTGTGTCTGGGCCTGCTCTCCCTGGCCACGTCCGCTCTCGCGGAGAACAAATCATTCCCCCTCGGCGGAACCAACGCCGTGCTGCAGGATGCCTCGGAAGCGGGAATCCTCTTTACCGCCATGAGGTTCAATCGCGCGATCGACGCCTGGAACGTCGATGTGACGCTGACCAACGGAAGCGCCACCCTGTTGCAAGGCCCCTTTGTCCTGTTGGTTGACCATTATGCCGGCACCACCGGCCCGATCCAACCGGATGGAACGGACCCGAGCAACCCTACCAACGCGTGGTATGATTTCACCCCCCTGGCCCCCGGCAGCCTGTTGGCGACTGGCGATCGGTCGGGCGACCGGACGCTGACTTTGGGGCTCACCAATGGAAATCCAAGCCTCAACGCCAGGGTTTTTGCCCGGTCGAAGACCGTGGCGGGCGGCCTGGCGCTGGTTCGCTCGTTGAACGAGGTGGGCCAACCGCTGGGCGGAGTGACCATCCGTGAATCCGGACCGGCCAGCCTCAGGACCAATACGACCGACAGCGCCTACGGCGTGGCGACCTTGGGCCAAGGCGCCGGTGACTATGCGTGGCAATTCAGCGCTCCGGGTTGCCTGTCCGCTTGGCTGGCGGCAACTCTGCCTTCCAATGCGGTGACTGTTCTTTCCGACCCGCTCCTGGTGCGACGGACCACCAACAGCCTGACCCTCACGCCGCTGGACGGCGGCGCTTTGACCGACAACAGCGGCTCGATTCGGATTTCTTTCTCGCCCGGGGCCTTCGCCCAAACGGTGACGGGCGTCCTGACCCCATTGACCGCCCAGACTTTGCCCGCCCGCCTCCCGTTGGGCTGGAGCCCGCTGCAGGCCTTTGCCCTGGAACTCGGGAGCGAGCCCGCCTCGCCCGGGACGGCGCAGCTTCAACCTTGGGGGCCGGTCGCGGCCAGTGAACAGACCGTCCTGGCGCGCTGGAACGTCAACCGCTTGGAATGGGACGCGCTGGCGCTGATTTCCAGCGGAACCAACGGGCTAGCGCCCGCGCTGGGGGGCAGCGGCAGCTACGCGCTGGTCGTCCCGGACAGCGGCGCCCTGGCCCCGCCGGCCGCGCAACCGGGCCAGGCCCTCCAGCCCAGCACCGTGGCGCCGCAGGATTTCACCACCATCCAGGCCACCGGCACGGTGACCCCGCAGAGCAGCCCAGCCAGCACCGTGGCGGAACAGGTAACGGCCCAAGCCCATGTTGTTTTCACCAACACGACTGGAGTCTCGTTGCCCAGCGGCGTGGCGCTGTGCTGCCAGGTGTCGGAGCAATACCAGATGCGGGACGGGTCGAGCCGCGCGCTGCCCCCCTACGAGAGGTTCATCGTGGCCTACCAGCGTCCCGGAGACGCGTTCAATTCGACCCTGGAAGCGACCTTCCCCATGCGCCCGATCCTCTTGTTGGGCGCAGACACCTTAATGCAAGCTACGGTCCAGGTGGATGTGTATCCCCCGTCGCCTTTCTCGGGCGGGCTCTTGAGCGCCGCGGGGGGGAGGGTCTCCACGGGCGCGCTGACGATTTCGGCGGCGGCGAGCGACCTGGTGAGCGGGCAACTGGTTCAACTGCGGACCTTGGCTCCGACCAATTTTTCGAGCTATGTCACCAATGGGTTGGTTATCGTTAACGCGTTTGACTTAACCGTGGCGGGAGTTGTTCCCGGACGGCATTTGGCGCTGGCTGCATCCGGTTTGTCAACGAACGCGCTCTTCGTACTGGCGTCGGTGGTGTGCCAGAATGGGTGGTATGGGCTGCAGCCCATACAGCGGCTGGCGAGCGATGCCACTGGGGCGCTCAGCAGCCTGGAGCCGAGCACCGGAAGCCGGCTGCCCGGCATTACGGGCTCGGGCCAGTACTTGCTGGTGCAGGTCGGCAGCCCGCAGGCCCTCATCAGCGGTATCGCCCGCAATTCCGCCGGGCAGCCCGCGAGCGGTCTGCCGGCGCGCATCGTCGGCCAGCCCTGGCTGGCGTTTTCCGGCGTGGACGGGTCCTTCCAACTGCTCTCGGCCGTGGGCGCAGCCACCGTTGCCATCACCGACCCGGTCAGCGGCAACCCGGGCCAAACCTCCGTGACCGTCACGAATGTCCTTAACACTTACCTGGCTAATGTCGGCGCCTCTACTACCGGTCCCAGCGTCACTTGGGTCACGCCGACCAACGGAGCGACGGCGGTGCCACTGGTGAGTTCGGTCGTAGTTCAGTTCGCCAAACCGCTGAATCCGGCTACCCTCGGGACCAACGGGATCCAATTGCTCGATACCAACAGCCAGCCCGTCGCGGCGAACCTGACGCTGAGCCTCAGCGGCACGACCGCCACGTTGCTGCCCACTTCGCAGTTGGCCGCCAGCATGCTATTTACGATCCAGGTTTCGTCCCGGATCACGGATGCCGCCGGCTTGCCGTTGGCGGGGCCGGCCTCCTTTACCTTCACGACCGCGAGCAGTCTCTTGAACCGCGACCCTAGCGCGCAGCTCATCACCTTCGAACCCACTAATGGCTCGGCAGTAGTCGTGGGTACGCCGGGCTTAGCCGAACCTAACGCCGCCGTGGTCATCTTGAATCAAACCAGCGGTCGCGCGGCCACGGTCATTTCCAATCCCGATGGTAGCTTTACCAACACCATCGCCGCGACCGTGGACGACGTGCTGATCGCGGTGTTAATGAACCACAATGGAACCAGCAATTCGGTGACGGTCAGCCAGCAAGTCTTCCAGGACGGGAGCGTCGGCCTGTTCAACGCCGGCGGCACGATCCAGGCGGCAGGCGAGAACGGCCCGATCCAACTTACCATCGAAGCGGGGTCCATCCAGGGTAAGGCGAAGTTCAAAATCGAGCCAGTGCCGCTCGCGCAGGTCCAGGCGGCAATGAGCAACACCCCCCCGGAAATCGGCAAGCTGCTGGGCGGTTTCAAGTACTCTCGTAGTGGAGATGGTCTGGCGAAATCGCCGGACTTTTCCTTCCCGATAAAGCTATCGGACCTGGGGCTGCCTCAGGGGGTATCACCGACCAATTTGAGCTTCGGCCTCGCCATCGCGCAGCAAATGGAGGGGCAGTCGGTTTACGTCTTGATGGATCGAATGCACTACGAGAACGGCAACCTGGTGACCCACTCCCTTCCCTTCCTGGGGCTGTTGGGACCTTACGAGGATATCCTGATCATTCCGCTTCTGTGCACGGTTGAAGGCACTGGTCTCACCGTGAGTGGTCACGTTTACTCGATGGCCATCGATTCCAGCGGCGCGCCCATCAAAGGGTCACAGCAATACCTCGGGGGAGCGCTGGTCGGGATTGTGGATAACGCGGACTCGAGCCGCGGTCGAGTGCGCGCGGGAATGGTCGTGGCGATCACTCGCCCCAACGGGGCTTTCACCATCCTTGTTCCGCCCTACCACGTCAATAGTTTTCCTGCGTTGATGGCCCGCCACCCTTATTTTCCGGACCAATCGCCCCAGGGCCAAGCCCCCGGTTTGGACGCCGGGCAGCGGTTTGCCCTGGCCGATGCCTACGACCCAGTGGACTTGGTTTTCACCCGTGCTCCCGACCAGGCATTTCCTCCTGTGATCACGGCTTCGCACGCACCGGAGTATCCGAACACCACCAACACCGCGGTGGTAACGATCCTGGCTACCGGAAGTCAGACGCCTCCTGCGGTGACCTGCAGCGTTGCCAACGTGGTTTCCGCCAACTCCTCCCTTCCATCCGGCAGCATCCATGTCATGACGACCCTGATCAACACCGAGACCGTTGGTTCTTTTGGCACCCGCCTCACGGTCGGTTTGACCTGTTCCGACCCGGCTCAGGTCACGCTCGCCATTCAGGCCATCGGCGATGGAGGCCTGGTCTCGGCGACTCCTTACAGTATTCCCTTTGGACCCCCACCGCCTTCACCAAGCAACGCGGTCGCGCCAGCCGATACCAATGACCTGTCCGGACCAATGGTAGTTACGACCTCTCCGGCGCCGGACTCGACTGGGCTGTCTCCCGGCATGCCTATAGATATCTATTTCAATAAGCCCATCGATCGGGACATCCTCAACTATCCTGCCTACCTGACGATTTGGCCAGTATTGCCCACCCCAACCCTCTCGCTTAGCGCCGATCAAACCATGCTCTCGGTTGTCTACCAGGGGATGCAGCCCGGCACGAATTATACCCTCACGGTCGGCACCGGCATTCGCGATCTGAATGGCAACCCTTTCAGCCAATACCGCAATCTGAACGTGGCGGGCGCCCCCTATTCGTTCAGTTTTGGCGTCGCGCCGGCGCGCGCCTTTACGATGGCCGCCGCCGCGCCGGGTGCTGGGTCTGGGGCAGCCCTATTAGGTGGCTACGCCTATCTGTTGGAAAGCCAGGGCTTCTCGCAGGCCAGCCTGGGGATTTATAGTCTGGACAATCTCCCCTCTCCCACAAAGATCAACGAGATCGTCCTGCCCACCATGCCGCGGGACATGGTTCTCATCCCCGGCTACTCCTTTTGGACGACCAATGGCGGCGGCGCTATCACCGTTGACGGCTTCACTAATATCGTGAAGCGGGATCTGGCCGTGATCATCGGTGGAGGAGTTGGCCCCGATCAATTCGAGTGGATCCGCATTTGGGACATCTCCGACCCCTTGCGCCCACAACGCGTCCTCGGCGCGATCATCGATGGTACGGGCCAGTACGCTGCCACACGCCTGCGGTGGTCCGCGCCCTCGCTAGCCGTACTGGAGACTGGCCCGGTGGACCACATCCAGATGATCAATCTCCAGGAGTTCATCATCGGGCAACTTTTGTCGCTCAACCAGGATGAGTACATGAAACTTCCCCGGAATGGCACGCTGGGCGTTGATCTCAATGGCGATGGGGAATACACCGACTCCGGGGAAAGCCCGCCCATGCCTGCCCGCCACCCTTTGGAATTTGCCGGGGAGACCTTCGTGTGGGCGTTGCCGGACACCGACCAGACCATCATCGATGTGGACATCGGCGCGGGCGGGAATTATGTCGGCGTTTTGGCGGACAAAGGCCACCTAAACACCACCAACGGACTGCCCGGCACCGTTCCAGTCAAATGGGCGTACCGAACGCTCGCCTCTGGCGGCCTCAATCTCGACCGGACCCTGGCTAGTTACGACTTCTCCGACGCTTACTACCCGCGCCGCCTGACGACCTTGTTGAAACAACCCGTGGTGATCACCAATGAACTGCTGTCGATGGATCTGGCGCTGGTCAGCCTGCGCGTGGACAGTGCCGCTAGCAACTGCCTGGATGTCATTGACATCACGGACCCGCTGAAACCGTCGCTGCTGGTGGAGATTCCGCTTTCCAAGGACGGCGGTAACACGGGCGTTTATACTACGGAACGACGTCCTGACGGGATGCTGCTGCTCGCGGGAACCAGCCAATCGTTCTTGCTGGATCCCACACAATTCGGTCAGCCCACAGGCCCTTCTGGTTGGCCGCCGGCGCTGGTAGCCGTCCTGCCAGGCATGGGCGGCCTGCCCAAGACCTTCGCCTCGAGCCCCGAGGGCCTGCAATTCAGCGCACAGGTCGGCGCCATGCCCGTCCTGTTTCAAACCGCCCCCCAAATTCAATATGTCAGTTTTCCGGGATCCAATGCGATCTCCTCCGCCAGCTTGGCGGGGGCATCAGATGACACCCTCAATCGCATGCTCAAAGATGCCTCCTACCCTGACTTCCTCCTCCCGATGACCTTCCGCGCTACGGGCGGGGCCTGTGCGAGCATAACCAACCTAAGCACGCCTCATTATTATGTGCTGCTCTACGCGCCGGGAGGAGCTGGACCACGAATCGAGCTGGCTCTGCAAGGTTTGAACTCATCCGGTTTGCCTTTACACAAGCATGGTTTCCTCTTCCCGCCGGTTTACGCATTCCACACGAACACTCTCACCGCCCTGGGCGATCTACCGGGGACCAATGACGCTCCGGTGCGGAGTTCAACCGCCTACCGGCTTTCCAACAATCAGGCCAGCCCCTATTACAATATCTACCTTTCGCGGCCCTTTGCCTTGCTGGCCGAAGAGTTATCTACCAACGACCTGGCGACGATCACCGCGCAACTCGACCGCGATGTCTTGTGGAGTCCAGCCTACCTCCGGGCCAGCATCGATCCCGTCATGAGTAACAATGCCGCCATCGGACCGTATGCCGGCACAATCGTTCCTTGGACTTTAGCCCTTCGGCCTGGCGTCTCGACCATTGCTCGCGCCTTCGCGGCGGATTATCAGCAGTCACCCAATCCAGCGCCATTGACCAGTGAATCGATGGCGCCTCTCGCTCTCAACTGCATCTCGCCTCACAACGGTGAATTGGTGGTGAACGCCTCGGATATCACCCTCCCAGGGCGCCGTATCGTCCTCGAATTCCGCCGCACTTTTGCCGCCCAAGGCCTTTACGACGGCCCCTTTGGTCGCGGCTGGGATTTCAACTTCAACCAGCGGGTGGTCGAGGTGCCATCCACCCTTCCCTGCGCCATCCACAAGGTGGATCACGCTGACCCCAACTCCGATGAAGTCGGGGCGCCGGGCAACCTCCTTTTCTATAATGGCGCGGGCCGGATCGTGGTTTATCAATTGACCAATGCCGTCGCTCCAGAGATTGCCCATGATCCTCTGGTCCAGAACTTAGCCTGGCTTCCCAAGACCACCGCCTGCTATTTGCCCCCGAAGGGTCTCTTCTCCCCAATGTTCAAGTTCACCGACGGCACGTACGCCCGCCTCGAGCCGGATGGACGCCAGTATTGGTTTGATTACCTCGGCCGGCTTAAAAGCGTCTATGACCGGTACACTACCAACTCGCTGCAGATGGTTTACAATAACCGCGGCGAACTGGCGCAGATCCTGGATGAGTCGCAGCGCGCGCTGGATATTGGGTATTGGCGCCTATCGAGCGATCCCACAATTCGTCCGGGCATCGATGATACCACCACCGACCACGGCTCTTTGGGCAGGATCTGCCGGTTGATGGATTATTGCGGGCGCGACTTGCGCTTCTACTACTCGTCGGACGGCTTGCTGCTACGCCGCGAGGGACCGGAGGTGCAAACCGCCAAGCTGAGTGGGTTCCTGGGACGGCAGGTGACCACCTACGGCTACAGCGACTGCTCGCAACCCACGCGCACCGCTTGCTCCTTGGTGGCGGTGACCGGCCAGGAACCCGGCGCCCTTCCGATGGTCTCGGTCAGTGACTTTTCGCCTCAGGGCCGCGACAACGTGAGAAGCTATCGCGTCGGGAGTATTGCCTACAATATCAACCAGAACTTCGCCAACACCGCCCGGAGCCTGGCGGCGGGGGGCGGGATTTCCAGCTTCTCCGACAGCACGGGATTCAAGGCTGATTACCAATTTGACAAGCTGGGCCACCTCACCAACAGCGTGGTACAAGGGACCAACATGATGACCATCACCAACTCGACCGAGTATTGGTCCGATGGCTCGGTCAAACGCACCATCTTCCCCGAAGGCAACAGCATTGAGTATTATTACGACACCAACAATCCATCCTTGCGCTCCCGGGGCAATTGCCTGGCAACCGTAAGAAACCCGGGACCTCGCGGCGGTCCGGTACTTACCAGCACCGTGAACTACGACCCGTGGTACAACCTTGAAGCGGGTGACCTTGTCGATTTTAATGGCAACATTACGCACATCGATTTGGACGGCGATCACCTGGACGCCCAAGTCATCACGAAGGCAGGCGAGCGCGAGACCATTTATCATAATGATTGCGGTCAGATCTCCATCCACACGAGCATTGACGGGATTGAGTCGGCCTTCGCCTACACCAGCGATGGATTTGTCTGGACCGAAAGCCTGGGCGCCCACCAAGAGACCAGCAACTACACCTCCGCTGGCGGAGGCGCGAACGCCCACCTGCGGGGGTTGCCTTCCTCCATCATCGACCCACAAGGAATTGAGACCGATTTCGAATATGATGAGTTAGGCCGGTTTGTGCGCGTCACCCACGCCGGGACCGAAACGGTCTACGGCTATGACCAGTATGGCAACCTGGCCGCCAAACAGGAGAGAGTAGAAACCAACCGCGTCGTGCTCACCACCTATGCTTACAGCGATTTTGGATTCCTGAAGGAGAAACGGATCCACGACCTTGAGGTGATGGGCACCAACGCGGATCTGGTGGTAACCTACGAACCGGACGACCAGAACCGCATTAAGACGGCCACCCTGCCCAGCGGCGAGAAGCACCTGTTCCAATATGACGACCTGGGATGCGTGACCAGCTTCGAGTCCGTGGGTTCCTTCCGGCAGACCTTCGACTACGATCGAAACGGGAACATGGTGGCAATCCATATGGGAGCCGCAACCGAGAGTTACGTCTATGATGGGCACGATCGGATGATCGAGGAGGTCCTCGGCAACGGCACGCAACGGATCGTGGTGTTTGATAACAACGACAACCAGACCACCAACATGCTGGTCGACGCCAAGGGAAAACTGCTGGCGGAAAGCACCGTGATGTTTGACGCCTTGGACCGCATCACCAACGCGGCGGTGCGTCGAAATAGCGGATGGATGATCAGCACTACCGCCTTTAACTCCAAACAGCGCACCCAGACCCTGACCAGTCCGGGTGGGGGCGTC
>Ga0316217_10007639_pt1 | contig 10244 bp, 9 predicted proteins | sample 1anoAmetaG_FD_203633 | JGI IMG/M metagenome (GOLD analysis project Ga0316217, IMG submission 203633) | Freshwater microbial communities from Trout Bog Lake, Wisconsin, USA - 1anoA | ecosystem: Environmental > Aquatic > Freshwater > Lake > Hypolimnion/Profundal zone | place: USA: Wisconsin... | reverse complement strand
CTCGCCAAATTCGATCGGCAGGGGGGCATGGTTGTGCTTTCCCACGGGGGGCTCTCCTCAAGGCCCTTGAGACTATCGAAAGCAGATCCTGGAATCATGCAGCTCTGCCGGAATCACACCACCTTCGCAAATATGGGTAGGAGTATGGGCAGGAAAACCGCCCAAAAGAAAAGCCCTTGAATTTCAATGGCTTTTCAGTGCTTTTGGCGGAGAGAGGGGGATTCCCCTCCGGGCCGCACGACTGGCTGCGCACGGGAATCCGCCTCCGGCGGACCGCTACGCACGCAGGCGTGCTCCGCTTTCCCTACCTGCGCGCCATTCGTGATTCGAATCCCCCTCTCTCCGCCAAAAAAAGCGCCCCGAAAGGGGCGCAGTTTTTGGCGGAGAGAGGGGGATTCGAACCCCCGGTACTGGTTTACCCAATACATTCGCTTAGCAGGCGAACCCGTTCGGCCACTCCGGCATCTCTCCAGGAGGCTTTTCAGGATAGCCCCTGCACGCGCCCAAGACAAGGATTCTTGCGCGCCTGCGGTCGCTGTCCCGGAGCCGCCGCCCATCATGCGGCCAAACGGGAAGTCTGCCGATTCCGCTCATAACCTTCCCAAATAAAATTCACGGCTCACACCGGTCTACCTTCCGAATCCATTTATTACCATGATTAAGCAATAGCAGGTATTGACATAGTTTGGCTTATGCCTAACCTCCGGGGGATCCCCTTGACCCTCGCCGTCAAGCTGGAAGCAGTCCATCGGAGCCGTTCAACCTTCGTTCCAACCATCCGGGGTGCCTTCAAGGCGCCCATCCATGGACCGCGATGCCGGTCCTGGGAGGCTTTATGCCCTCGTCCAGCCTTCTCCTCCGCCTCGCCGGCGGAGTGCTGGCCTTGCCCCTTTCCGCCTCGGCGCCTGCGCTGACCGACAGCCTGGCCCTGGCCGCGGTCCAGTCGCTGAAGCCGGCCCTGGGACTGGATCAGCGCTGCACCTTCGCCGTGCGCAGGACCACCGCCGATCCGCTCCTGGGAGGAGCGGACGTGCGCCTGGACCAGTACTACGAGGGCGTCCGGGTCATGGGCGGGGAGGCGATCATGCACCTGCGGCAGGGCCAGGTCCGTACCGTCACGGACGGGCTGAAACGCAGGTTCACCTTGGACGCCCGCCCTTCCCTCACCCCGAGCGAGGCCCTGGCCCTGGCCGCCGCCGACCTGGCCCCCAGCGGGCCGTTCCGGCGCCCCCCCACCTGCGAACTGGTGGTGGTCCGGATGAAGCTGGGCCCTGGAACGCCGGCCCTGCGCGACGCCCTGGTCTACCACATCCACACCGAACTGGAGAACGGCGCCGAGGAGACCGCCCACACCGACTATCTGGTCGACGCCCATACCGGCGCCATCGCCAGGCGCTGGGACAGCCTGCGCACCGCGGCCGAGACGGGGGTGGGCCTCTCCCAGTACAGCGGCAAGGTCAGGATCGACACCAACAGCACCAAGACCGGATTCGAACTGCGCGACCTGACCCGGGGCAAGGGCGGCAACCAGGTGCTGGACCTGTCCCACGGAATCAGCGACGATCTGGGCAGGATCTATGTCTCCACCGCGGACCTCTGGGGCGACGGGAACAACTACGACGGCGGCCACACCACCTCGCGCAACGGCGAAACCGCCGCCGTGGACGCCGCCTACGGCCTGCGGTGGACCTGGGACTACTACCGGCGGATCCACCACCGGAACGGCATCGACGGCTGCGGCACCGCGACCACCCTGCGGGTCCACTATGCCATCGGCTACGACAACGCCTTCTGGTCCGACGACTGCTTCTGCATGACCTTCGGTGACGGGCACAAGTTCAAGTCCCTGGAATCCATCGATGTGCTGGGCCACGAGGTCAGCCACGGGGTCTGCTCGGCCACTGCCGATCTCGACTACTTCGGCGAAAGCGGCGGCCTGAACGAGGCCAATTCGGACATCCACGGCACCATGGTGGAGTTCTACTCCCGCTCCGGGACCCCCGACCGCATTGGCGACCGGGGGGGCAACTGGACCATGGGCGAACAACTGGAGACGCCGCTGCACCCGAAACCCCTCCGCTACCTGTACAAACCCAGCAAGGACGGCAAGAGCCCGGACGCCTGGAACGAGGACCTCGGGGACCTGAATGTCCACCTCAGCTCCGGCCCGATGAATCGTTGTTTCTATTTCATGAGCCAGGGTTCCAGCGGCGACAAGAAAAGCGACTGCTACACGGCCTACCTCCCCAAAGGCATGCCGGGGATCGGCAACGACAAGGGCGCCCGCATCTGGTACCGGGCCATGGCCACCTACATGACCTCCAGTGCTGGCTACGCCGAAGCCAGGAAGGGCGCCATCTCCGCTGCCAGGGACCTGTACGGCGCCGGCGGCGCCGAGGAGGCGGCGGTCTGGAACGCCTTCCACGGCATCAACGTCGGCCCGCGCTGGCCAAAGTAACCCGGCCGCAAGGGTGGATCCAGTGCTACCATTCGGCTTCCCCCCTGCATGGAGCCGCCCGTTTGGCCCAGACTATCGCCGAGCTGTTCTACGAGACCTTGAAGTTCGATCTGCCGGACGCCTTCGCGGCCAAGGTGGAGGGCAGCTACCGCACCATCTCCCACCGGGAGCTGCAGGAGCGGGTGGAGCGGCTGGCCCTGGCCCTGCACGCCAGAGGCCTGCGCAGCGGGGACCGGCTGGCCATCCTTTCGGAAAACCGCCCGGAATGGGCCATGGCGGATTTCGCCTGCGCCCTGCTCGGTCTGGTGAGCGTTCCGATCTACCACACGCTCACCAGCGACCAGACCGCCTACATCATCCAGGACAGCGGAGCCGTCTGCCTGATGGTCTCCAACCCCGCCCAGCTGGCCAAAGTCCGGCCGGCCCTGGAGCGGCTCACCGACTTGCGGACCCTGATCGTCCTGGATGCCGGGCCGGACGGGAGCGGACAGACTTCCGGGGAGTGCGCGGGCAAGACCTGGGTCCACTGGTCCCTTCTCCAGCAGGAAGGCCAGGCCCTGGACGGCAGGCGGGCCGAAGTGCGCGAGTGGGCCGGGTCCCGGCGTCCGGAGGAGCTGCTGACGCTGATCTACACCTCCGGGACCACCGGCGAACCCAAGGGCGCCATGCTGACCCACGGCAACCTCGCCTCGAACCTCACCGCGACCATCGACGTGGCCATCCTGGCCCTGCGGCCGGTGCGCGGCGACCGCTGCCTGAGCGTGCTGCCCCTCTCCCACATCTTCGAGCGCACCGGCGGCCACTACGCGATGTTCCAGCTGGGCATCGGCATCTACTACGCCGAAAGCCTGATCTCGATGCCCCAGAACCTGCTGGAAGTCCGGCCCGCCGTGCTCATGGCGGTGCCCCGGATCTTCGAGAAGATCTACGCCAAGGTCCGCGACGCGGTGACCTCCGGCGGCTTCACCAGGCGGCTCATCTTCCGCTGGGCCACGGACACCTGCCACCGGGTGGTGCGCCACCTCTACCTGGGCCGGCGTCCCCCGGCCTTCCTCAACCTGCCATGGAAGCTGGCGGACCGCATCCTGCTGTCCAAGGTCCGGGACAAGACCGGCGGGCGGCTGCGCTTCTGCGTCACCGGCGGCGCGGGCCTGAATCCCCGGATCATGGACTTCTTCTGGGCCATGGGCGTGCCCATCTACGAGGGCTATGGCCTCACCGAGACCAGCCCGATCCTCACCCTCAACCGCCTGGGCCGGGTGCGTCCGGGCTACGTCGGCCAGCCCATCCTGAAGACATGGAACGGCAGGCCCTTCCTCAAGCTGGCGGCGGACGGGGAGATCCTCTGCCAGGGACCCAACGTCATGCGGGGCTACTGGAAGCAGGAAGCGGCCACCCGGGAAGTGTTCGACGCGGACGGATACTTCTGCACCGGCGATGTGGGCGAGATCGATCCCCAGGGCCGGGTGAAGATCACCGACCGCAAGAAGGAGATCATCGTCACCAACGGCGGCAAGAACGTGGCGCCGCAGCCGATCGAGAACGAACTGCGGGAGGACTGCTACATCGAGCAGGCGGTGGTGATCGGCGACCGCCGCAACCACCTGGCGGCGCTGATCGTGCCCCAGTTCCCCGCCCTGCGCGCCTGGTGCCAGCGCAAGTCCCTGGTCTTCGCCAGCGACGCCGAGATGGTGGCGCACCCCAAGGTGATCGCCAAGCTCATGACCCGGGTCAACCACGTGAACGCCAAACTCCCCGCCTACGAGCGGATCCGGCGCATCGCCCTGCTGCCCCAGGAACTGACCCCGGCCAGCGGCCTGCTGACCCCCTCCCTCAAACTCAAGCGCCGCGCCGTCAACGACGCCTTCAAAGACATCATCGACGCACTCTACCGGCCCGGCGGGTAGGCCTCGAGACAATCCCCCCATCCCGCATGGTGCTGCCTTCACTCGGCGAGATCGGCCAGGAGTGCTTCGCGGGTGGGAGCTTCCAGGGCCACTTCGGCGGTCAATTCCGGAAGGTCGGAGACCAGGGTGGACGGGGTGCGTTGGCCTACATTGAATTTCAGGAACTGCACCGACGAAAGCTTATCTTCGCTCATCTGGGTCTGGTCGAAGCTCGCCTTGATCCGGGCGCCGTCGGTGCAGACCAGGAAGATGTGGTCCGGCAGGCCGCGCCAGCGGCGGAGCAGGTCCTCCCTGGCCCGGGCGTCGGGAATCTCGATGAGCAGGGTGCAGCCCAGTTCGCCGGCCTCGCCCAGGACGGCGTTGTAGGTCTCCAGTTCATGCCGGATGTCGGCCTCCTTGACCATCTGCTCCACCCGCACCATCTCCAGCACCTGATAGCGGATGGTCTCGGCGTTCTCGAACAGGAAGGTGAGGTGCTCGCCCAGGTGCACCCGGCGCAGGGCCTTGGCGGCCATGGCCGAAGCGCGGATGGCCTCCCGCCGCTCGCCGTAGGTGATGAAATCCAGGATGTCGCCGCGTTCCAGACGGGCCATGGTCAGCCTCCAGGCAATGGGGGGAAGCCGTCCGGGCGGTAGGCACGGGCCAGGATGGTCATGGGGTGCAGGGCTTTGCGGCCGGCATGCTGCTCGAACTGGAGGGCCGCCAGCGGGCACTCGCTGGCCCAGACCCGGGCGTCCGCGGCCGCCTCCATGCCCTGGAAGGCCTTGGCGCCGATCCGCCTGGAGGCGTCGTAGCTTTCCGACTTGAGCGCGTAGGTGCCGTCGTGGCCGCAGCACTCCAGCACCGAGACGATGGAGACGCCGGGGATCTTGCGCAGCAGGTCGCGGCCCTTGAAGCCCACCGACTGGGCGCGCAGGTGGCAGGGGGCGTGGTAGGCCACCGGACCCGGGCTGGACTGGAACTCCCAGTTGGCCCGGGGCTCGTTGCGGATGGACCAGAGGAATTCGCCCGGATCCCGCACCGCCTCCGCCATCCGCCGGGCCCGCTCCCGGTCGGCGCCGGCCAGCAGCTCGGGATACTCCCGGCGCAGCATCATCGAGCAGGTGGGGTTGATGACCAGGACCTTGGCGCCCGCCTCCACGTGCGGCATGAGCGCGTCCAGGTTGGCCTTGGCCTGCCTGCGCAGGCTGTCCAGGTCCCCGTGCTCCCAGGCGGGCATGCCGCAGCACTGCAGCCCGCGCACGCAGCCGGTGCGGACGCCGTTGTGCGCCAGGACTTCCAGGGTGTCCTTGCCGATCTGGGGATCGTTGTTCTGCACGAAGCAGGTCTGGAACAGGACCGCTTCCACGCCCGGGCGGTCCACCATCAGGCCGGCCTTTTCGGCCCAGGCCTCGAAGGTGGCGCTGGCGAAGGCCGGCAGGTGCGCCAGGGGATGCACGCCCAGCACCTTGTCCATGAACCATCTGTGCAACGTCACCCGGTTCAGGGTGTTGGCCAGGCCGAAGCTGGCCCGGGCCATGCGCCCGGCCAGGTCCGGATCGCCCAGCAGCCGGTCGCGCAGGCTGCCGCCCTCCCGGTGCCGGCGCACCGCCATGTAGCGGTGCACCAGTTTGGGGAAATCCAGGGCGAATTCATGGCCCTCCCGGGGGGTGTAGGGACACTGCACTTCGCACAGCTTGCACTGGAAGCAGGCGTCCAGCACCCGGTCGCGCTCTTCCCTGGACAGGGCGCGGACATCGCCGTGGTGCTGGTTGTCGATCAGCGAGAACAGGCCGGGGAAGGTGTCGCAGTATTTGAAGCACATGCGGCAGCCATGGCAGATCTCGAAGACGCGGTCCACTTCCTCCTGGAGCAGCGCTTCGTCCCAGTAGCGCGGATCGGCCGGGTCGTAGACCGTGGCCGCCCCCGCCAGATAGCTGATCCGCTCGCCGGGCGTGGTGGGCGCTCGCCCCGAATCGTCCGGCACTCCGTGCTCGGCCATGGCCGCTCCCCCGGGCTACGAGATGCTGTCGAGCATCTTCTGGAACCTTCCGGCATGGCTCTTTTCGGCCTTGGCCAGGGTCTCGAACCAGTCGGCGATCTCGGCGAAGCCCTCTTCCCGGGCGTTCTTCGCCATCCCGGGATACATGTCGGTGTACTCGTGGGTCTCGCCGGCGATGGCCGCCTTGAGGTTCAGCGCGGTGTCGCCGATGGGCAGGCCGGTGGCCGGATCGCCGACGCTCTTCAGGTAGTCCAGGTGGCCGTGGGCGTGGCCGGTCTCGCCGTCGGCGGTCTCCTTGAAGTTGCCCGCCACTTCCGGATAGCCCTCGATGTCCGCCACCTTGGCGAAGAACAGGTAGCGGCGGTTGGCCTGGGATTCGCCGGCGAAGGCGTCCTTCAGGTTCTGGTGGGTCTTGGTTCCTTTCAGGTTTGGCATGGTGCGCTCCTCAGAAGCAGAATCATATTAGTCCTCCGGTCAACGACTGGTTGATACTTCTTGCCGATCGTCCCGATAGGATTACCTTATCAATTCTGTGCTTTTTACCTTGATCCTCCGATCGCGGCTGTCATCATCCAGGACCATGTCCCGCCCTTCCGATCTCACCTTCCGGCAGCTGGAATACCTGGTCGCCCTGGCCGATACCCTCGGCTTCCACCGGGCCGCGGAACGGGCCCACGTCTCCCAGCCCGCCCTCAGCGCCCAGATCCAGCAGGCGGAGGCGGTCCTGGGCCTCCAGCTGTTCGAGCGCAACCAGCGGCGGGTCCTGCTGACTCCCGCCGGGGCGATGGTGGTGGCCCGGGCCCGGCGGGTCCTGCGCGAGGCTGAGGACCTGCTGGCCTCCGCCCGGCTGTTTTCGGACCCGTTCCGGGGCAGCTGGCGGCTGGGCCTGATCCCCACCGTCGCCCCCTACCTGCTGCCGGAGATCCTGCCGGCCATCCACCGGGCCCATCCCGAACTCCGCCTGCTGCTGCGGGAGGAGCGCACCCCGGTGCTGGTCCGGGAACTCCAGGCCGGAAGCCTGGAGGCGGCGATCCTGGCCGAGGTCCCGGATCTCGGCGACCTGGTCCGGGTGCCGCTGGCCGAGGACCCCTTCCTGCTGGCGGCGCCCCGGGACCATCCGCTGGCGGCCAGGCGCAAGGTCGCCCTCAGGGACCTGGAGCAGGTCCCGCTGCTGCTGCTGGAGGACGGGCACTGCCTGCGCGGCCAGGCCCTGGCGTTCTGCGCCAAGGCCGGGGCGCGGGAAGCCGACTTCCGGGCTTCCAGCCTGCCGACCCTGCTGCAGATGGTGGCCGCGGGGATGGGGCTCACCCTGCTCCCGGCCCTGTGCGCCCCCCTGGAGCGGAGCCGGGCCGCCCTGGCGCTACGCCCCTTCGCCCGGCCCGTGCCGGGCCGGCGGCTGGTGCTGGCCTGGCGCAGCGGCTCGGCCCTGGCCGGAGCCCTGGAGACCTTCGCCTGCGAACTGCGGGCCGCCTGGCCGCCGCCCTACCCGCCCGGCTAGGGCTGACCGAACCGCCTGCCTTTGCGGAATTCCCGGCGCCGGCCATCGCGGTGCCAGTTCCGGTAGCGGCCTTCCGGCATGCGCATGAGCGGACGCGGAACCCAGCGCGCCTCCACCCACTCGAACCGGGCCCGGGGCGTGCGCGCCCGGTACCATCCGTCCGGACGGCGGCACCAGTACCAGCCCGCGTGGAAGAACACCTCCTCGGGGAAGCCTTCCACCACCTGGATGCCCGGCTGCACCTCCACCAGCGGCGGGGCCACGGGCAGGCCGATATCGATCTGCACATGCACCTGGGCGCTGGCCGGTTGCGCCAGCAGCAGCAGCGCCATGAGCGGGAGGGAGAGCTTGTTCATGTCCGGGTCTCCTTGGGCTGGAGGTGAACTTCTGAGCCCATGGACCCGGGCGGCCGGCCCGAAGTTGAGCCGGGACCGTTCAGGCCATCCGTCCCGGACGCCTCACCGGGACCCGGGTCCGGCGGCGAGGCTGCTGGGGAAGACCGGCTTGCGCTTTTCCTGGAAAGCCTGCTTGCCTTCCCGGTAATCCGGGCTCTGGTAGACCGTCCGGCGCAGGCCCTGGATGCGCTCCTGGGTCTCGGGACTCATGGGGTAGGAGTTGCCCAGGACCCGCAGCTGTTCCTTGAGGACGCTGATGGCCAGGAGGGAATTGGCCAGGATGTTCTGGGTGAGGTCCAGGGTGAAACTTTCCAGCTCCTCCGCGGCCACCAGGTGGTTGAGCAGGCCCAGTTCCCGGGCCCGGGCGGCGCTGATGGGCTGGGCGGTGAAGAACAGTTCCTTGACGATGTGCATGGGCATGACGCCGATGAAGCGCATGAGGCCGGTGGTGGTGTAGGGCACGCCCAGTTTGGCGGGGGTGATGGCGAAGGTCGTCGAAGCGGTGCCGATGGCCATGTCGCAGGTGACCGCCAGGTCGCAGGCGCCGCCCCAGACACTGCCCTCGATCATGGCGATGACCGGCACCGGGCAGTTCTGCACGGCCCGCAGGGCCACGGCCAGATCGTCGTTGTAGCCCAGGGGATCGATGCCGGGATCGGGCAGTTCGCGGATATCGAACCCGGCGCTCCACACCTTGCTGCCCTTGGGGGCCCGGAGGATGATGGCCCGGGCGCCGTCCTCCACCATGGTGCGGATGCCGGCCTCGATGCCGTTCAGCATGGCTTCGGAAAGGCAGTTCCTTCTTTCGACGTTGTTGAAGGTAATGACACCTACACGATTCTTCAGTTCCGTCAGGACTTGGCTCATCGGGTCTCCTTTTAGGCTGCGCCATCCATGATGCCGGCTTCCCGCGGGCCATGGAATCGGCTGGAAGCTGCTTCGCTCCGGCGGGGAAAACCGGGCCGGGGTCTCCCAGGATCATTCAGGGGCTGGTCCGGCGTTCATCCGAGGCCGTCGGGTTCCGCCTCCGGGCTGGACGAACCGGCGTAGAAGGAACGGATGTATTCCTCCTGGGTCTTGAACTGCCAGTGCACGTCCCTGAGCACCGCGGCGGCGCCCTGGGCGTCCCCGGCTGCCAGCAGCGCGACCATCTGCTCATGCTCCCCCAGGTTGACCCGTTCCCAGTCCGCCAGCAGGTCGGTATGCCGAGGCCAGTCGTACAGCCGCCGCTTCAGGGTGCGGACCGTGCGGGCCAGGTAGGGGTTTTCGCAACGATCCAGGAAATAATCATGAAAAGCATAGTTGATTGAAAGGCAGTCGTCGAGATTGCCCAGCTCCACCATCCTCCGGTATTCGGCGGTGATCTCGTCCAGCTGCGCATAGTCTTCAGCCGTGAACTGCTTGGAGGATTCCACCATGGCGGTGGCTTCGAGCGAGCCGATGATCTGGTACAGATTCTTGACTTCACTCAATTCCAGGTATTTGACCCGCACGCCCCGGCGGGGGACGATTTCCACGTAGCCGTCCACCTCGAGGTAGATCAGCGCATCCCGGAGCGGCGTGCGGCTGATGCCCAGCTTCGCGGCGATATCATTGAGATCGAGGAAGGTGCCCGGGCTCAGCGCCCGGGTTTTCAACTGGTCGCAAAGGTAGTTGTAGACCTGTTCCCCCAGGGATTTGACGACCTTTTCTCCAATGCGCAGCAATTCACCACCTCAATTCGACCAATTATTTGTAAATCATACCGGTTCCGGCTGAGCATCAGCCGCAGCGCCGTCCGCCGTCCGTTCCCGGGAACGCCGGGAGCGGCCTGGAAGGATTCCAGGCCGCTCGGGCTGCAGGATCGGCCGCAACCGGGTCACCCGGTCAGGGCGCCACGGCCGGAGTCGCGCCGGGCTTGGCCGGCGCTCCAGGGACGGCCGGGGCGCCGGGCATGGCGGGTACGCCGGGAACCGCCGGGGCGTTGGGGTCGGTGGGGGAGGTGAAGGCGTTGTTGTTGCCTTCG
>Ga0316217_10007638_pt1 | contig 10245 bp, 7 predicted proteins | sample 1anoAmetaG_FD_203633 | JGI IMG/M metagenome (GOLD analysis project Ga0316217, IMG submission 203633) | Freshwater microbial communities from Trout Bog Lake, Wisconsin, USA - 1anoA | ecosystem: Environmental > Aquatic > Freshwater > Lake > Hypolimnion/Profundal zone | place: USA: Wisconsin... | reverse complement strand
CATAATTGCCGCTGTCATTCTGAGCGCACGGGGCCCCAAACGTTCTTCAGTTTGGGGGTGGTAAGCGAAGAATCTGCGGTTGCTTCTCCTTTATTTTTGACGCGGACTTTAGACTCAGGACACTAGTTGCATTTGACAATTTGTAAAAACATGTTGGAATTGAGCTTAATTTCTGATAGTGTAGGAAGATTCTCGCTTGATAGCGAGGTGGCAGTGCTTTAAGCTAGCGGGCCCACGATGTGTAAGCGGACCGTGTAAAGACAGCTTCTTACTGGGACCGCAATGAAGACTGTCTGTTGCAATTGATCAGCAGCCATTCGTTTTTGCTTCCGGGCCAACGGCAATCGATACGCCGTCGAGTCCGCTTCTCCAGGAAAGGATGCGTTAGCCGTGACCACCATGTTCAAAGCCAATCATTTTGAGACTCCCCCCGTCGCGCCTGCTTCTGATGTTGCGCGCCATACGATCGATATCGTCCCCAGTGAGCCAACGGTTCGCGGCGCAGTTTCAGCCAGTGAGCAGGCTACCATCGGCAAGGATTTATTCTTCCGCGGGGAGATCACCGGCACGGAGTCGCTTTTCATCGACGGCAGGGTCGAAGGCAGCGTCAGCTTGCCCGGCAACCGCGTAACAGTGGGCCGCAACGGCCAGGTGAACGCCAGCATCAGCGCCCGCGAGATTGTGGTGATGGGCAAAGTACGCGGGGATGTTTCCGCGACGGACCGCGTGGATGTCCGCGCTGAAGGCGCGCTCACGGGTGACGTGACGGCGGCGCGTATCAGCATCGAAGACGGCGCGTTCTTCAAGGGCGGCATCGACATCCGCAAGACCGAAGCCAAGCCGGTGCGTGCCATTGCCCTGAATCTGGATGCGGAAGTGACCCGCAAGGAAGCATAACTTCTCATCGCGCTTCGTTCCTGCGCATCATGCGCCGCGTCATAGCGGGCATGATGTGACTGGAGGCGGTGCGATTTTGCCTAATCAGATGAAAGAGGAGAGCCGCATCCGCGCACGGCCGGCATTAAGGACACGATGCGGGAGTGTACCGGATCAATCGTCTTATAGAAATATAGCTATACAGAAACGAAGCCGCGTTGAGTTATAGCAGTCCCAGCCGCTTCATCATCACCCTGGGCAGCGCCGATCCGGTCTTTTCCAGAACCCACGTTGCGATGGCGACCCAGAGCGCAGATCCTGCAATCAGCAGGGCGAGGTCGGTCCATTGGATGCGCAGGGACAGGTGCGCCCCCAGAAGATGACCGGGCAGGCGGCCAAGGCCCCAGATAAAGAACCAGACCACAGCGCCACTGGCCAAAGCAGCCAGGAGGCAGCGGCCCAGTTCGGCATAGTCCAGGCTAGCCAGCGAGACCATATGGCGCTGGTGGAGCAGGACAGCGATGGTCACGGTTTGCAGCGAGATTCCGATATCGGAAGCGATGGCCAGTCCCATGGCACCGTGCCAGTGATAGAGCGAGGCATAGATGGGCAGCGAGACGAGGGTCACCACAGTTCCCGCCGCCATGGGCACAAAAGTGTTTCCAGCGGCATAAAAGGCACGTGCATAGATGGCCTGCGCCGACCAGAGAAACAGGGAGACGGAGAATACGGCGAAGTAGGCGGCGCACTCCCGGGAATCGGCAGCGGAGAAGCGCCCGCCGAGAAAGAGGAGTTCGACGAGCGGAGCGGCAAGGGCCACCATGCCGGAGGCCGCGAGCAGTCCCAAGGCGGAGACGCGGGAGACGGAATCTGCAACGCCGGTGGCGAAATCGTAGTGGCGCTGCCGCGACCAGAGGCTGGCAAAAAAGGGCATGGAGGCTGCGCCGGCAGCCTGGGCGAGCATGGCCATGGGCGCGGTGAAGAGCTGCTTGGCGTAACTCATGAGCGAGACCGCACCGCTGGTGGCCGAGGCAAAGTGGGCGATGATCCAGCTATCGGCAGTGACCAGCGAAACGCCGACCATGAGGGGAAGCGAGAGACGCACCCACTCGCGGAGGCCCTGGTCGTGCCAATCGAGGATGGGGCGGTAGCGCGTGCCGGCGCGCCGGGCAAAGATCCAGTTGAGAAGAAAGGGGCCGAAGAACGCACCCGCGACTGTGCCGATGGCCAGCGAAGAGACGCCCATGCGCCGCACCAGCAACACGCCGCCCACGATGGTGCCCAGGCCATAGATCAGCGGCGCCACGGCCTGCACGCTGAATTGCTTGCGAACGAGCAGTACGGCGCCAAAGACTCCGCCGGCAAAGAAGCACAACTGCGCGGGGAGGAGGATGCGCGTGAGGTGGACGCAGAGCGCGGCCTTCTGCGGATTAAAGCCGTTGAACCACCAGTGGATGTACCACGGAGCGAAGATCTCAGCCAACAGCAGGGCCGCGCCCAGCACCAGGTACATGGTGGTGAGAATGACGGAGAGCGAGCGCTGCCCCTCTGCCTCGCGGCCGGTTTCGCGATAACGGGTGAGGATGGTGACGAAGGTGATGGAGGCTGCGCCGCCGACCAGAAAGTAGGAGATCATGTCGGGCAGCACAAATGCGCCATTCAGCGCATCGGCATCCATGCCGCTGCCGAAGAGCCAGACGATGTATTTGACGCGCACCAGGCCGATGATGCGCGAGAGGAAGGTGGACACCATGAGGACGACGGTGGCCGAGAAGACCGAATGGGCGTGAGAGGGGCGCAAAATGTCGAGGCCGCGTGCCCACCGCGAACGCGAAGAGGAATGAATTGGTTGCGATCCTGCCACTGGAGTTGATTCTATCGGGGTTGCGCGGGTGGCGTGGGTTGCACCGGCCTTGAATTCAGGACAATCGCATGAACGGCGCAGCTACGTCTTTGTGGTCACAACCAGTGGGCAAGAGCGGGAAAACGAACTGGGTGCGACTTGCGAAAAACAGCGATATTTTGGCCCAAAAAAGGCATGTTTGAGTCAAAAAAGGCCATTTTTTGACAAAAAAAGGGCCAAAATCGAGGGTTTGACGTTACTGGAAAGTAACGAGGTTAAATTTGCAACTTATTCATTATGCTACAGTTATGAAAGTTTCGCGATTGTGAAAGTGGCGAAAAAGAGAGAAAATGTTTTTTCATTCCCTTTTTCAGTCCTTATCCGGCACCCGGGAGACACTCCATTGCTTCTCCAGTATGCGGCATCGGGAGGTAATTATGTGCAAAAGGCAGTGGACAGTGGTCAGTTGTCAGAATGAATGACGCACGGGGCGAGGTTCGTGGTTTCCCACCCATTCCACGATGAAACTGTGGAATGGAGATGGGGCACGCCGGCATTGGAAGATGCTGCGAGTTGGCCCGCACTGCAGCGTATGCTTCTTTTCAAGGAGGGACTCTGTGCGGCGAAGCTATGGATGGGGACTGGCGTTGTGGATGGTCACGGGAGGATGTTTGATGGGGCAGACGATTCACGGGCGCGAGGGGATTACGCTGCCGGAGCCGCCCGCGGTTGCGGCCACTCCGGTTGCCGACGACTACTTTGGCACGAAGATCGCCGACAGCTACCGCTGGCTTGAAGACGCAAAGAGCACCGAGACACGGGACTTTATCGACGCACAGAACGCCTATACAGCGCGCTATTTGAAGCAGGCGCGGATACGGGCACAGGTGGTGGACGATCTGGACGGGCTGGAGAATGTGACCGAGACGGGCGCGCCCCGCGAACGTGCAGGCAGCTACTTTTTTGTGAAGCGGTTGGCCGGCGAGCAGCAATTCTCAATCTATGTGCGCCATGGCTGGACGGGCAAGGATGTGCGGCTGATCGATCCGGCGGTGCTGAGCCGGGATGCGAATACTTCGGTTCACATCGAAGACGTTTCGCGCGATGGGACGCTGCTGGCCTATGGGGTAAAGAGCGGCGGAGCGGACGAGTCGAGCATTCACGTGTTCAGAGTGACGGCCGGCAAGACGCTGGAGGATGAACTGCCGTCGGCCCGCTACTTTGGCATCCATTTTGCACCGGACGGGCACAGCCTGTACTACGCGCGCAATAACCGGCAGGGAACGCTGCTGTACCAGCATGTTCTGGGCACGCGCGTCAGCCAGGATCCGCTGATCTTCGGGCACGAGTTTCGCTCAGAGCCGCTGGGAGGCAATGACTTGTTTTCTGGGGTGGTGACCGACGATGGGCGCTACCTGGTGGTGGAGATCGGCCGCGGCGTACCGGCCCGGCGCGTGGACATTGTTTTCCGCGACCTGACCAAGCCGGAATCTCCGTTCGATGTGCTGGTATGGGGCATGGACTCGCGTTTTTCAGCGATTTACGCCAAGGGCGCCTGGTACGTGAAGACCGACTACCAGGCTCCGAAGGGGAGGATTCTGAAGGCGGACCCCGGGGTGCTGCCCGACGCGTGGAAGACGATTGTGCCGGAGGGGCCGGACGCGATTGATGAGTGGTCGATTGTGGGGGAAAAGATTTATGTGAACCGGCTGAAGGATGTGAAGACGGAGACCACGGCCTACACACTGGAGGGAAAGCCGGCTGGCCGGATCGACTACGACGGGATCGGCTCGAGCTCAGGAATCTCAGGCCGGACGACGGACCGCTATGGATACTTCAGCTTCCAATCGTTCATTGAGCCGCCCACGCTTTACCGGCTGGACACGGCGACCGGCAAGCGCGAGGTGTTTTTCAAGCCCAAGATCGAGTTCGACAGCAGCCAGTACGAGCTGAAGCAGGTGTTTTTCAAGTCGAAGGACGGCACGACGGTACCGATGTTCATTGCGGGCAGGAAGGGACTGAAGCGGGACGGCACGGAGCGTCTGCTGATGACCGGGTATGGGGGGTTCAACCTGAGCATATTGCCATCGTGGAACCCGGCCTATGCGTGGTGGATGGAACAGGGCGGCTGGTTCGCGCTACCCAACCTGCGCGGCGGCGGCGAATACGGGGAGAACTGGCATGAGCAGGGGATGTTCGCGAAAAAACAGAATGTCTTCGACGATTGGTTTGCGGCGGCCGAGTACCTGATCGCCAACAAGTACAGCTCGGCGGAGCACTTTGCCATCGAGGGCCGGTCGAACGGCGGGCTGCTGATGGGCGCGGCGATGACGCAGCGGCCGGAGCTGTTTTCAGCGGTGCTTTGCGGCTATCCGCTGCTGGATATGCTGCGCTATCAGAAGTTTCTGGTGGGCGGATATTGGATAACGGAATACGGGTCGGCGGCGAACGAAAAGCAGTTCCCTTACCTGCTGAAGTACTCTCCCTATCAAAACGTGAAGAGCGGCACGGCCTATCCGGCGGTGATGTTCTTTACCGGGGACAGCGACACGCGCGTGGACCCGCTTCATGCGCGGAAGATGACGGCGCTGTTGCAGCCTGCCTCGACCAGCGGACGGCCAATCCTTTTGCACTACAGCCTGTCAGGCGGACACTCGGCCGGGGTGAGCGTGGAGCAGAAGATCCAGGACGATGCGGACCAGCTCACCTTTCTTTGGACGGAAACGGGACAGACGGCAAGGCGAAAGTAGAAGCGGCACCAGGTACATGCAGGTACTCAACAGAACGGCTCCGGCGTAACCTCACGGTTCTGGCAATCCTCTCCGATAAGGAAGACACGGAACCTGAGAAGCGTGACCGTAGGGGCGATCTCCCTGGCCGATACCGCGAAAATCAGCGCGGAACGGGCGGGGAGGCCGCTTTTGGTCCCTTGTGCAGACGGAAAGAACGCGGGCCGGAGTCGAGATGCCAGAAGCAGATATGGAGATCTTCACACTTGATCCTCAGCAGGAAGCTGCCCGGTTGGCTGCCCTGGTTTCAACCGGGATTCTCGACAGTGCGCCGGAAGCCAGTTACGACGCGATAACGCGTTTGGCCGCAGAGTACTTTCAGGCCGACACGGTGCTGCTGGGATTTGCCGACGAGAGCCGGGTGTGGATCAAGTCGTACTGGGGTGAAGCGGTCCGCGAGCTGCCGCGGTACAAGTCGATATTCGACATGGTTCACGCCGAGGATGGCCCGGTTGTAGTTCCTGACATAGCGCAACACCCTCAATTTGGAGACAACGGGCTAACCCTGAGGCGGCTGGACGTGGTGTCGTTTGCCAGTGTTCCGGTGCGATCCTGCGAAGGCAAGATTCTGGGGGCACTGACGATCTTCGGGTGCCAACCCCGCCGCAAAATGAGCCTGGATGAGCTGCGCATGCTGGAGAGCCTGGCCGATATGGCGGCCAGCCAACTGGAACTTCGCCGGCTACGGAGGAACTTCAACGGTCAAATGTTGCGGCAGCCCCACGCAGCCGCAAGCGTGACCGCGATCTGGCCGAGCAGCGTGGATCTGCGCAGCGCCCTGGACCAGCGCCAGTATGTGCTTTACTATCAGCCCGAAGTGGAGCTTTCAACGCGCCGGATTGTGGGTGTGGAAGCGTTGATCCGCTGGAAGCATCCGGAGCGGGGATTGATCCCGCCGATGGACTTTATTCCTCAGGCCGAGGAAAGCGGATTGATTCTTCCGATTGGCGACTGGGGACTTGGCGAGGCCTGCCGGCAGATTCAGACCTGGTGCCGCGAGGACATTGAGAACAGCTCGCTGCGGGTGTGCGTGAACCTGTCAGCCAGCCAGTTCTCCCGGGAAGGACTGGCGGACCACGTGGAGGCTTTGCTGCGCCAAAACGGAGTGTCCAGCCGGCAACTGGGCCTGGAGATGACCGAGTCCAGCCTGATTTCCGATATCGGCACCGCGATGGAGGTGCTGGGCAGCCTGCGGCGGCTGGGCGTCTCGCTGCTGATGGACGACTTTGGCACCGGTTACAGCTCACTCAACTATCTGCATTCCTTTCCCTTTGACGTGCTCAAGATCGACCGCTCGTTTGTAAGCCGGATGACCGATGGGGACCAGCCGCTGCAGATTGTCCGCACGATTATCGAACTGGCCCGCGTACTGGGTATGGATGTGGTGGCAGAGGGCATTGAGACGTGCGAACAATATGTTCTGCTGCGGCAAATGGGCTGCCGGTTCGGGCAAGGCTTTCTGTTTGCGCGGCCGATGCCGGCCGAGGCGGTGAGCCAACTGTTGCGGCTGCCTGGACGGGAGCTTCCCGACCCGGAAGCGCCTGAGGCGAACAACAACTGAAGGCAGGAGCGGCTGGACTGTTGGGTCCATTTTGGGACTGGCGGTGTGATTTTCCCCAACCGGAATTCGTAGAACCGCGCGCATGGGAAATTTCTCACGCTTGCGGCCCAGCATGGGGATAAGCTTCAAGCCATGGAGCAACCGGGACAGACCGCACCTTCTGCCACAGCCGCTACGTTTGCGGGAATGCTGGCTTCGCTGGCTGCACCGGCACCGAAGCACGCTCCGGCCTGGAACGATGACGACCTGGCTGACGACGTGGCAACCCTCAGCTATGAGCGGGCCCTGCGAACCCATTCCAGGTATCGGAGCAGCGAACTCAACGACCGCTCGCTTACCCAGATCCCCGACCCGGAGGGTATGGATTTTCAGGCAGCGCGTGCGGATGCAGCTCCCGCGGCCGCGCCAACGGCTACCCGGCAAGCGGCTTCAGCCTTGAAGACTGAGACGATGGTTGCCCGCGAGTCGTCCACGGCGCTGGACAGAAATCTGAAGCGCGCGAGCATTACGATCCGTCTGAGCAGCGCGGAATGCGCGCAACTGCACAAACGCGCCGCTGAAGCCGGGCTTACCGTCTCAGCCTACCTGCGCTCGTGCACTTTTGAGGCCGAGTCTCTGCGGGCGCTGGTGAAGGACACACTGGCACAACTGCAGGCCGCGCAGTCCACGGGAAAACCGAAACCGACGCCGCAGGCCAAGGCCTCCTGGTTTGGGTGGCTGCTGAGGTTTTTTCCGGGCGGTCAGGCCGGCCAACACACTGTCCGGGCCTGACTACTCGACTTCCAGCACCAGGCACTTGAGGTATTCCGTCTCTGGCAGGTTGAGCACCACGGGATGGTCGAGGGCGGCGCCGCGGCGCTCCAGCAGGCGGACACGGCGGGAAACATCGATAGCAGCCGAGGCGACACTGGCCTCGAGCTCTGCCCAGCCCACATGGTGCGAGCAGGAACAGGTGACCAGCAGTCCGCCGGGACGCAGCATTTTGAGGGCGCGCAGGTTGAGCTCCTTGTAGCCGCGCAGAGCGCCCTCGACAGCGCGCTGCGACTTGGCGAAAGCGGGCGGATCGAGCACGATGGCGTCAAAGGTTTCGCCGGCGTCGGACCAGTCGCGCAGGATCTGAAAAGCATCCGCATCCACCCAATCCACCTGCGCGGTGCAGCGGCCGCGATTGGCCTCAAAATTCCGCTCGGCAACTTCAAGGGAGGCGCGGGAGGAATCGATGCCGGTGACCTGGCGGCAAACCTGGGCCAGATGCAGGGCAAAGCCGCCCTGGTAGCAGCAAACGTCGAGCGCGCGGCCCGTGGCGCCCAGCCTTTGGGCCCAGTCCCGGGCGGCGGCGTAGTTGGTGCGCTGGTCAAGGAAGGCGCCGGTCTTCTGGCCGGAATTGGCGTCGTATTGAAACAGAAGGCCGTTGAGATGGAACTGGGTGCTGGCGGTTGCAGCTTTGGAGTTTTTGACGTAAAGCGGCTCGGCGCTGGGTGCGGAAAGCCCCTCCAACTCGCGCATGCGCGGGTCAGGGCGCTCGAGAATGGCGGAGGGCGCCAGCTCCTCGCGCAGCACGCGCACGCAGGTCTGCCGCACCGCATCCGAGTCAAGGCCCTTGGCCAGCAGTTGCAGAATGACAAGGTCTCCGTACTTATCGACGACCAGGCCGGGCAGCTCGTCCGCCTCACTGAAACACAGCCGGCAGGCATCGTTCTGATCGCTCAGCATGGGTTTGCGCCTGGCAATGGCCTGACGCAGGCGGGAGGCGAGCAGCGGAAGCCATCCGGCCTCGTCGAGGGCCTCGCGGGAGACCATGCGCAGAACAATCTGCGAGGAGGGGCTGTAGAGCGCCGTGCCCAGCAACAGGCCGCGGCTATCAGCCACGGGCATCAGCGCAGGCGGGGCGGCGGCATCGGGCAAGGAGAGCGTCTCAATATCGGAGGCGTAGACCCAGAGATATCCACTGCGGAGCCGGTCGGCGGCACGGCGGTTGACCAGTGCGCCGGAGCCAGAGCCGAAACCGGGGCGCGGCGGCTTTTCCTGCTGTGGCCGAGGCCGTTCCGAGCCAGTGCGTTCCAAGTTGGGGCGGGGCCGAACAGCGCTACTGGTTTTTGCGTGCGGATTTCGTTTGGAATCGCGGCCTTCCGGGCGTTTGGCCGAAGGAGGGTTCTCGGGAATCCGTTTAAAAGGCGCCACGGGCTTTGAAGCTTCGGGCGCCTTTTGATTGCTGACAGGCCTGGGGTTGCGCGGCTTGGTCATTGATTGCTCCTTTGGGGTGAGTCAGTCGGCCCCATGCCAGGAGCAAATGGGCCGCCGGCCCCTACTTGGCCTGAATTGTCTCCAGGTAGCGGCTCAGATTGCTGATTCGGAGCAGCCTGTCCTGGGGATTGGACACGTTCATCTTACCAAGGATTGGACCCCACACGGGCATTTCTGCCGAACCATGTGCAGGAGTCAACGCGCCGAACTGCAGTACGGTGACGATGTGTGTATCAGGAAATTTTCCGTGATTGTTCCTGCTCTGCATCGTCAAATCGGTCGGCGGCGTCTTTAATTCGGTGGCAACGGGGCCATGGCCCCTGCCATCCATGCCGTGGCACGACGCGCAATAATTGGTATACATGAGCTTTCCGCTGGTGGGAGTGGTTTTATTAACCGGGATAACTACTCTTACACTGGATTGATTTGCATACCCCAGGCTCGCGGCAAAGACCGCGGCCAGGGCTGTAAGTAAGAGGTAATGACGCATAAGTTCCTCCGTTCTGGACTCTTACTCCGGAGGGGACTCTACTCCTGCCCCGAGGTGCGCTGGATGTGACGGCCAGCACACAGCACGAAGCCTTCCAGCACCGACATTCCGATAAGGGAATAGCTACTCTGAGATAGATATATTTTCTATCGAGAGTTAGGTCTCAGGATGAATAACTAACTACAAAGGTGATTTTATTTGTTTGAAGTAACATGCCGGGCTGCAGGCAAGAAATATAAGGCAATCAGTAACTTATGTGTAGGCTTATTGCTCCCGCTTAGGTTCCTGGAGGCATGCGCGAAAGATAAACGCAGACACTGCTGTCCGGTTAGAAGTCGAACAGAATCTGTTGGTTGGAATCAGCAGTTAGCTGATTAGTGTAGTTCCTCTGCTGAAGTGCCTGTGAAATCGGTATTTTCTCGAACAGAGTAACTGAAAGGAC
>Ga0316217_10007637_pt1 | contig 10246 bp, 6 predicted proteins | sample 1anoAmetaG_FD_203633 | JGI IMG/M metagenome (GOLD analysis project Ga0316217, IMG submission 203633) | Freshwater microbial communities from Trout Bog Lake, Wisconsin, USA - 1anoA | ecosystem: Environmental > Aquatic > Freshwater > Lake > Hypolimnion/Profundal zone | place: USA: Wisconsin... | reverse complement strand
GAGCTATTGAAGCTGAATAAGTAGTCAGAGGAAGAGAGTTTTCGCTTGAAAAAAGAGTTGGCTTTAATAGATTTGTAGATTGAGTAACTTTCCTTTAGAAATCAGTTGAGTAGATCTCGAATAAAGGACCAAAATGAAGAGATTTAGAACATCAAAGACGAAACTCAGGACATTGACCGGCAAAAACGAAAAGAGAACCAAATTCTGAAGTAAAATGAGTAGCTCAAAAGGAAAGTTGAAAACTTGGAGAGCGAAGTTGAAGAGCTTGAGTAGAAATTCAATCGTAAGAGGAAAAGTGTGAACTAAATGGAGTAATCTTTGAGATAGAAATAAATGAGGAAGTAGGCGATGTTGAGACTTCACCAATAAAGAGAGCTAAGAAAAAAGGGATAGATTGAGTCACTAGAAGAGTAATTGAGACAGCTCAAAAATTAACTAACACAGCTCAACCTGCAAAAAGAAAAGTAGCAAAAAACTAAAAGAAATAGCAGAAACATACAAGCCGTCAACTAAATCCGAAAACTGGTGCAATAGCACAAGTCTTCAGCCTATGATAATCTCGATTGATAAGATCACTACCTAGTAAAGCCATCTTGCGAATATAGTAATAAAAGTATGCAGATCATGAGTTGCTGCAATCCTAGCAAATCTCGTTTTATTGTCTCATCATCCGGAACTAAAAGAATGCTATGTTGCAGTGTCTTTTATTACATTTTTTGCAGATCAAGACCATGCTCATCAGGTTTCGGCTTCGACACACACCACACTCGCCTTTTTTCTTCAGCCATTCTCGCAAACATTTGGGATGGAAGAAGTGTCCACATTACAGCTTTAGATTGGAGTCATTGTTTAAGCATATCATGCAGTCAGATTCTTTGGCTTCTAAGCTTTGATAGTCCTTCCACTAAAACTTAATATTGGACCTAACTTTGAGCATTTAAGTGCTACTTTCATTTCTATTGATTTTGACTTATTGCCTAATTTGAAGATTAAGAGCCTAAGGATTTGTAATTTGCTCTGAAATGGGGCCATTATGGGAATTGACTTTACTTTTCTTTGAGCGGCGAACCATCCACAATACAAAAAGAATGAACAAAGCGATACCTCCCGTTATTGTAACTATAATCCCGATTAAAAGGGCTCTAGTTGTGGATTGAGCTAGTTCGGCTGAATTGTTCGCGCAAGTTTGAGCGGCTGAGAAAGAATCTTGAGCTTGGTCATAGCCCTCGCAGCAGTATGAAAGGCAAACTGCAGGGTTAGTAACTGTGTAAGCAATAGCAGAACAACTTTAACCTGATCCCGCACATGTAGTGACACTGCATGACGTGAAAACAGTTTTGTTACAAGATGATCCATTAGCTTGAAAACTTATGGAGCAGTTAAAAGCTGATTTGAATACTTTGAAGGTGTTTGTAGGGCAAGCTTAATTGGTCAACCAAGCAAGAGAAACCAAGTAGAGGAAGTAAAAGGTCATTCAAATTATAACTGATCGATTAAGATTAAAATTTTGTATATAGTCTAGTCATTTTCATCTAAAGCTTATCGAAAATTGCAATAATCCAAAAGCATCAATGATATGAGATTAGCTAAGAAAAAAGCTTGGAAGACAATCAAAAGTATAGATGATCAAAATCTTCATTCTCTCCTCTTCTTTTTTCTACAATTGACACACATTTTTGGATAGTCCCTATGATTTATGCTGCCTGCTCTAGATTCAAGTGTTTAGCTACAGCAAACTTACAAAGTCCAATTCTTGCGGATAAGGCATCGGGTGATATCAGAATTATTGTGATTTTATCGTTGTTCAAACTGTTCAAAAACTTGATGAAATTAGATAGCTATCTGTGCTACATTGAAGTAGACTTCAATCTCCGAATGGTCGATCTCAAAGCCTTGTAAAATCTACTTTTTATGAGCTTGCAATCTTCATAAATTGTCCCAGGTCCATACTTCTCTCGATATTTGTCTCTTACTCCAGTAAAATTAGTAGTTTGGATGTAGTAATTCAGGATCTAAATCTCATTTTCTTGCGAACAGACCTCCTCTTTAGGTTTGTAACTTTCAAGCTTATGGGGACGTGAAGATACTTTATACTAAGTTCTCAAGTTGCGACTTTCAACTCTTGCTTTATAATCATCTCTACTCTGAAAATGATTCTGGACCTTCTCGTAAAGTCTAGTCCCTTATCTTTTATTGATAATAACACTAGTGGCATCAACGCTATAGGTGAGCTGCATGATCTTCAAAAAAGTAGATGATTCCTAAGGGAAGTTATCTCTGCAGTTCAGCAGAAAAGGGGCAATCACCCTGATATCTATTTTCTACATTTTTTAAGTGAATGGGACATACTCTTCAATGAATTGCTAAAGCTTTCTAAAAGCTTCAGTCACCATCCCATAGCAAATGGTTTTGTACCTCGATTAGTCACTAAATATAACAGAAAGTACAATCGATAGAGGCAACCTGTCTAAGTGAGCTCTCTTCTTAAGCTATTCAGTCCATACCCTCTCCTTATAAAAGATTTGGCCACTATCCTCTTCTCAATGAACCTGTGCTTCTCTTCCTCAGCCAGAAAAGAAGGCTTAAGCACAGGTATTTAGACACTGGCATTTTCTGAAGTCTCTTTTTTCTACTCGACTTACTACAGAAACTAAATCAGCTATTAATCTTGGCGTTGGTCTAGATATCTCTCCCTCAGGACCTATTGATACTTATCGTTGATGCATGCTTTCTGCATTGATCTCTCCATATGTTTTTCTCTTGTGTTTTGTTTTGGGATTTATTGACCAACTTAGATGATTTTTATAAAGTTGGTTTTTATTTGCTATTCTTTGCATTTGTTCGGCATACTTTTATTCTTGGACCGTAGTTAAGCTAAGATATGATTGGAATCTATCTTCTAATCCACACTCATCAAAGATATCTCAGAGGTCTCCTTCAAATCTTCACAATAGCTCCAACTTTCCAACTTTTGAGCTTATTCGGATTAGATATCTTAAAATTTGGGCAAATTATTGGCCAAGCTTCTTTGCTGAAGTTATTGAACTATGCTTGAAGATTTATTCTGAAATTCAGTTTTGAAAATTGCGATTATTGAGGCTATCTATTTTATTGTTGGCTAAGGATTTAGGTCTAAACTCGATTTATCAAATTTTGGGAAATCATATTCAGTCTCTTTAAATGCCTCATATTCCTTGACTATGTGCATTTGCTTTTTTGAGAAATAAGTCGATAATTCCTATGTACTTGTAAAGGAAACGAGCGACAATTCAGAACTTTCAAGGAAGGGATCAAAGATTTTGCCAATGTGCTACAAATTAAGGCCATTTGTATTCTCCCCTGGCTTGGAATAAAGGATTTAACCTTAGATAATACCACCCTAAAGGATTTTACAATCTTCGGTATTCTTATTTCTAGTGAGCTGCTCTAATTCTTCAGCCTCTAATGCAAACGAGCTTAAGTGCTATAAAGAGTAGGCTTTTTGCTATTCATTTTGCCTTAGCATATCTGCTTCGGGAAGAAGCTTCTGACGTCTCAAATTCAACCTATCCATTTTTTTATATTGTCGTGTATTCAAAAGATAACAAGAGTTGAATAGATACTTTTGGCAGTATTGATAAAAAAGACTATCTTTGGGCACGCCTGAGAATGCAAATTTAGAATGTCTTGCTATTGATAACTTTACGGATAAGTATGGTGATATTTAGATTTAAACTATCAGAATAGACGAAGCAGCAGGTTGATCAAGACTACTCCTACTAGCACTCCAATTAAGATCTTGTTTTGGTTTTAAAGCTTTTTCACTTTCACGCTAGATCTAGATTTCGACATAGAGTGCTGCTCTTCCTATTTGGTCTTAGCTTAGTTCTTCCCCTATTAATCTCCTGCCTCAGTTCCACTAGTTTTCATGATTTTCTCAATCTATTTCAGCAGAATTTGATTTTTGCCCTTGGCTTCTTCCAAAGATTTGGAAGTAATCATTCCCCTCAAAGCTGTGTCTTTGACGAATGTGCATTTGAAATAAACAGTTATCTGCACATTCTTCTATTTTTGGATGACTCTATGGTAAAAATTCAAAAAGAAGGCATCAGTGGCAGGAGCTCCCCTGGAATCACTACGAATAAAGTACTCAAATTAGGTGTTACTTATCCAATAGATTCGGACTTGCTCTGAATTTTGACAGAATTTAGGCATAAATGGAATTGGAGGTAAAGGGACATCATAGTTATTCGTCCTTTACGAATACAGCGGAGTATTAATAAAGGTCTTTCCTTACTCCAATGAATAAAATTTGGGACCTGGAGGTGTATAAGGAGTGGTTATATAATTGCTTGCTCCAGTCTTCTTCGTAACATAGCACATAAACATTGACTCCTCCTTCCCCTTATACTTAAAAGGCTTATCTGAGTAGACTATATCGTAAAGTACGTCTACAGTCGTATTCTAGACCAGTAAAGATCCTATTTACTCCATTCCTTAGATTGATATCCTCTCAGAAGCGATTTTAGGCTTCCTAGCTTCGATAAACTTCTTCTCTTATTCAGTAATTTAGACTGATGCTTTCTTGATCACTTTTTTGGAAGCTGCCTGCAGATTTATTTGCTGTTGGACAAGTACCTCAGCTCTTGAGATTTCTAGGAAGGGAGGGAAAATAATGTTGCCTATGCTTGTTTTAACAGTGAGCTATTTCTCAAAAATGTTCACCCCTGCGACCACTTCTTCCACGTATTCGTAGGGTATCCTCAAGTTTATTAGATTGTTAGAGGAAGTGAATTCTAAGCTTTTTTATAAAATTCGCAAGACTCCTTTGGTCTATTTTTTGAATTTCAAGCTCACGTTATACTTCTAGATTTCTTTTTATTACTCAGCTTTCATTTAGGTAAAAGCCTTCAAGACTTTGAATATTTCCTTTTTATTCTCGAAGGAATCATCTATTTTGTGATACTTTTCACTGTTTCGAAACTACTTCCAAATCCACTGCTCCTTCTTTGAAGGTTTCTTCTGAACCAAAGGAGCCACCTACTCAATGTGCGAAATCTACATAGAATCCTGTATATTATTCTTCCTTTTTTTGTAGAATTTGGCATTGAAATGGTTCTTAATGTTACCAAAGCAGTCTTCGAACTCCTTGTAAATTTTGTTAATGATGTCGTTTAAGAAATCATAGCTCAATTGCTAAAAAAGATGAGAAATTTAGTCCAAACTTTTTTCTCCTCTTGATTTTTGCACATTGGTGCCACACCTCACCAGCGAAAGGGTGATTTCTGAATGTTTTGTTATATTCTGACGCAATCTATTGAGATTCCCCTCTAAAATATGAATGCGGTTAGGAATCTATGACAGTTTCTGACAGAAATAGCTGAAGAGCTATAAAGTTTAAATTATGTCAGGAGTTGGATTTTCATCAGTTTAATAAAGTTTGTTAAACTACTACACAATAGATTTGCCAGCTTATTGGCATTACTTTATGTTACTTCCCACTTTGCTAAAGCTTTCAGTTATGAGCTTCAAAACCAATCCGAGGTCATTTATCATTAAATGGTACTCCTGAGTGGCTTGGATAATAATTTAAGTGATATTTACACTCCCTGAAGGTTGCTTTTTGTTTTGTCGCTAAAACTTCTCAAGCAGAGTGATCTCTTTCAAACTTTCTCTCTGAATATGAGCAAAGCCTTTTTGCTTTTGGTGTAGCTCTTCAATCAGAGCCAGTAGGGTCTAAATCAGACACTATCTAGCCCCTCTTGCCATCTACCCCAACTTACTATGAATCTTGTATTTTCCACTGAGTATCTTCTGGCGATAAAACATCAGTTCCTTCTAGAAACGCTAAGCATTGCCATATATGGTGTCTAGCAAGTCGTTGCCTTCTTTCTGAATTCCATCTCTGTTTTATAGTAGCTGCTGGATAGCTGTGCACTTGGATTGGGTAAATTTGTAATCGAAGTAAAGCACAGGTTCTTTTGTTTATTTTTTCAATAGATTATACTCTATTTGTATGTTTTCCTCGGTTTTCCTCAGTTTCTCGTTAAGCTCCTTATATTTACTCTGAGACTCCGAGTACTTCGATATGTTGGCAAGGAGTTCGTAGGTCGGTTTTTTAGACGGATCTTCTTGCATGTTTTCCAACTCCTCATAAAACCCAATTTTGAAAACTGCCACCTCCTAAACTATACCCATAAACTCCATCAGAAAGTCTTTGAGCTGATTAATAGTCTGCAGCCCACTGCCGGCAGGGGTTTTGAGTTTCTCAATAACCAACTTGGACATACCTTAAAGATCCTCATAATACTTCTGTATAACCTTGCAGAATCTGATGTAATTCTAGTACCGTTTCTCCGAGAACTACAAGGTGGCCTTGTAATGGGCAGGGTTGAGAAAGTCCGACTTGATGCCACTCTCGAGATCCATAAAATGTGATTCCGATTCCATGGGTTTGATTATTTTTAAAATGATAGTATACAGATCAGCTCACCAATCACCGAATGGATTCGTAAGAGACATTCGGCTCATTTTGCTTGCGTAGTTGAAGTGTCGGATCAGGTCGTTGAACTCTTGGTAGGATATTTTGCCGTCGGAGTTGGAATCTGCCTACTGCATGAGCTGCAGCCAAACCTCCTCTCCGATTTCTTTACTGTTTCCTAGGGTATCTCTCAACTCGCTTATCTAAATTTCCCCACTGTTGTCCTCATCAAAAATTTGAAATATTTTCATTATATTCGCCTATCTTATGAGAAAAAACCTATTTGCGCAGTAAGTCAAGAACTACGAAAAGTAGATCTGCCGTTTTCTCAGCTTTTTCATGATCTCCAAGGTGTAGAGCTCTGATTCATTCGCCTTGTCTGACCCTAAAAGCTACTCGAACCCATGCATAAAGTCATTTTCATCGAGATAGCCTTTGCTGCCGCGGTCTAGCTTCATGAAGACCGCCATGATCTGCTGCTTTTCGTCGAAAGAGACCAGGGAATTCACGAAGAAGATCCAAGTCGCCTCCTGCAGCTTCGAAGAAACCTATGTTATTCCACACATACTTTATAGTAGTATAGCTCCTTCAGGCAGCGTCTCAAGCTGTTCTATGGAAGCTGCGTATGTCTCACAAATTTGCTGAACCAATCGAACTCCATCAGCTACTAAACCGACGGCCGCTCGTTGGGATTTATACGCAGCATACGACGGATCAACTCTTTACCCTCTTCCGAAACATATGCGAATCTCTTTTCCCGAAACCTCAAAAAAACTGAATGCCAAACTAGTTACATGACTTGAATTTATGGACCAGCTTGGTTTTGGTGTTGGCTATGATGGGAGGCTAGCCGCAAAGCAAAATGTAGAGTATGATCCCGCAGCTCCAGACGTCAGATCTATCCGAGATGTTCCCTGAGACATTCTAAGGAGCTGTTAGAACTGCCTTTCCTAAACTTTGCTCGATTATCTATTCTATGCGGAAGATCTTGGAAATGGACAGATCGTCAACTCTGATCAGTTCCTGTCTTTTGGAGTTGAAGGAGATGCTGGTGAGCTTGAGATCGCTGTGGATTATGTGTCTCTTGTGGCAATGGTTGAGCAGGCCAAGCAGCTGCCACATGATTGAGGCGGCTGCAGGCTAATCAAAGTAATGCTGCTTTTCCAGCACGCTTGCCAAAGACTACCCGTAGTTGTACTCGAATACAACAAAGAATCGATGGTCGTTTTTGAATAACTCGTATATCTTCGGTACTGCTGGATGGTCTATCTTTTTGAGTTTGTGGATCTGCTTCTAGAACTCCTCCCTCTCATGACTGCGTATTTTATACTTATTGACGATGTAGACCGCCCGCGTGAGGGTAGTTTTGATATGTATGGCCTTCCTCAGCTCATAGAACTCATTCTGTTCCAGGCAGGGCGACAGCAGTTCATACTCATCTTCAATGCTGCCCTCGATTTCTCGGATGAAGTCGGTCTGCTTGAACTCGATATCGTTTTTTTTGTGGGCGATGGACACCGCAGACTCCTCCTCAGGGCTATCTTTGACAGTATTCCCCATAATATATAATCGGATGTTCTATGCGATTCGCAATCGAGTAGGCCTGATAGGACACCCCAACTAATGAGCAAGGTACAACAACCTGCTCGATGATACATGTTTGGTTTGTTATTTATACCTGCCCACGCGCATCAAATTTCTCAGCATGTGGGGTGATTATACCACATGATGCGGATATCAAGCGCATTGGGAAGGTTGAATGTGGTGGTAATTAGATAATCCGATTGCTATTGGAACATATAATTGCAAATGGTATTGGCGGTTAGATGTAATGAGTCAATATGGGGCGATTGTCAAACCTAAGCCCAAATCGACAGAAACCACTCCCCAGCCCTGCCACTCCATAGCCCCTCAAAACCCACGACAATAACCATTTTCTTTGTCTTTACCGTATTATTCGATGGCATTTCTTCCATTCATCCAAAACCCCAAATTATTCTATATTCCATATGAAAAACACTTCCCCATCGTCCGTCGCATACCTCCTCATCCTAATCTCCCTGGTCCCTCTGCTCCAGGCATGCACAGTCTGCCAGAAGTGCACCAACTGCACGCCAGACATCATGGCGGATAGCTACCTTGATGGCGTGGATGCGATACTCCAGAACAAATTATTCAACCTGGGATATCCAGTACTGATCAACCGCAAGCCGAACACCACCGATATCACTTACAACATCACCTACTCCAACGGCCTCACACTACTCCTGTGCCTCAACCTGGGCACCAAGCAAATACAGCTCATCTCGTACTCAGACAAGCCCACACCAGCACAAGCCCAGGGCGCATTGATTTCGACAAGCATCAACCCTCCAGTCATTCCGAATTCATCCAGCAGCAACACTTCTAAACCTGTGACCACACCTCCACCCGCTGACGGTTACTACGCAGTAGCCAACTTCACTACCGACAAGCAAATCTCCGCCATCGCCGCATTCATCACACAAATCGCCAAGGCCAACATCGGCAACTTCAAACTAGCCACCGTCTCCCTCCGCAACTCCACCAAACCCTTTATATACAGGTTCACCTATCAAATCCTTGCCTTCTCTAATCTGGCAGAGGACGTATACGTCCAGATGCTGGCCAACAACTCCTACCAGATCGTCACTGCCAACTACTCAAGCCTCGGCAGACCTACTTACACCCAACTCAGCCCCAAGGCCGTCACCACCGACCCCTATCTCGTCACCATCAACAGCTTGATACTCAAAAGCTATGCCAATATACTCGGCAGGACGCCGGCGGTTGTGGATGTCCTGAGCTCTCCGCCCTACTACCAGATTACCTACCAGGTTGATTCCTTTAACTATACGATATCAGTGGTCTATGACTATCTGCAGTCGTTGATAATCCAGGGGAATATGACCTACGCCAAAGCTACGGCAGCTGTTGCGTTTTCTACTGCTTCCACGAGTGATATAAGATCGGCTTTGATAAAGTCACTAGGTATTAATGCGTCCAGTACTCAAAGCAGCGGCCAAGGGTGGGCAAACAGCTCAGCTCAAAGGCCGCTAAACAGCTCATTCCAAGGACCGCTCAGTCCCGCACCATCCGGCCTACAAGACCCATATCAGCTCATCGCCAACCCTCAGAACAGCCAGCTCGTCAACTCCATCTTCACCACCCTATCCACCCCCGCCTACGCCCTCTCACCCTCAGACCTCGTCAAAGCTTCACTAACCACCATTAATGGTACCACCTACTACCGAATCATCGTCACCCTGGACAAACGAGCCAACCCTCAAGTCAGCCGTCCCCTCCTCTTCCAGTTCACAGTCAGCAGCAATAACCTCAAGACCTTCGTGCTGGTCAACAGCAGCTACTTCAACCCCGCCCAGCCCAAATACGTCAACCTCACGCTCTCCGATATACAAAACGATCCCAACATCCAACTCATCGCCAGGTACCTGCTGCAAACCAACTACGCACTGGCGTCCGACAGCCAGCTGCTATTAGCAGCCAGAGACTTCCCTTACTACAGGCTAGTGTTCGACAACCAGCGAGGTGGATCCGTGACTTCGGAAGTACTGTACAATTTCTACAGCAGCGAGGTGAAGACAGTGCCCGACCTGCCAATACTACAGCATAATGGTCCTCAGTCCAATACAACTACCACTCCAAACAATACCAATACAACTAATGCCAATAAAAGTACTGCTACTAATGGGAGTGCCGCTAACCAGACTATTACCAATACAAGTACGGCTACGAATGCGAGCGCTG
>Ga0316217_10007636_pt1 | contig 10246 bp, 7 predicted proteins | sample 1anoAmetaG_FD_203633 | JGI IMG/M metagenome (GOLD analysis project Ga0316217, IMG submission 203633) | Freshwater microbial communities from Trout Bog Lake, Wisconsin, USA - 1anoA | ecosystem: Environmental > Aquatic > Freshwater > Lake > Hypolimnion/Profundal zone | place: USA: Wisconsin... | reverse complement strand
CGATGTGAACAAAGCAATGGATTTGTTTAAGAAACTATTCAAAGATGACCAGCTTGAATTCTCTCTAGCATGTTTATCCATTTTTCTATACGGAGAGAACCTCAACGAAATCCTTCTCATCATGAAAGGCATTGGACGCAACGGGAAAGGATTGGTTGATGTTATCTTACAACAGGTACTTGGTAACTATCATCAAACCCTTGCTTCCGAAGAACTTACCGAGGATAGCAAAGGTAAAGGAAGAGCTAATTCTTCTCTCGCCAACGCTCGTTTTGCAAGGTGTCTTATGGCAAGTGAACCGGATAACAAACAAAAGATGAAGACAGACCGAATCAAGTTGCTCACGGGTCGCGATCCAATCCCTGCACGTCAGTTGTACGGAATAGAGTTTACCTATCACGCACAGTTCACCCTATGTGTTCAATGCAATGATATGCCAGAGTATACTCGCATCGATGATGCTCTCATCAAAAGGGCAACCTATCTTGAATTCCCATTTCAGTTTGTAGAAAAGGTAGAACGAGAATACCAACGACCCATCGACTTGACTCTCAAAGATAAAGTCAGACAAGACCTATCTTATCGCAATGGGGCTATTCACGTGTTATTTGACACATGGTTCAAGAATCAAGGAAAAATAACACGAACGGTCGAAGCAGAAACGTTTGCTCAAGAAGAATTTGACAATAACAATCCTCTGAGCAAGTTTCTAGAAGACTACAAACCAAGTACTACCTTTATTCGTATCAAAGACCTTCGTGAAGAGTACAATAAAGAATACGATAATTTATCCAGTCAACAATTCAAAAAGTTTATCATGCTAACTAGATCCAAGGTAGTGGAAGATAAAGTACATGGTATGAAAGTGTTTGTTTCAAAGGCAGAGTAAAGGTTATTTATATGAATCCATATAAATATCATTCACGAGGGAAAACCTCAAAACCTCATCATCCCCCCAAACTATTATATATATATTTATTTATTTATATTGACTTTAATAGTTTGGGGGGATGATGAGGTTTTGAGGTTTTTGAGGGAATCGAATTTCACAATTCGAGTGTTTAAAATTAATATCTTAAGGTATATATTAATATACATTATGGCTCGTAAAATTACCGAGCACTCGTACCAGTACATCCAAGGTTGGTTAAAGAACAAATATGCGACAGACCCTGAATTTAGACGAAAGATTAATGAAACCAATTCCATCTGTAGTCTACGCAAGAAACTAAAAAACAAGACTAATATACTCATGTTGGAAGAGCTTCGTGACTACTACCAACACACTCATAAAATATAAAAATACATACACCTATTTTTTATCCCTAGAGATAAAAAACACACGCGCCCCCCTCACTACGACTCACGACGACTTAACTTGTAAATCTTCTTTGTATTCCCCTTCGTACCTCGCCCCCTCACGACGACTCGAGGACACTTATAAATCGTTCTCGTCGTATTCTTCAATGATTTTCTTGCGCTGGTTCTCGCGGACATCGGCGCCTTCGGGCATGGTGTCCATGGGGTTCTCGTACTCTTTCTTGTTCAGCTTGATTTTCTTCATCGAATCGGAGGCGCACCGTTCCATGACCTTGATGCGGTTCATGACGGGTGTCGGGCAGTACAATTTGGTCGGCTGGTACTTTTCCCAGGCCTTGACTCGACCCGTCAACCGACCAAACAGCTGGTACGTCATTTCATTGTTGAGATTCATGTGGCTCAAAATCGCGTGTGTGAAATTCCCCACCTCTTTCGAGGTAAGTGTTTGACCGACACTGACGCACATGAATCCGGTCATGAACAGAGGCCGATCCATCAGTTCGTGCTCGACCAGAATCTGGGCAATGCGGTCGGACACTTCGATGCCGCCGTCCGATAGGAGTGAGACCGAGGTTATCGACGACTCGTACGACGCGTCTTCCTTGGTCTTGTAAAACTGTACGACCTTGTCGACGCCATTGATGGTGACAATGACGGCGGAGTCGCACTTGGCCCAAATCAGGTCGCGGACTTTGGTATGCCCCGACCGACGGATGTGTGCAGGCACAAAGCAGCGTGCACCGGGTTCCAGCATTTCGGGGTGGGCGGCGAGCACGTGCTCCATGAACCCAATCGTCTCCTCATCCATGCGGTCGAAATCGTTAAACATGGGTTTGTGGTACGGACCCTTGAAATAGTCGGAATCGGGAAACACCATCATATCTTCCAGCTTGGCGTAATCGTCCAGCTTGACTTGATCGGACGCGATGAGACGCAGGGTGGACCACGGGCCTCGTTTCTGGATGATGCTGTTGGGGGTGGCGGTGAGCGCGAGGATGGACGCGACATTGGCGAGGGCGTGCAGTCCTTCCAGCTGATTGCGCATGGATTTGTTGATGTACTGGTGAAGTTCGTCATAGTAGAGGTGGATGTTGATTTTGGGATGCGTCTGGCTCATCTCGTGAACCCACTCGTGGCCTTCCGTGAACCGGGTGGTGTTGGAGCACATGAGGATGACGCGGGGGAGACGCGTGGCGACTCGTTTGTCGAAATGTTTCTTGTTCTTGGCGTGCTGGTACGTTCCCTTGTACGTGGATGTGAACACGAGCACTGAACCAAAGCCGTACTCGTGCTCGATGGGTTCGAGCCGTTTGGCAAACTGGTGGTTGTTCAGGAGGGTGTTCATGGTATAGACGAGATGAATGCTGGTAGGGTCTTTTTTCAGACGATCTTTCATGGATTCAATCGAACGGAAGGTCTTGCCGCATTGAGTCATTTGGACGCAAAGAGAGATTTTGTTCAACGACATGTTATTAACTTGTCGATATGTGATAGGCTAGAAACACGCTAAAAACATTCATTTTTGTAAGTATACTGGTGTACATGTAAAATCATCGTCGTGTGCTATGCATGATGGCATTGGCGCTCGATTCGGCAAACCCGTCTCGACCATCGATGCGTTGGACAAACTCGATAAACGAGTGGGGGACAAGATGCGGTCCATCGGTAAAGTTGTAGAGAGAGAGACTTGCCACGGTACTCGCTTGAATCAGTTTCTTGTCGGGGGAGACTTGGAAGACATCGTTTGTGCCGTTAAAGACGTACGTGGACCGCATCTTGGTGACCAGGTCGTAAATATCGTCGACTTGGATGGCGATATGGTTGATATCGTCGCCGTGCAATAACGTCCACGCCACGTACTGGTTCTGCTTATAAATCGTCTTGTAGTCACTGTACGAGTACAGATCGCCAAACCGGCGTTGTTGGACACGAGCAAACACATCTTGGAACAATGGACCTTGGTAGTAAGAACTAAATACCCTATTGACGTGTTTGTTCTTGTACCAGTGGGCCTTGACGTCATACTGGGGGAATAGGTAGACGTCCGGTTGCTGGATACAATCGGGTGAGAACTGGTGTTGGCCCTGGTACAGGGAACGAAAGGCGATATGATCGACGCCAAGAATTCGGGAGGTGTAGGTGTTGATGATAGAGGTGTAAGCTGCATTGTTTTTAATGTACCGGGTAACTTTTCCTAATAGATCCATGCGTTGAATCTAGACAAGATAAAAATTTTATATATCTGGATATACAAAAAATCTTCCGTAGTGGGAAGAAGAAAAACCCTCTTAAAGATGATGTATCTTATAGATACAAGAAATGTCTAGTTCCATGTCGGTGACACAAGGCTTGTCGGAGCTCAAACTGGTTCGCAATCGTCTCGAATCGGGTGTGGAACACGCCAAGTTTGTTGTGTTGAAAAAGAAGCGTGACTTGATTGACCCCACCGCCTTCTCTGCACAGACGATTTCGGGGTACCAATCCATCATGGATTTACTGGCGCGATACAACCGCATCAAGTCGCAGATTGTGCAAAGCAATGCGGCGACAAACGTGACGATTGCAGGTCAAGAGTATACCGTGGCGGACGCCGTGGAGCGGAAACGCAGCATCGAGTACGAGAAAACCTTGTTGGCCAAGATGAAACGGCACTGGGAACGTGTGCGCGAAGAGTTCACGGAACATTCGGAAGCGGAGCAGGCGCGTGTCGATCGACTGGTGACGACGGAACTGGGTAAAGAGTCACGCACAAACGTCGAAGTCGTCTCGAACTTGACCGAGACCTTCCTGGCACAAAACCGGGCCGAAATCCTGGACCCCTTAAACCTTGCCGAACGAATCAAGACGCTAGAGAAACAAATCGAGGAATTTGAAACGCAGGTCGATTGGGTCCTGAGCGAGGCGAACGGACGTACGTTGATTCACGTATAAAGATTTAAAGAAGCGTACTTGATACACCCTATGATATGAATACAGAGAAGTCAACCACCAAACTACCGCGTTCATAATGTGTCTTTGACAATTATTATTTACCCCTTAGCGAACAACGTTAAACGAGGAACGAGCAAGAATCAATGATAAATGAGGATACGAACAAGAAACAAGTCTAAAACAAACAAGTATCGATGAAATCCAGGGTAAAGGAAGGAATGTGTAGCGATACAAGATACACGTTCTAAGGGTTATGGTTTCGACATACCCGTCTGTATCCCTCCTGGCTATATCACTAGGGTCGTTTATGTTTCCATAATTATGGAAACATTTGGGGTTATCACTAGTTTCAGTTAATTATAATAAACGATTCAAATCGTGTGGTGTTTCTGTATCATGGTCATTCGTATCGTTCGTATCGTTGGTACGCGCGCGTCGGTACCACCACCAGAGAAGAAACAACAGAACCAGAACCAAGAACACCGTCTGGATGGAGAGAGCATGGATCGAGTAGAATTCCCACCATACGGTCGCTGCGCGTGAGCAGTTGATGTAATAAAACCAGTTGACGACCGTATTGGAAAAATACGTGTTGGAGGTGGGAGTGGTATTGTTGCGTCGAAACAGGAGCGGGGCGACAATGTACGAGCACGGACTCGCGTTCATGAGGTAGGCGTCGATATGTTCATCGAGATGCGGCTTGTAGTGTTCGAGGATGGAGAGGTACAACCGCCGATGGATGATGTAGCACGACGTGCCGTGGATGGACGAGGTTTTGTAGAGCGTGGTTCCGTGTCGAGCGCCGTAGCTTGAAAAGGGGACAAACCAGCCGCCCAGCAACACCAGCCCCCATTCATTGGTCGGGAGTAGCGCCGCGACTTCACGGGCGACGGAAGAGGGGATACGGTCGTGCATCTGGATGAGATTGTCTTCGGCAATGGCAATGTACTCCATCCCCTCCTTCTTGGCGTGGCGGAACAGTTTGATGTGGCTCAAGAAACACCCCCGTTTTCCGTTCGTGGGATGTTTGTCGCTGTGCTCCCATTGGAACTTGAGCCCGTAGGTTTCAAAGGCGGTCCGAGTCGTCTCGATGCGGTCCGGATTGCCGTTCGTGATGATGTGAAAACAAAGCGAGTCCATTCGATTCTACTCTTGGATATTTTTATAAATAGAAAAAGATGCGACACTGGTATTCGGTTGAGGCGCATACCATTTGTTGCACCTTCGTGAAATTCGTTAAACGTAAGCATGGGTTGCTTTACAAACGGGAACGAAACGCATTGAGCATGATGGTTTGTGAATAAGGGTGATTCAACAAGTGTACACAAGGGTTGGTATTGGATGATTTCTCTAAACATGTCTTGTATCAATTTAGTGTGTTCATAGCCTATGTAAAGAACGATATCATTGGCGTGAGAGGACAAGATTGAAATGGATGTGTAAATATCCATGAGCCATGACGTGGCATGAAATTCGTTCTTGGAAGAACTCGCTAAATTCTTATCTATCTTGTTTGAAGTATGTTATAAATACGCTAGAGGGTAGACGGTGTGAATAAAAAATTTAATCAAATATTGTAATGTAATAGGGTTCAGTCGATACAATGGGTGGGTATAAGGCGTGGATGGGTGTACTCTGTTTGTGGGATAACAAATAAGAAAAGTCGTATATGAATTCTTCGAGCGTTGGTGATATGGGTAACTCGTCCATACGCAATCGTTCGTTTCGAGAACAAATCATTTGGTCTACCCATGCGTATAAAGACAAGTTCGCCATATTTGTTGTTTTTATACGTAACGATTCTTTCATCACATACGAACGAACCGACTTGAACCTCTGGTCTGCGCTAGACATATACATTCCTTCTATTTTCCACCAGGGTAATACAACCGAGGTATATTTTAGGAACAGGGTATGACGCAAGTCTGTATTGTGAAACCGAACGTCTTGTGTGAAATGGCTAGAGCATACCTTTGTGTTTGCATCTAAACAGCTGTACTCGTTCTGAAGTCGATACACTAGTTCGTTGATGTAATTGGGTGTTTTGGATAACGTAGAACGATACCCTTCTCCTATCTCTACAAAAACTTCGACGGGAACAGTCGCATGTTTTAAACTTTTTATAAGTAAAGGAAGAAACGATAAGGAATGTGTTTCCTTGGCACACTCACTGTGTTTCTTGTGATGGTCAGAGAACCAATGGATGCGTTTTTGTGTACCATGCATATCGGTAAACACGCTTTTTTGGTAGGATACCGGACCTGACATTATATAAATTATAATTATTAAATATTTAATAATTATTTCAACAGTTTCTTGACTTGGTACACACTCAACCCCGTTTCACGCGAAATCGTTTGAAACGACGCACCTTTGGCGCGCAAGGCCTCGACCCGGTTCGGCGACTTCTCCTTTACTTCTTCCACCATCAATTTCACACCGGATGAGGTCATGTGGTACCCCTTGACATTCACGTTCTGGGAATGAATCTTGTCGTGACATACAGAACATACATTCATTAAATTGTACCTTACGTTCTTGTGCACGCGTCCAATCATACCGTTCGCGTCCGCCTTATGCTGTTCCTGGATATGGTGCACCTCTTCCGCGACCTTGTGGCACACCGAGCATACGTCCACGTTCACGTCAGCATTGTACGAGGAGCGTTTGGTGGCCACCAGGGTCGGTGACATGTCCAGGTACGCCTGTCGAATTCGGTTGGCTTCCAGCATGAATTCGGGCGGCATGTTCATGCTCTGGCACACTTCGAGACCGTACAACCGATGCTCGACTCCCGGACGCAAGAGGCGGTCGTACACAAGCACGCCCGTTGCCGTATCGTAATGCACCGACATGTGCGCCATACGCACGTTCGAAAAGGAATGAACCACCTCCAAATCCGCAACTTCGTGCAAGTGTGTGGCGAACAAGAAGCTGGTACCCCGTTGGGCCAGGGAGAGGATGGACGAGGCAACAATGGCGATGCCCGACACCGTTTCCGTCCCCGATGCGATTTCGTCACCAATCACCAACGTCCGGTTCGTGCTCTGTTTCAAGATGGAACGCAGTTCGTTCATTTCCACCACGAAGGTCGATTGACCCTTGAACATATTGTCGCCTGATGGGATACGTGTGAACAGGTGGTCGTAGGGGCTGTACGAAAACGTATCGGCCGCCACAAACATACCCGCTTGGGCCAGAAGTAGGTTGACACCGACCGATTTCATGTACGAACTCTTGCCGCTGAAATTGATGCCGTACAAGAGCAACCCGTTGCCTTCTTTCTCCAATTGGACGTCGTTGGCCACGTAGGGTACGTCGGTCAAGATGCGCTCAATTAGCGGGTGACGGACTTGCGTCGCGCGAATGAAACAAGCCTCGTCACGGTCACGAACGTCCGGACGCACATAATGAAACTTGCGCGAGTGCAAGGCGCACGTGTACGCCACATCCAGTTCGGCGACCCAGGATGCGATACGGGTAAGCGAGTTGTCCTGGGCGTACCTCTCCATATCCATCTGGAATTGGGTCAGAACAGATTCGCGCAATGCATCGAAACAGGTGGTGAGCGAACGCTGGTGCACGTCCATCCCCTCGAACGTGATGCGCATGAGGGAAGAAGCGGCGTTGGAGACGGGGGTGGCGTTCAAGATGGGACTCGTGCGTTTGCGTGTCGCCGTGTACGTCTCGAACCGTTTCTTGGTCATGGTCAGCGTGTACTCCATCCGGTCATTGACATCGACCTTGAGCGCATCTTCCAGCACCCGGTTGGTTTGCTCCACCACGTTGCGGAACAGGGTATGCCCCTCCTCCATATCGTTCCTCAAGGCGTCCATTTCCTCGAATCGACCCACGGGGTAAATGTCCATCTCGTGCGCCATATCCAATTTCCAGCGCAGGGCTTCTTGCCGCCACACGTCGAGCGCGACACGCACCGTATCAGGAACAGGGAAAGTCGTGGTAGAAGCGATGCGCTGGATATGGTCGAGCGTATCAAAAAGGGGTACGAGGTCGGACGGCGTGAATTTGGTCATACGTCGATGCATACGTTCCAGGTCCTTGATGGAGGCGAGGTCCAAACTCGTCTCTTCCTTCCACACATCAACGAGGTCGTAGCGCTGACGCAGGAGGACGGGGTCGGTGATGGGTGTCGCCAGTCGGTGCGAAAACAGACGTCGACCCATCGGAGTGGCACACGTGTTCATGGCGTGAAGCACCGAATCAGTCTTTCCAAGCACATTGAGTTGTTCCATGGAACTATGGCTGACGTGCATGTGGTGCTCGGGGTAGATGAGCGTAGGTGGCTGGATATGGCGCAGTAACGATTCGTTGTGCTCGTACACGAACTGGAACAGGTAGACGAGGGTGAGCACCGAGTCCGGGTGCCGCTCAAGACCGACAAACTCAATCGGACTCAACAGACCCGTATCGGGGTACGTCTTGCGCAACACGTCCGTCTGGTAGGAGAGACGGAAGAACGCGGGATGGATACCTTCCAACCGGTCCTGGTACGCCGTCGTCAACGTCCTGAACCAGGCGCGGAGGGTGACGAGACCAGGTTCAGGGAGTTCGGTGGAGATGAAGACAAGTTCGTGGGGGCGGTACGCGGTGACGAACCGCGTGAGGTCCGAGATGAGCATGGTTGATTCGCTTTCCTGCTCGGTATTGACCACAAACGTGTTGCCCGTGGATACGTCCGTGTACGCCACCGTGAACGCGTACACGTCACGTTTGGTGCTTGGACGCGGTGTGAGGTAGATGCACATCAAGTACCGGGCGTCTGATACGCATGTGGTGGGGTCGACGTACGTGGCGGGACTGAGTACCTGCGACACAACACGTTTGATGGCCGACCCTTCATTCACTTGGTCGACGAGCACAACGGTCCACCCGTCCTTGATGAGAACATCAATGTGTTTGGCACTGGAACATACAGGAAGTCCAGCCAATTGGTAGTTTGAGGAAGAAATATCCGTGATCGATTTATTTTTTCGCGTCTTTTGAATATTCAACAAACTGCACACCGCCTGCAATACATCTTGTTCACGAGATTCCACTGCGTACATTTCGTAGAAAGAACCCACTTGCATCCATACCACGGTTCGTGCGCCATATTTTTGCGCATACTCGTTCACAAACACCATGTAATCGTCGTATATCATCTTAGTTTCGAGGTTGGCTCGAGGTTAGAATCTTTGTATATAAATGATATTGGTTTAAATAGCATTTCGTCTATAAATTAGTTTTAATGAAATCACGAATGTCCGAACTGACCCGACGTCCTTTGTATACAAGTTGTTGGCCACGAACAAAAAGGATGACGGTAGGAAACCCACTAATATTGTAATCGTTTACTACTTGACGATACTTTGAGCCGTCAATCGAAGTAAAACTAACACCAACAGACTCTACCTTGCATAGCTCGGCTGCTTTTTCATAGATTGGTGTGAAATGAACGCAATGACCACAATTTGGTGAATAAAACAACGTAATGGTAGGACTAGATTTCACAGAGGTTAGATCCGAAAGTTCTCTAACGAGAAACTCTCCATAGTTTTCTTTCTCGTTAGGAAAGGTGACGTGACGTTGCTGCGCCTGTTGCTGTGCTTGTGCTTGTGCTTGTTGCTGCGCTTGTGCTTGTGCCTGTTGCTGCGCCTGTTGCTGTGCTTGAGCTTGGGCTTGTGCTTGTTGTTGGGCCTGTTGCTCTTTTTGTTGACGCAGACGTTCCTGTTCTGCTTGTGCTTGTGCTTGTGCTTGTGCTTGTGCTTGTGCTTGTGCTTGTGCTTGTGCTTGTGCTTGTGCTTGTTGCTCTTGTTGTTGACGAAGACGTTCCTGTTCAGCCTGAGCTTGAGCTTGAGCTTGAGCTTGTGCTTGTGCTTGTTGTGCCTGTTGCTCTTGTTGTTGACGCAGACGTTCCTGTTCAGCCTGAGCTTGAGCTTGAGCTTGAGCTTGTTGCTCTTGTTGTTGACGCATGCGTTCCTGCTCTTGTTGTTGG
>Ga0316217_10007635_pt1 | contig 10246 bp, 8 predicted proteins | sample 1anoAmetaG_FD_203633 | JGI IMG/M metagenome (GOLD analysis project Ga0316217, IMG submission 203633) | Freshwater microbial communities from Trout Bog Lake, Wisconsin, USA - 1anoA | ecosystem: Environmental > Aquatic > Freshwater > Lake > Hypolimnion/Profundal zone | place: USA: Wisconsin... | reverse complement strand
CCAACCCCAACCCCAACCCCAACCCCAAAATGGTGTTTCTCATCTCATATTCAATATAAAATTGACATAATTTATGTATTCATTCTGATGTTATTAATATGATTGATGTGAAAAAAGTTCTTGCGCCTATCAAGCAAAGTTTTGGAAAGCAAAGATCTACTTCAGAGCCCTAAGACCATCTATAAAAGTGTCACCTGCAACAAAAGGGTCAAGAAAATGAGACCATTTCTGCTAATACACAGATATTTTTTCAGATGAAATTCTTTAGGCACTCAAGCAATTATAATCTTTGCAGTGGAATGGAATTATTTTACAATTTAATTATATTAGTGATCAATAAGCCTTGCATGGACTCTTTCAGCCACTATAATACCCATCATTATGGCTCAAAAACAGGTAACACCCCTTAAATTAATACTTTCTTTCCCATTTTTTTTGATTATCCTAGACATCAGCGAACTTTAATTCTTCTAATCATCGACCCAGATCCGCGCTGCAACAGCACCCTCTCGACCCCTCTCAGACCTATAATAATTCAAATTATCCAAACGTTTTACCCAACTTGAACAAACCGTGATTTGCTCCAACCAACTCCTCCATAAAAGCTTCGATAAATTTGATCTCGACACACCCGAAGGTCAAGAAGTCTGCCAGAAATACCTAAACTACATCTAAAATCTCTGCAGTGTAGCCATTAGATAATGTAGACCTATGAGGTGAAAACAATAAGTCGAGATTACCGCTTTAATTTCTCACAAGCCTATAAAGTTCTTTATAAGGAAGGATAGCTTTCCTACCTCACTGAGATACTAGATAGCGCTCAATAGGGTATTTCTGCTATGAATTAGGATTCCCTTATTTATGGGTCAACAGTGAGAAGTATTCCTTTTCGCAGGAAGTGCTTGACCATGGAAGCAGACTTATGATAGAATTTTTCAAACTTTAGCATTGTCTCAGAGACTTCTACGGCAAATTTACTCAGTAATCCAATAATATTGTTCTCGAGTCCAGCATCAATTAACTCAAATAGAATCTCTATGAGTTTGACGTGAATTGGAGCACATTCTAAAAGGTCTATGTGTTAGAACTCATGAGTATTTAGGTTCAAGCTCGCAGCTTGATCGCCAAAGCCATTGATGCTTAGAAATGTCTGACTTCTGTATAGATAAGAGAGAAGATGAAAGGAAAGATTCTAATTACATGTGAAGATTACCTTTCTGCAAGGGCAAGACTATGCTAAATCATTTGCCAAATCAACCAAATAGCAAACTACTATGGCAAAGGTAGAGATGACCTTGATCATAGCATTCTTTTGGAGACATAGGGTCTGCTGAGACGTATCACTAAAGATCAATCGAAGGCAATCCGGATTCTGGGAGAGAAAATCAGGTCTTCTTTTACGAATTTACGTAGTTTGTTTAGGAAGTATGATAAAAACATAGAAATGGTAGACCCTCAGCTGAAAAACAACACAGACTTAGTTTAGGCTTTGATGTAATACTAAAAGTCTTGGTAAAAAGGTGCAAACTACTTTTGCGATAGTGAGAAGAAACGACATTTGCTCCATTTTTCAGGGACCATTTAATCTATTTCATAAAAGTACTAAAAATTCAAATAAATGGTGTAATGTTCAGATGCAGACATCTTTTTGATAATTCCATGTATCCTCACCCTCAAATCATTGGACAAGGACGATAAAAACCTTTGCAAATACTTCCTGCCCACTCTTCATCAAATCGACACAAAAACCTTCAGGATGTACTTCGAACTGTAGAAAATGTTCGACGAATGGAAGAAAATCGCAGGAGAGCACTATCTTTACTATAACATCCTCTAAAAAATGATTGTGACGATTGAGCTGAATGAAGCTGAAATTGAGAAGAAGGAGGTCCACAAAGATCTGATTGAGAAGATAATGGCCAAGATAAAGAATATAGGGATGGAGCTGCACAGAGCCATGCCGAACTAATGGAATGCATTTATGGAAATTTGTTTGGCTGGGGCTAGCACAGATTGATTTTAATTTATCAAACTTTTAACCAATCCCTTCATCTCACCCATTAAAGATAGTTCCATAAAAAGAATATGGTCACAGTTATTATGTACACTTTGAAAAAAATCAATTTTGTACATTTTATATATGCAGAGGCTCTTCTTTCTATCTGTCTCTACTTTGAGGATCGCTTTTTAACTTCCTAAGCATTATCTTCACTTGCTAGAGTCTAAATTAAATCAGTTTTACCTTAGATTTATTTCAGCATGTTTAGGCAACTCAACAGAGCTCAAATCTATGATTTGTTTGTCTTTGCCTTGAGAATTGGAGTAGAGTAAAAGATCTTTCTATGAGTAAATAATAATTTGACTCTTGTCGTTGAAATTTACTTGAATTACTTTGTTATTCAGCCTAAATAAGATTCCTTGCTAGTTTTTCATCCATTTCTTTACATACACAAAAGGAGGGCAGTCTTTCTTCTCTTTAGTGTTCTCTGTCCCCCCACTTTGCAAGTACTTCCTAAAATACTGCATCAGAGTCAACTTTTTGGAAACCTATTTATCCTCAGGACAGGAATTAACACTAAAAGTGCTCAGTTTTTTAGTATCTTAGTTTTAGTTACTAATATAATCTACTTGTCTAAATAAAAAATTTGTTACTGTCCAGTTTAGTCTATAACCATTTTGGTGCAATCGTTGAAATAAATCCCAGTTGTTCCGTCAGACAATAGATACCCTAAACCGTATTTTGAAGAGTAGTCCACCCACTTTTTGACGAAAATTGAGCTACTGCCACTCAGATTCTGCCTGTAGTTGGTCTTAGCACTTTAAGGCTTGTTAAAATAGTTGTTGTTCAAAAGTTGATTGTTATTCTTGAGTTGGTACATCTCCTCTTTCGAGTTTTGTTTGTTAAAGAACAGATTTCGGTTAAAGCCTGTAGGAGTTCGCAGAAGAAGTCGCTCGCTAATCCCTTTTTAGGACTTAACTCTTTCTAGGTCAGCTTCTTTTCCTTATATCTTACTTGGCACAATTTTGCTTGAACTATATGATGAAAACCCAGTTTGCTATAACAATCCTTTATTTGGAGTTTGGTTCAGAACAGAAATCGGCATTTGTTTGGGTATTTTGCTGTTGGTCATAAAAGGGTGAGTTAAAATTTGTTCAAGGGTCAATCTTTTGGCTGCTTAGACTATTAAAAGTTTAGAAATGAGATTTTTTGCGTTTTGAGAGATAGCTATATCCTAATTAAAGGTGTATTGACACTCTTTGATTCTTTTGTAAGTCTTTTTGACGTCAGAAGTTTAGAAAGGAGGTCGGCCATACAATAAAGTATACATTACAACCCCCAAAGACCAAATATCAACTTCATAAGAATGCCCCACATTGTTGATAATCTCTGGAGCTAGGTAATTTGGAGTACCACAGATAGTTTTCCTTCTTTAACCATCGTACTACAGCTTGGCAGCAAGTCCGAAATCTCCAATTTTGATTTCCATGTTCTAATTCAGCATAATATTGCCCAATTTAAGACTAGATAACAACATTCTTACTCCCTATGGATAACTTTCTAGTGATGAATGTAAGTGAGCCCTTGGATGAGATGATAGAGGTAATACTGAAGTTCGACCTCAGTAATCTTCTTTCTCTTTTTCATCATTTAATTGAGGGTAAAGTTCGAGCACAACTAAAGCACGATATAGACATTTTCACTGTCCTCAAAAACGTGGTCGAAAAGGACGATATTCTTATGTTCTAGCGATTTGTGGATTTTTATTTAAGTTACTAGCTAAATAAAGGACTTTTTACTTTTTGCTTTGCTTTGTTTTTCTTCAATACTTCCTTTGAAACGATTTTTATCGCTGAGATCTTTTTGCTTTACAAATTTTACACTTAATAGCAACGAGCGAATCCCCCTTTACCCAAAAACCTTTTTTTAGCGTACCTGCGTACAACATTATTGCCGTTTTTACTGTTTCGCTCTTCTATGATATCCGGTTCACTGTTAATTAGAGAAGTTTCTTTGGTTGACATCTTCTTATCAGAGAAATTATATGTTTTCTATAATCTAAAAATTAAATTACAAAATTAATGTAGCTTAAATGAATTTTAATTTGCTCAGCTTTAGATTCAAAGCTGCAAGAACGAAGAAACAACGGGACCGGCTGCATTAAGCGAATGTAGAGAAAATATTAAAAGTAGAATCAAATCAAAATGCTATTCGTAAACCATTGAAAAACGTCGTATTGTGATGTCGTGTAAGAATTGTAGGCGTCTTTGATGATTTTGTCAACTATCTCTTAAAGTTCTTAGTCAGTTGTGTTTTCGAAAAACTTCTACTCCAGCCTTCGTTTGTCGAATTTTATGAAACATTTCATGCCCTTGCACTCAGTCATCATCATAATGAGCTCAATTATCTCCTTCTTGTATTTTCGTAGGTACTTCAAGCCTAAGAAAAATAATAATTTGAAATGTCTAAAAATATCCGAATCTTCCCCTTCCATGAGTTCTCTGTAATCCTGCGTGAGTTTAAAAGGTGCCCTTTCGAAATTCATGCTACCAGGGGAGCTGGAAAGCATAAAACTAAAGTCAATGTGGATAATGTGACCATAAACATCAACTAAGATGTTGTTATTATGTCTATCTTTGATATCAAAAAGATATTGAATGAGGCTATAGCCTGCCAAACTTTGAATAAAGTTGGTTATGGAGGACTACCAATTTGCACCGAAAATCTGCTTGTAGATATTCTTCAAACTCCTTTCATGAGATACCTATTTCAGGTAGCTTATCGTACGTGTATCATCAATGAACTCAATGAGACCACTGTCCCCACTATAAGGGATTATTGAGTAAGGACGAAGCCAGATTTTTATGTTCTATTTTTGGAAAATGTCATTCATGAGACTTATCAGCTGCATTGCCATGTATTACTGCCTTAGATCGTCACCAGATTTCACCATATAGCAGTTTATACGATAGCTTTTTAACTTTCCATAATCAGATCTTTAGGTGATTTCTTTCTTGGTTTTCTTCCACTCAGTCCCAAAGTAGCTTTGAGGCAAAATAAAAGTCTCTTTCTATTTGGAAGAAACATCTCCTTACTGCTTATAAGCAGGTGCTTTACCGTTTTTAATGTTCTTAGCATCTTCAAAGTTGATAGTCTAGACAACAAGTTTAAACGGCACTCTTTCCTTTGTTGAAAAGGTGAAGCAATATTCAGTAAGGATATTGACTACTATGTTAGACTACAAGCTGATTGGAAATGCTAGTCCTTCTAAATACTACATTTTGTTATTTAAGGATTTGGAACTGAGTTTGGAAAGGTATTCTCTGAGCTTTTCATTTCTTTTGGGTTTATCGTGCCTTTTCAACCTCTCAGGAAAGGAGAAAAGCTTCTAAAAAAATTGGTTCACTTGGTCTGTATAATTAGATACCTTCATCTTTTACTAACAAATCTCCTTAATAGCTTCAAAACTTGCGTCTACCTCAGCCTTTTTAAGCAAACAAGAGTCCAATTTCGTTATTATGTTTTAGGTGAACTTCTTGTTCGAATCAAGATAGGTCGAATAAGACCACCTTACAAGCAAATAATGTGAGAGTGACTGTTGCGCAACTTTTTCACAAAATTTTTAGAACAGCTATTTATTTTACAAGCTCATGATGAAACTAGTGTTAAGACAAAAGTACATGATAGTAGGGATATAGTGAATGGAGGCCTTCAGGCAAATGTCAAAGAGACGATTAAGCAAAGGTTAGATAAGTTTGGAATCCGATCTCCATTTGTAAAGATAGTTGACTGCAATCTCTGGGGTCAATTGCTATGACATTATCATTCGAATGTTGGAGTGGAATGCGCGTTCCTCTTAGGAAGATGGGCTAAAGTGAGTGCTTGCTTGGGTACTTGCCTATTGGGTATTCTCGAGCATTGGACTTTTTCAACTCCTTAGAAATAATTATGTTATGATGGAAGGTAATTCTTATCCGATAAAAGCTGGCTAAGGCTAGTTTGACAAAAAATGGTTTTCTTCAAAAGTAGACAGCAGAGATTAGCTCTCAATCAAACTGAATTGTCTGCTCTTAAATGAATGGCATAGAATCAGAGCTACTGATTATATTCATTAATGGTTTAATTCAAGTATCATTTGGAGAAGTATTGTTTGGCGAAAAGACCTATTCCTGCCAAAACTGATGCCAGGCAGATAAGCTTTCCTGCTTTTTTGCCTTTGCTCTCCGGCCCGGTTTTTCGATAAAAGTAAGCGTACAATGCTCTGAATAGATACACATCTACCTGCCAAGGATATAACCTGCACCAACTCCAACCCCATAGTTTGGCTTGACGAGACCAGCTGCAACCACTGATAGAGTTGCAAAGCTCAAATGGTTCAAGTAGTCTTGATGGATTTCTTGGAGAATATTGAAGCGATACCAGTCTCTGGCATATCACCAAATTTACTTATAAGGCATTTTGGCAGCGTAGATGTTCTCTCCACTATCTGGATAGCCCATATTCTGAATCTCTTCGTTTAATTCCTTGCGATGAACATCACCAAAATTGGCCTTCATGAAGCTTTCAGTAAAAATCTATTTCCGTAAGTTACTAATTTGTCTGCTAATGTAGAAGATCTGCAGATTCATGCCTATGACCACTGCAAATATTTTGGGAAAATCTTTGGGTAAGTTCAATAACTATGACATTTTGGATATTATAAAGTTTTTGATAAGAAATAAGAGGAATGCAAAATTATTGAGGCATTATCAGCTGCGGCTATTGTGCCCTATCACAAACTTCTTCAAGTTGCCTACCATGAAATTATTATGCTGTTCTAAGCCATTAATCAGCAAAGTGTTCAAGACGATGGGGATTTTATCTTTAGGATTATTAACCTTGTTTGCAAAGATCCTCTCCTTCTCTTTGGTAAAGCACTTCTAAGATATGCTGTCTCTATTGCTTACTCCTGACTTTTTTGTTGACTTGAATTGCCTCGTAAATTAACGATCTTGAACTATTGCTTTATCGCTGAATTTTTAGTCTTGAGCTAGACTTTTTGGATAGGAAGGAATAGCTACGATTTGTTCGTAGTCGATTTCATTCTTTTATGTTTTGGAAATCAGAGATTGGTAGTGACCTTCTTCCTTCATGACTTTGTCGAAAGAAGTTAAAGGGTGGTTTTTACTGATTTACTTGTTTTAGAATTCTTTTTACTCTCTGTTCTAATTTTCTGTTGTATTTATGCTTTTTTTGGAGGCATATTTTCGTTAAGCTAATGGTTTGCGCATAAATAACTCTGGAGTCGTCGAAATTGGTTGTCTTTTTACCTTTATCTTTGAAGATGAAGGAATATTAGCCTCCTCAGTTTTTTCATTCTTCTTAGCCTTCTTGCCCCCAACCATAATCTGAAAGACTTCATCTGAGTACTAAATGAATTTTTTATAGGGATCTACCTAATCTTAAGTGGGATAAATCCTTTAAAATTTACCCAAATTCTTCTTTTCATACTTCATCTTCTTATCAATAGCTTCCTTCTTCCTAGCCTCTCTTTCCTCAGGTGTCAGTCTAACTTTCTTGCCAGATATGACTCTCTGCTGCACAGCCTACTTTTGTACTTTAATGATTTAGTTTTTAGTTTTCTAGGTAATATTCATAAGAGTCAAGGCATCTCTAATATAATTGAACTTAATATGATGATCCAGAGGCGTATCAGTCGTAAAACTTGGCGTATGATTGATTTCTAGTATAATCGGCTCAGCCTTCTCATTAAGCAACACATCGAATCCCAATAGCTAAAAGCACATGTTAGCTGCATAATTCTAAGGCTGGCAAGAGCGATAGGTATTCGTTAGATGGGGAAGCCCTGAAATCATGGTCTTGATTATGCAATCTTTTATTTTGGCTTTGAGCTCGTCTACATTGACGCCTTGCTTCTTAAGGAGCTAGTAAACTGAGGTTAGGGATCTTTTGTGACCTTTGGACATATCTTTTTAAGACTGATTAAACACAAATTTGGGGTTATCTTTGTTTATCGCATAGTTAGTCAAATGCATACAAACCTAATCCATGTTGTCGCGAGTGGGAGCCTCATATTCCTCAGTTGCGAATCTCCCCAACCCCTATTCATAAAGATAGATCGACAAGGGGTCAACACTAGCTACCAAGACATAGACTCTGAGATCAAATTTCAACCCCTAGACCAAGTATGGTTTGTGTATGTATCGCTGGACGACACAATGAGAAGTGGGGTTTATGTCTTATAGTTTTCTGGTCAGGAAAATGCCTTTGCCTTGTGATAGGCATTCAGGTTTAACGATGAAAGTTCGAGCCTTCCCCTTGGCTTTGCCATCAAAATAGGCCTTAAGTTAATGGTACTACACTGGAAGCATCCAAGTCAGTGGAAAAAAGTCGTACTAATCTGGAAATTTCTTGCGCATTCTCATGAGGCCTCGGCCTAGCAAATTTTTACGTGCGAGATTGTACATCCCGGGGAAATGGTTGATTTTTTGATGAAGTTCCATTCTTACCAGCGTTTCGGGTTGTACTGCATTGTCAGTCCAGCAGATATCCCAGTCGAAGGTGTCGGGCGTTTTCTGTTTTTTCCAGCCGAAGTGTTTGGCAACCTTCCCCACCACAGGATACTGACAATCTATTTCAAATATTTGGTACCTGAGGTATTGATGACGATATTCTGTTTGTGCTTGGTCGTGGTCTTCTTCTCCTTCTTCCTGGAAGGAGTGCAGGAGATCTCTTGGTCTGAGGATTCGGAATCAGACAGTTATTATTTGGAATCGTTCATATATGCAGTTAAAAGTTATTAATTGTAGAGAATATCACTGCAGATTAGCAAAGTCAATAAGGCAGTAATAATAGATTAGATAGTAAAATGCTATTATTGCCATTAAGGTCGATTGCGTGTGGTCTGGATTGGGATTTTGAGGTTAGCGTTTTGGTGCTGTCTTTGATTCCACATCGTCATGGCTTAAACTGCTATCAATACTTCTAGATAATCTTATCGCCAGTAGAATTATTATAACCAAACAAATAAAACAATCAGGATTCAATGAAAAACCAGAAGATTCAAAACTACCATCCTACTCTACTCCAAATCTCTGTAGCAGTTTTTGGATACTGACTGCTGCAGCATGAATTTAGATGTAGTTTAATAAATATGTAGCTTATTGTCGGCATTGCCAATAATATAGGAGGTATAACACCATTAACAAATGTTATAAGACACAGTTTTGAAATCTAACCTTTTTGGAAAGCTGAATTCGACTGCAAATCGGACGATTTAGGAAAAAGGGCTGTTATTCTCAAAAGCGGTCGAAATTGTTTTATTTTGAACTGAACCTGAAGTCAAGATATTGATTATTACGATTGTTATTGCTATTGTAACCCTGAAATCAGATGAATGTATGGCGAAAAATGGGAGAAATCGGCAAAAAATGGTTTCCTGTATATTTCTGTACATTCAACTTTAACAAATCGATTGTATAAACTTAATTTACCAAGAAAATGGATTCAATAACCACTGTCAAGGGAAAACTTCTATACTTTGCCAAACATCTAGCTAGCACCAAAAAGCTGACCCCTCGCTAGATGGGCACTCTCAAAGGTTTTTCCTGCTTTATTCAGATCTCATCATCGGGGACAATGCATAGGTTGTGGCGGCCTACTAAAACTACGTCAAATCTGGTACCGAGCTAACACTGGGTTTTTAGTTGATCGAAATCCTCCACCTCTAGAGTACTTTTGCAATCAAATACAGAAGACAACTCGACTGACTCTGCCAAAAGCTGGAACAGTAGGGTAAGCAGGAGAAGCAGCATCTCGGTCATTATTCCAAAAAAAATGATACAGAAGCTACCGACTGACATGGAGAGGCTATGAATACGCTATGATTACTTACTATCTTTAATGCAAAACATTCGATCTATTTTGGGACTGTATATTAAAAGACACTAAAATAAAGGGCTAACTTATTCCACAGAAACTATCAGAAACTTTGTTTTTGAACCATTTACAGCCATTCTTAGCAATCGACAGAGGCGCCTGTCTGAGATTAGTAGCTACTTATTGATTATTGAAAAAATTAGCGAATTTTTTAGTATGTATGCCATGAAAGCTAGCTGAAGTAATTGACTGCCGAGGGGTAGAATATTGCTTGGGTCGGATTAGAAATAATGAGTAAAAAGATCATTTGCGAGTCTTTGTGGCTCCCACCTCAAATCCGTTCAATATTACACTACTCTTTTTGGAGTA
>Ga0316217_10007634_pt1 | contig 10247 bp, 7 predicted proteins | sample 1anoAmetaG_FD_203633 | JGI IMG/M metagenome (GOLD analysis project Ga0316217, IMG submission 203633) | Freshwater microbial communities from Trout Bog Lake, Wisconsin, USA - 1anoA | ecosystem: Environmental > Aquatic > Freshwater > Lake > Hypolimnion/Profundal zone | place: USA: Wisconsin... | reverse complement strand
CGACGGCAGCCAAACGAACATCGCGCCGCCCACCATCTTGCTGGAACATTGCAACATTGCGACCAACGGCACCGACGGCTGCGGCACCAACACGTTTACCCGCACGGCGGACACCACGCTGATTTTGTGGACCGGCGGCAAGGCGTTGTCGCACCGGCGGAACTTATTTCAAATCAGCGGCAGCGCCTTTGCGATTACCAACCTCTCGACCATGGTGGGCTACGCCGTGCCGTTTGGTCAGATCTCCATGAGCGACCTGGGCGTGCTGGGCTCGGACGGCGTGCGGTGGTGTACGCTGGAGGACAATGACATCAAGGACGTGACGCCGCGCGTGCTGGGCACCTTGTCGCCGGATTATTATAAGTTCGGTGCCGCCCAGCAAAAATACAAGCTGACCATAACAGCAAATGGAAACCCTTTGTCCAACGATCACGTTAGGCGGAGAGCATACTTTTGCGTCGGCCAGTTGGTAAATTTTGAAGGCGTGTTTTCTCCGGGCGTGATTCCCGGCTTGAATTACATAAGTCCGACGTGGAATTACACGGCGGATTACATCAACAACCATTGGACCGACGCCAATGGTTGTGAAGAATACAACATTGCGCCAATTCCGGCTATGTCCAATCCAACCGTAGCCTGGTTTTACAACCAGCAGACGCACAACGCTACTGCTAATCTCGGTATGTATTGCAAATTCAACAATGGGCAGTCTGTCTATTTGGTGGGGCAAGGAATGTTCAATGTATATTGTCCTACGGTTGACCACTGGAGTCTATTCCCCTTAGGCGCTGCACAAGTAACAATAAACGGTAGCTATCTCGAAGCAGGAGATAATACCTGCAATAGCAACGGGATGAGTTTTTGGCCATATGTTATAAGCACATCATTTCCCGGAAAAGCCGGAATGACCCAGATAATCTCTGGGGTATTTAAAGGTCTTTCCAGCGCTTCACCAACAAATGAATTAGATGGTACGGTATGGATTCGTGGATCGCAGCCTATATTCGCATACCCAAGCCCTGTGTATTTCGATGATCAACCGCATGTCCCTTTGCCCATTATAGCCAATACTGCCACAATGCAGTTATCATTTGTGGATTATTTAAGATTTTGCCCAAACATTGGCAACCCATCCGACAACATCTTCGTCACATTGCGGCAAGTTACCTGGGGCGTAAGTGCGGGTGCAACATATTTAAGTGGAGCCGGGTGGCAAGTTAACAGCGGGAGTTCTATAACAGGGCCTAATATAACTGACAGCAATGCTTTCCCATTTTGGACTGCGACTTTTCAACCTTGATTATCTATCTATGCAGAGCAGATATTACATATTGCTTTTGTTGATACTGATTGCCTACCTCCCGCTGGCACAAAATTGCACAGGCACCGATGCTACAGGGCTTGCGCCTGGCATCTATAAAGAGGGGACAGATGGTAAATTGCATGCCATTACCAATGTGGACATTACTTCATTATGGAAAGGTGCCTGGAAAGATGACACAAACGGGTTAAGGACCGAATTGCAGTTAGAAAACGACGGGGCACAAGTCGTACTCCGAATTGGAGTGGGGAGTGCCGTCTTTAACTCGCTCGGAGGGTATGTTGGTTCCCCAAAAGGGACTTTTACTAAATTTGAGCTTCGAGATTCAAACTGCGTTATTGTCCCATTCTCCCAAGGCATAAACTTGGAGAGCAAGCCTCCTTTTAAGTTGAATCTCGGGGATTTACCTAGATGGCCTAATGGTGGTCTGAAAAGCCACATTGGTTTCTTTACAAACGGAGGCCCTTGGTTCCTAGATGATGTCAATCTCAATGAAGTGTATAAAATTGAACATGAAGGTGATTATGCCCTAACAGTTTGTCCGGTCATATATAAATTTGGAACAAATGCGCAATATCTTGATCGAGTTAATATGCCTTGCATCGCGACAAAAATACATCTTAAACCATTACCGGCACAATAAATGCATCCGACTCCTCCGGCCAGCGCGCCAGTTGATAGCGATAAATTTCCTGTTTGGATTAATTATCGCCCGGGAGGTGGAAATTGATTTATGAAAACAAATGCGCCTTCTTTATGCTTGATCTTTCTGGCTGTGGTATGCCACGCACAAAGCCACCTCTCACAACAGGAACGCATGAAGATTCTTAGCGAACATCTTCCTCAATCTACTAATTCAGTTTCCCTCACGACCAATATGGTGTTTTTTTTATCGAGTGAGAAGCATGGTTTATTCCCTGAAAACAACTTCCAGTCGGATGAGGTGATCTATTATGGGCTTCTGGGCACAAGCACAAATCACGTTTGGTATCGTCACTTTCCATCCGGCGAGTTTGACTTCCATTTGTTTGATAAAAGTGGAAACGAAGTGTCAAAACGCAAAGCGGGGTCTGCCTTGACCGTCACACCGGCCAAGGCGTCGAAGCATGACCTCATGTTTTGGAGAACGAGCCACCTTAACCCCTACAATGTTGATAACCATGGCGGCGAATATCATTCACTTTTCCGTCCCGACGATATTTTTATAATTACAAATAGCGGCACCTATGCGCTTGTCATTCAGATGCGATTATGCCTGATAATGACCAATGGGCTTCCTGATTTGAGCGCGATGGTTGACGCGCGCACGGTTACGGAACACAACCCGGACAAGTTTGGCGTTTTTACTTCTCCACAATTGCGAGTAAAAGTTGTTAAAGGGGACTTCCCAAAACCCGATTGAGGTCCTTCGGCGTTCATTGTGGCTGCCTGCGCCGGGTGACTCCAACGTGTGGGCAGACCAGCATGATACCCACGTCGGTTAATTCACAAACAGCCAGCCGCCGAGCCGGGTCGGGAGACCGGCGCTCGAATCGCAAATCACAATCCCGAAGGATGATCCAAAAAAAGCCATGGCACGCGGAATTTTTTTGACAGCTCCCCGGCCAGCGCCTTCACCCCGAAGGTTTCGGTGGCGTAATGGCCGCCGTAAAGGACGTTCAGGCCCAATTCCTCGGCCAGCGCGAAGGTCCAATGAGGGCCTTCGCCGGTGATAAAGGTGTCCACCCCTTCGCTCGCGGCCTGTTGCAAGTCGCCGCCGGCACCGCCGGTCACCACGCCAATGCGCCGGCAAAGCTCCGGCCCGCCGGGGATCAAGGTGGGTTTCGCGCCGGTCGCGCGCTCAAGTCTTTGGGCCAGTTCCGCGCGGGCGATCCCGGCCCGCGACTGAAAGCCGATGGCCTGGCCGTGACTGGCAAAAAAGGGGCGTAGTTTGCCCAGCCCCAGCGCGGCCGCCAGCCGGGCGTTGTTGCCGAGTCGGGGATGCGCGTCGAGCGGCAGATGCGAGCTGTAAACCGCCACGTTGTTTTCCAGCAGCCGCCGAAGCAATTCGTATTTCTTCCCCGTCCACGGATGCGACGGGGACCAGAACAACCCGTGATGAACCAGCAGCAAGTCCGCCTTCGCCGCGATGGCCAGGTTCACGGTGGCCAGGCTGGCGTCCACCGCGGCGGCAATGCGCGTCACCGCGCCGGCATTCTCCACCTGCAAGCCATTCACCGCACCGGCATAATCGCCGATTTCGTCCGTGCGGAGGATTCGGTCACAATGGCGTACGATACTGGCAAGCGAGGCTTTCGGCATGCGCCTATGAAACCAAATCGGCTTGAAACCACAAGCCGCGAATCAGCCGGACGCTGGAGAAAAATCCAAGGATTGCCCGGCGTCTCCCCGTGCGGCAAACCAACCCTTCATGGCTCGCGCCCCAGATGACTCCAATTCGCTGCGCTTCAGCCGCCGCGAAAGCGAGCGGGTGATCGTGGCCTTGCTGATGTCGTTGCTCGCCCACCTCGCCATCTGGGGAGCTTATCACACTGGCGAAAAACTGGGCTGGTGGCAAAAACGGCGCTTGCCGGTCTGGCTGCAGCCGGCGGCCCAAAAGTTCCCCTTGCAGGCGCAAATTGCCCGCAACAGCGCCCCCCCACGCGTGATCCGCAAACCGGGAAACTCGCTCCCACCGGTCGGGAGCGCAAAATCGGCGCGCCGGTGGATGTGAAATTTGCCGCCGCCTTTTAACGCAAAGACGCCAAGGGTCAAAGGAGCGGGAGTTTTGAATAAAAAAACCTTCGTGCGAGCGCGCCTTTGGGTTAAATTCCCCGCCACATGAAGTGGACACAAACATTGATTCCGACCCTTCGCGAGGCCCCGGCCGACGCGGAAATACTTTCCCACAAACTGCTGCTGCGCGCCGGCCTCATCCGCAAGCTGGCTGGCGGTGTTTACACCTTTCTGCCGCTCGGCCTGCGCGCGTTGCGCAAGGTGGAGCAAATTATCCGCGAGGAGATGGACCGCTCGGGCGCGGTGGAAGTGCTCATGCCCGCCCTGCAGCCGCCGGAAATCTGGCAGCAAAGCGGCCGGTACGAAACCGCCAGCAACGTGCTGTTCAAGCTCCGGGACAGCGGCAATCGCGAGTGGGTGCTCAGTCCCACGGCGGAAGAGGTGATCACCACCCTGGCTGCGAACGAAATCAATTCCTACCGCCAGTTGCCCAAGAATTTTTACCAGATCAGCGTCAAGTTCCGCGATGAGATCCGGCCGCGCTTTGGGCTTATGCGGGCGAAGGAATTCATCATGAAGGACGCCTATTCCTTCGACACCACCGACGAGGGGGCGATGGCCAGCTACCGGAAGATGTATGATGCTTACACGCGCATCTTCGCCCGGTGCGGCCTCAAGGCCTTTCCGGTGGAGGCCGACACCGGCGTCATTGGCGGCAATTATTCGCACGAATTCATGGTGCCGGCCGAGACCGGCGAAAATGAGGTCGCCTTTTGCGAGGCCTGCGGATACGCCGCGAACCTTGAGAAGGCCACCAGCGGCATTCCCAAAACGGCCGCGCGCGAAATGGGCGGGGCGCCGGAAAAATTCGCCACGCCCGGCGTGGTGACCATCGAGGCCCTCAGCAAAGCCCCCTACGGCGTGCCGGCCAACCGGCAAGTCAAGACCCTGGTGTACCTTGCCGATAGCCAGCCGGTCATCATTTTGATTCGCGGCGACGACCAGTTGAACGAAACGAAGTTCCTGGCCAAGACCGGCGCGGTGGCCGCGCGCCCGGCCACGCCCGAGGAAATTGTTGCCTTGCTCGGGGCCAAACCGGGGAGCTTGGGCGCGGTGGCGAATGTTCCCGCCAACGTGAAAGTCCTCGCCGATGAACGCTTGCAGGGCGCCAATGGCATGACCACCGGCGCGAACGAAGATGGCTTCCACTTGAAGAATGTTTCGCTGGAGCGCGACATTAAAGTGACGGCGTGGTTTGATTTGCGCACGGTCACCGCCGGCGAGCCTTGCGCCAAATGTGGCAAGCCGCTGAAGATCCGCCGCGCCATCGAAGTGGGCCATGTTTTCAAGCTGGGCACGAAGTACAGCGAGAAGCTGAACGCCACGTTTTTGGACGCGGACGGCGCGCGCAAACCGTCGGTCATGGGCTGCTATGGCATCGGGGCCACGCGCACGTTGCAGGCGATCATCGAGCAGTGCAACGACAAGGACGGCGTCGTCTGGCCGTTGAGCGTCGCGCCTTATCAGGTCTGCATCACTCCGCTGGCGGTCGCTCCGGAAAGCCAGGCGATGCAACTCGCCGAAAGATTTTATGCCGAACTGACCGCCCAAGGCGTGGAGGTCATTCTGGACGACCGCGACGAGCGACCTGGTGTGAAGTTCAAAGACGCCGATCTGGTGGGTTTCCCCCTCCGCATTGCGCTGGGCGAAAAATCATTGGCCAAAGGCGAAGTGGAAATCAAACCGCGCGACGGGGCGTTCCAGTCGGTGAAAATTGACGAGGCAGTGGCAGCGGTCATGAATCGGATCAAGGGCTAGAACATGAATCCCAAAGGGATTCCGGCGCAAGGTCCAAGGTGCTGCGCAGCGGTTCTCCATGAACCGGGCGCGATGCCGAAGCGGCCCCATGGTTGAAACGCGCTGCCGGGTTGCAAACCGGTGAGGCCTGGATCTTCATCGGCTTGGGCGTGGTGTGGCAAAAAATGGGCGACCTGGCGAAGGCGGCGGGCAAACCGTTATGGACACTGGTGCAGTTCGCTCCGGACTGGCGATGGTTTGTGCAATTTGGTGAACGGACGCCCTGATACCCCACCATGCGGCTCTTTCGCCAGTCTCGGCGGTGACTGGCCGCCGGTGATCGCCCAAGTGGCGGCAGAACTGACTCGCTACGTGGCGGCAAATCACAGCTCTTGGAATTCGCGCAGTAATGGCGGCGGACACCAGTCCGCCGCTACGTATGCAGGTTGAACTCTCCTTGACACATTCCGTTTCAATCACGTATTGCTGACCAATGACCACACACAGAATCTGTTGTCGGGGATTGGTTTGGCCAAAGCGGGCTTGCATCCTGCTGTTGGCGTTGCAGATCCACCGGCTGTGGGGGGCGCAATCGGAGGCGCACCCGGATGCGGCTTTCACGGCGTTCTTTTGCCAGACCAATCACTGGGCGGCGGGCGACGTGGCCGCCACGATTCCCCTCTCCGACGGGCGTGTGCTCTGGCTTTTTGGCGACAGCTACATTGATCAGTTGGATCCTGCCAGCGGCACCTTGCCATCCCTGTTCAATGCGCGCAACGCCGTCCTGGTGCAAAACACAAATGACCCGATGCACCCCCAAACCCTGTGCCATTTTGAGGCCAAGGATAAATCATTTTTCCGTCCGCCCGCTGCCGTCCCCGCCGATTTTTGGCCATGCTTCTGGCCCGGCGCTGGCTTCCAAAGCGGACGTACGATTTATGTTTATCTCACCGAGATCCAGAAAACCCCGCAAGGCGGCATGTGGGGATTCAAGGCCATCGGCCAGTATTGGGCGAAAATGTCTTTTCCTGAGTTGAAAGTCACTGGCTATGCGGAGTTGCCGTTGTTCAACGGCCTGCTTTCCTGGTGCGGCTTTGTGCCGGACCGCACGAGCGGTTTCACTTATGCCTACGGGAACAAAAAGCACTCTCTCGGGAGCGATGTCTATGTGGCGCGCTTTCGCACGCGGCGCCCGGAAAGCAACTGGACGTTTTGGGACGGACGGAACTGGAATGCCAATGTGACGAACGCCGTGATTATTGCCCAGGGCGCCTCCACCTCCGTGAGCGTCGGCAAAGTTCGGGGCCAGTTCCTGCTCGTCACGACTGAATTCAGCGTGGCCTGTGATCAGGGGCGGGAAATCTATCTGCTGACGAGTGACCGCCCCACCGGGCCGTTCTCGCGGCGGGAGAAGATTTTCACGGTGGATGACGCGGTCAACGGCCATCATCCCTTTTTCTATTTGGCGGAAGTCCACCCCGAGTTCTGCAATGGCGATGGTTTGCTCATCACTTATTCCGTGAACGGCTACGAACCGTGCGTTCCCAAGTGTGTCAACGGCCGCATGAACCCGGATTATTATCGTCCGCGGGCGATTCGGCTGCCGCTGGACCGGAAAGCTGAATAAGGACCATGTCTGCATCAATTTCCACCGCGGCCCCGGCGATTGCGTGAATATGCGGGACGATGAAAAACCGACCTTGTGGACCGAGTCGGTGGCCCAGGAACAGTTTGCGCGACACTGGGGCGTGTTTGCCGCACGCCGCATCCCGTTGCGCTGGCCTGGATGCACGACTGCTTGGACAACTGGCTGACGGCCGGGTTCGGTTGGTCGCTATGGAATTTCCGGGGACCCTTCGGCATCCTCGACAGCGACCGCAAAAACGTCGGCTACGAAACCTTCAAGGGCCACCAACTTGACCGTAAAATGCTGAAACTGCTGCGCCAATTTTGACGTGGAACCGCGCGAAGCCTCCTGAGAAGCGCCAGAGGGCTGGCGCTCTGAAAAACGCTGGCGCGCGGCAGGAGGTTTTCCGGTGGCGCGAAGCGTTTTTGAGTGCGGCGGCCCTCCGCCGCTTTCCCATTGGCGGAGCTACCGCACCGGTATGAACCACCGGGCTCATTCCAAAAGCGCCAGAGGGCTGGCGCACTCCAAAACGCTGGCGCGGGTCAGAGGGTCTTGCGCATGCGCGAAGCGTCTTGGAGTGCGTGCGGCCCTCCGCCGCTTTGGAACGGTGGTACGCGGTGGCTTCGGAAAGGGCAATGTTTCTTTGGTTTAATGAGGACCAAACTCAAATGCACTGCTTGCCGCCGGCGGCAGTTCCCGGCGGCGCAGGGCGAGGTAGCTGACGAAACAATTCACCCACATGCAAACGGAAATGGCCGCGCCGAGCTGGCAGGCCCGGTCCTGATAGAATACGTGGACTCGGTGCGTGCCGGCGGGGACGGGCACGGCCTGAAACGCGACGTTCGCGCGCAGCAGCGGGGCGGGCCGGCCGTCAATCTCCGCGCGCCAATTGTGATAATAGGTTTGCGCAATGACTGCCAGTGCAGGCCCGGCGGCCTGGCACTCGAAATCCACGGTGTCGTCGGTGAATTTTACGGCGCGGATGCTGGCCGGTGTTTGGTTGGAAAAAGTGAGGAGCGATTTTGCCTCCGGCGGCAGGATAACGGTGGTGGCGGGGTCAACCAGGTTCTGGCCGAACGCCCAGAGCGCGCTCAGGTCGTCCAGCACGACGGGCCGTTGTCCCGCGGTCACCAGCGGCAGGTAATCCGTGCGGGGTTGCCACGCCAGCATATTTGTCGGCGAGGTGTATTGCGACACACCCAGGAATGCTTCCAGCCGCGAGAAGTTGCCGTTGGTGACGCTATAGATCAGCGACAATAGTCCGTCAAACTCCCGCGGGCGCAGCGAGAAGAAACTGTCCACCTTGGGCACCTCGTCGAGCAGATTCAGATTGGCGCAGTAACCGATGCGTTTGGCGAGAAAGTTGTTTTTGGGGTCGCTGACACCGAAGCGCGTGAGTTCCAGCGCGGCGGCCGGCGAGAGCATGGCACGGGAACCGCCCAGTTCAGGCTGCGGGTTCATCGCCAATCGGTTGCGCGCGAGGTTCGGTTCATAGACGCCCGGTGGGACCGTTGGGTTTTGTCTTGGCTCATGGGTGAGGACGTCCAGCCAGGCGACCAGAATCAAAAGCAGTGGGGTGAAACGGAGCCGGGGAGATTTCAATTCGCGCGTCAGGGCAAACAAGACCGCCCCGGTAAGCAGCAAGCAGCCGACCCGCGAAATTCCGTTGCACAATGCGGCGTGTGGATTGTCGCCCGGTTCAGGCGCCAGTTGGGTCCAAGCCGTGATGCCGCCGATCAGCAGGAGCAGCAGCGCACCGAGCCACAGCAGCCGCTGGGCGGAGATTTGCGATGGAGCACCGGCCTCCGGCACGGCTCGCTGAGAATTTGAGCATAGGGGCGGGGACGGCTCGTCCCCGAGATCAACTGACGGAAGCTGGGAGGATGGGGACGAGCCGTCCCCACCCCCGTTTGCGCGCCCTTTTGCATCGGCGTGCGACTCGGTGCCTTGCGGCAGGTTGGTTCGCGCCGTGCCGGAGGCCGGCGCTCCGTACAAGTTTGCGAGCGCAAACGCGGCGAGCAGCGGGGCGGCGAAGACCACGAGCATGACGAATTTCACGGGGTAGGTGATGAAGCTCAATTGCGGGATGAGTTTGCGCAGCAGAGGATAGAATGGCGTGTTTTCACCAAGGGCGCACAGCAAAGCCAGGAGCCAAACCATCGTCAACAGGCAGACTGGATCGCCACAAAGTTCTCGGCATAATTGGAACGTCCGCCCGGACCAAACACGGATTGGCGGTTGAGTCAGGACTTTTTGCCGCCAGTCCTGCAAACCAAGCACGGCCAGGATTGCCAGCCACAAGGTGCCGAGGCCGAGATAATACGAGGAGGTCCAGTATTGGCCGTGCTGAAAGAAAATACCCTCGAGCTTGGTCGAGCCGAACGCCATGGGCACCAGAAAATTGGCCAGGCCGGAGCCGGGCATGGACCAGCGCAGGTCAGTGTAGCCGGTCTCGCGCTGGGCGTGCGCCATCAGATCAAGAAATGGCAGGAGTTGCGCCGCACTCAAGGCAAACACGAGCAGGACCACCAGCGGGCACCGCCAAAGCAACCGGGTGCGCGGGATATCGGCCTGGAAGAATTGCCGCAGCCAGAGCGCCGACACGAGGAGCCAGGTCAGAGCAATGGTTTCCGGTCCGCCAGCGAGCATTTGCAGCGCGCCGGCAAAGGCGGCGAGGAGAATTTTTTTGCCGCCTGCGCGCCCGGCGCTCTCGGTCGCCAGCATGACCCACGGCAGCCAACTGAACGTGGCGATATGGCTGGGCCACATCAGCAAATTGAGCGTGAA
>Ga0316217_10007632_pt1 | contig 10248 bp, 9 predicted proteins | sample 1anoAmetaG_FD_203633 | JGI IMG/M metagenome (GOLD analysis project Ga0316217, IMG submission 203633) | Freshwater microbial communities from Trout Bog Lake, Wisconsin, USA - 1anoA | ecosystem: Environmental > Aquatic > Freshwater > Lake > Hypolimnion/Profundal zone | place: USA: Wisconsin... | reverse complement strand
TCCCCGTAATGGAAAAGATCAGGAACCTTCTCAAGGTGGCATTTCATGTTCAGATTCGGTGGACTCCGAACAGCAGCATCTATGCCATCACGTAACCACTACCTTCTTCTTGGGGATAATTCCGTTTCTGTATGATTTATCAACGCCGATCATTAAAGTTCGCGTTCTGGACGAGTTAGACCCATAGTTCATTACATTTATTATTCTGCCAGTTATAATGTAATCTTGCCCAAGGGACTCATTAATATACTCACTGATTGCAACAGTTTTGCCTTTTGGTGTAATGCATACCGTTTTCTGAAAAGCCATAACATTTTCAAATATGAAAAAGCGCGGTTTTATTTGTTTCAGCAGCTCAACTGATTCAACAACTAAACTATTCCTACTAATTTCGTTTTCGTTCTTTTTATGATTGATTACACTGATCCCCTGACACGGTGGCGTTGCAATAACAACGTCTATCCTATCGTTGCCTTTCACCTCCCATCTGCGCATTTCGGCATAAATTCTCTCCTTGACATCCTGCGTTGATATGTCTCCGACAATATACCCCGAGTCGTAATCGCATATATTGTTTGCTTTCTGCACATTCATTCGTTTAGGTATTATTTCATTTGTGGCAACACAATGGTAACCTTCCACATGAAATCCATGGCAGCCAACGCCACCACAACTGAACAGTGAAATATAAGTAAGGCTTTTATCCTTCAGCATAATTTAATCCCATTATGTTTTACAATAGTATCTGGTGTATCTTATTTTAAACTGCGTCTCACAAGCATTTATTCTAGTATCTGTAAATGTGCTATACGCCTCAAACAGATTTGATTTGCGATAGCCATAGTTCGCAAGCAATAACTTCCCATCTAAATCAGATCTTTTAATGGCTATTTATCTAAAATGACACAATAGGCATCCCGTCGCGGCCCTATGATCGTGGTCGGGAGCCATTTCTCACATAGGCAGCTCCCCTTCTGTAGTGGTTCAAGGACTGTTCGGGGCGGAAATCCGCTCGGCCAACCCAAGCAGACATAAAAAGTATCAATATAGGAGAGCTTGCGGGTGAATCTTTGCTATGATAAGGGTGTTTACTGCATCCCTAAAAGCATCTAGAGAATAATTCTATGCCGCAAAACCGGTACCTGCACTCAGGGAATTACCCCCATATCAATAGCAGAAACGGTTGATCTTTTCTATCAAATTATTTCGAGATCAGACATATTACAAGTCTCAAGCTACAGGGACATTGAACCTCCTTAACGCGCTTGTCTAAGACACTTTGCTAAATCCATTAGAGTTAGCATAAGGCTTCGTCAGCGGCTCACACCTAGCTCGTTCTACTTTTCAGGGAGTTGTATTTTCAACAAATAATGTGTATACTCCGTTAAAACTTACTATGCTTTTTCTCCCAGGAGGTTTGCAATGTCCGAGGCCAGCACCCAGATCAAATACAAGAAAGGCAAACTCTATCAACTCAGCCTTTCTAACCTCACACCAGACCCATTACAGCCCCGCAAGCACCTTGACGGCATAGACCTAGAGGAGCTTAAGCTATCCATTCAGACACATGGGCTTCTGTCTCCTATTATCTTCAGAGAGGATCAGGACAAGAACCTCATTCTGGTCGCCGGGGAGAGACGATACAGAGCCTGCCTGGCTCTAGGTTGGACCCAGGTTGATGGCGTATTCATCGACAGCATCAAACATGATGAAGTGGCCTTAGTAGACAACGTGCAGAGAGAGGACCTTCACCCCGTCGATCTAGCGGAAGCCCTTAAGAGCCTTAAAGACAAGTATGAGTACACCTTGGAGCAGATAGGCCATGTAGTCGGGAAGGCTGAGCAGACTGTTAGTGAGATTATCAAGCTGACAGAACTATCCCAAGAGATCAGGGATGATGCCCGTACCAGGAAGAACCTCTCAAGGAATGCACTGCTAAAGGTCGCTCGTAAGTCCAAGAAGGCCCAAAAGAAGGCTTACGACATACTAATAGGGGCATTATCTAAGGAAGGTACTAAGAGACCGTACGTTAAGCATCAGGCGCATGAGAAGGTCACTACTATCGCGGATAAGGCCATTAAGGGTATACAAGGACTCAACTTAGACATCCTTGGCGACAACAAGGAAGAGGTAGAGACTAAGCTAAGGCAACTGTTAGCTGCAATCCAAGATAAGCTTGGTACAACACTAGGTTAGATAGGTACGGTGCTCCGTAGTTGGTATGATCGTTAGGCACAAGAAGGCCCTATTGCTTGATAGCAGTAGGGCTTCTTTGCCGAAAGAGCATTAAGGCTAGGAATGATGGTGGATGCTATACTGGTTGCAAATGTTTCTTTCCTTGTAGATGCATCAGCCATCTATCCGCTCCCCTACCTCTATTGCGAGTAGAGATAGTAACCTTACCTCCTGGCTCATAAGAGATATCGGTCTTAACACATCTACCAGATACATAGTCAGCTTCATGGCTCAACACTCCACGCTCAAAGTGCAAGCCTTCAAGGAAGTACCCTAAGTTATATTCTTCGTCGGGCATGAAGTCGTTGTAGGAATATCCTCTTGGAGCTGCATAGGTAAAGGACATAAGGGCCAGGGCAAAGAGGACTCCGATGGATGACAGGTCTGGCTCTTCCTCAGTGATCTGGAAGACGATCTTGTGAGAGGAATTGACGGTTCCATCGTCAGGGGTAGCTCCTGGCACTCGTTCTCCTGGATGTCAAGCTCTATGCCGATTGTGGATTCAAGTAGGTGGATGCCGGTAAGTTTGTTCTGGTCAAATGACATGGTTGCTCCTACTGTCAATGCGCCAGTTAATGACTTGCGCTGGATATTGTCACATTATAGCGTTATGGCATAAGCGGGATGTAACTGTGAAGCGGTACCTACATGCCTGACGCTCAAATTAGGCATCCAGGTCGTCTTTTTGCGCAGGCCCAACACCTAGCCTTACTTTACCTAAACTAACTAGTGGTGACATTATTTCTCGGTGACCTTTAGAGGCCGGGGCTCTCTTCGCCAAGCGGTCAGTTCCTCGGATGCACCAGAACCTCCCTCCTGTATCTACCATTTTCAAACCATCACAGAAAATTACCTCAACCGTTTTCAAGATCACTTTAATAACATGTATAGAAATTGTCCGACAACGGTCTGGCACTTTTTGACATAGTGGCTATTTAATACTAAGTCCTCAAAATCAAGCACCTTGAGGCACATGTCGTGATGACATTTACAGGTGTAGCGGTCTTACAGCGTCGCTAGCGAATACAAACACCTCGAAAGAGGAAAGCTGTTCCCCAGATCACTGGTGTACTAGTGAGCAATCAACAGGGGAAAAAGGAATCACCGGACAGTTTAGCCACGAGTTCCGGTGTATGCGGTAAATCTAGACCTGGGCGCATCCTTCTTTTTCTATGGCGTGGTGTTAAAGCATCACTCTCCTGAATAATTTTCAGCTTTGTTTTTTTTAAAAAGTTGAGAATGTACAGGGAGTGGTGTATCTACAGAATGACATTGTTCAAGATGACGCTGTTCGACTAGAACAAAACGTAACCCATGTAACTGATACATTACATTCCAATATAAAACAACACCCTTACACGACAATCAACGTGACACGATGTTACAACATAAAAGATACACTTTAAAATTACAATCAACCCAGCAGAACAGTACTGCCAGTAGAATACACTGTTGCAAGTAACAAAATATTCCATTGGCAAAGCATACGATAATACATGAATTGCACATTGTAATCACTTACAGGAATACAATAATCCAACATTAAAGGGTTACCTTATAGTTGAATAATACAATTACGTGTAACGCTGTATTCCAATTACAATGTGACTCGGTTTAGCAATAACAATATTGATTTTATAGTTTACTCCTATATCGGGACAATAAAGTAACATGCAACACAGTAATTAGACATTTGGTTTTGTGATATATGTATTCAATGTATTATTGTTTTCCATTAGCGGACCAGTGTAATCAATCCGTGAAATATAACGGCCCAGCAGTTAAGGCTCCTTGTTACACTGGCAGCAGTCGGCTGACTTTGTTGTCATCCTCCTCGTTGTACGCTGAAACTATTGACTAGCGACCCTCCCTTACAGCAAGTGTTTATACATGTAACAGGAAAGTTAATGCAACAACATCCAATAACAGACTTACAACCTCACCACGCGTGGCCTGGAGTTCTTGTGTTTGACAACTTCACAGCTCAAGCACTTCAGCTACACAAACAAAAAGCCCAGCATTACGAGTGCCAGGCTTTCTAACTTTCAATATTTAATTTTTTAGTATTTTAAATTGACAACTATGCAGCAAGATCCAGTTGCGGTACATATTCACACATGTAGTTCCTACATGTTTTATAAATACAATTCACGCCGACGCCATACATAACCGCCAATTCCTTCACCGAGGTGCCGCTAGAACGTTGCCTACATATATCTAACTTTTGACTATAGGATAGCTTTAAATGCTTATTTAACCCCATATCTGCTGCATGTTGAATATTTTCCCTGGCAGTTGCCCACTCCAAGTTACTCACTTTGCAGTTATACCTATCACCATCCTTATGGTTGACTTGTTTCTTTTTCTCTGGATTGGCAATAAATGCACTGGCAACCAACCGATGTAAATATTTATGTTTTCTTTTTTGATCTTTCAGTTTCAACCCAACTTGAATATAATTGGTCTCGGTCCTATTAAACTTTAACCATCTCCCTTTTCGCCCGTTCGCTCCATATGCCCACAGCCTACCTAAGGATGTAACAGCATAAACACCTTCATACCCGCTAACATCAACACACCTTTCACCTAAAAATAGTTCCATCACGATCACCTCTATTATTTATTGCAAAGTCATTCTCTGCAATTGTTAATAACTAGAAGTGTGTTCAACGTGGATAAATTTCACAACTACATAGCATCTTAGTTAGGACCATCACTACTACTTGCAGTGACCATCCTTTTTACAAAAACCCCTCCAAGACGCTTGTATTTTACCCACAGCATGCGTTCACTGGTTTTCAATATCCCTACCCATACTGTCAACCGCCACGGTTATTTTCCACCCCCGTCGCCAACGTTATTTTCCAGTTTAGCGACCAACGGGTATTCCTTTAGGTTGTAGTTTGCTGAGGCCGTCCTCTCTTCCGGTATGATTCTCCCTTGAGCGGGAGGTGATGTGCCTTGTGTGCCAGTCGATCCATGAGCGAGTTTGCCAGTACCTGGTCAGGGAAGAGTCCGGGCCAGTCCCCCGGTGGGCGGTTGGACGTTATGATGATGCTTCCCGCCTGGTGCCGTTCAGCCACGATTTCGTAGAACGCCTCGGTCTGCTCCTGAGTGAAGGCGGTCAGGCCAAGGTCATCGATGATGAGTAACTGCGGCTTGAGGACGGTCCGCATGGTTTCTTCGTATGAGCACTCAATCCTTGCGGCGGCGAGTTTCCTGAAGAGCTTGGCCGCGGTGGTGAACATGACGCTGTAGTTGTTCCGGCAGGCCCGGTTTCCCAGCGCCTGCGCCAGGTGTGTCTTGCCGGTGCCTGGCGGACCATACAAGAGTACGTGCTCGTGGCGCTCGATGAAGAGGCAATTTCCCAGGTCCTTGATCTCTTTGGGGTTGCTGCCGGCAACCGCCGTGAAGTCAAACTCTTCAAGCGCCTTGTGCTCCTGGAAGGCGGCCTGCTTCAACCGCCTGTTGACGGCGCCGGCATAGCGTCTTTCCACTTCGTCCTGAAGGATGATCTGAAGGAACTCAAGGTAGCCGAGGCTTGACTCCTTCGCTTCGTTGAGACGGGCTTCCAGAGAGTCGGCGATCCCGGAGAGCCGCAGGCTTTTGAGGGTTAGCTGCATGCTGGGGGACGGCTTCATAGCGACACCTCCCCGAAGCTGTTTGCAGGATGCAGCAGCTCGCGCCCTGCCTCCGATATCGGTGGTGGCGTCGGAGCTGTGACCATCCGCGGAATACCCTGTTCCAGCAGCCGTTTGACGCTGCTGTGGCGGGTCGATCCGTTGGCAAGGAGATAGCGGCAGACGTCGTCGAGCTTGTTGGCCCCGTGCTTTTCACCGAGCCGGATGACGGCTTGGGCCTTGCGCAGATTGACCAGGGCGTGGGGGGCCAGGATCTCGTCCACAAACTTGCCGGCGAACTCCCCCATCCTGCTTGCCTCTTTTTTGCACCATGCAGGCTGGAACTGGAGGAAGAGCTTCTTGTTCTCAGGATAGTCTTCGAGATCGGTACGCCAGGTCCCGGGACGATGAGCTGCACGATGGGTCTTGATCAGGGCGTCCTTGTAGTAGATCTCGACTAACAAGAAGCCGCCGCGCACCCAGACCTCCTTGCCTACAAAGCGGGTCGGCAGGGAGAAATAGCTCTTTCCAAAGACCACATGATGGTCCGGATGAACGGTGCATTTCTTCCAGAGTGGCATGTCGAATCGTGATTCGGGAAGTGCCCTGAGGGTTGGCTTCTCATCCCGCTCGAAGCGGATAAGTGGCGCCTCGTGGGTGGTGCCGTGGGGCCGCAGCCCTATATCCTCCCGGGACCAGAGAATGGCCTTTTCGTTAGCATCGTTCAGATCGGTGTATGTTCGCCCGGCAACAAGCTGCTGCCTGACAATCGGCATCGAGCGTTCTACCTTTCCCTTGTGTTCGGGGGAGCAGACCCGGGCGGGATCGGCAACAAAACCTTGGTGCCGCTCCAACTCGGCATAGGCCCGATTGATGGTCGGGTCATAGAGATCCGGCTTCACAACGCCACTTTTCAGGTTATCAAGGAGCACGGTAGCCGGTACCCCGCCAAAGAACTGGAAGGCGCGAATGTGGCAGTCAAGCCAGGTATCAACGGCTTGGTTCTCGACGAAGCGGACAAACCGGTGCCGGCTGTACGAGAGCGTCATGACGAAAGCCCAGACTCGTCTGCGCACAGTTCCAAGAGTTAGCTGTACCTGGCCGAAGTCCACCTGGGCCTGCGACCCTGGCGGGACTTCGAGTCGGACGGTCACCGCTGGCTCATTCGGCGCGATCTCACGAACATAGCGATTGACGCTACGCTCGCTGAAGCTGTGGCCCGACTCGTCCAAGAGGCGCCAGATCTGCCTAATGGTCATGTCAGGTTCCTTAAGCAAAGCCTTGATCCGTTCGTCATGCACGGCAATCGAATCGCGAATTGGGGCGGCGGTTTCCTTGCCCCCTGCTACCGTTGCCTGCACCAAAAGAGCAATGCGTGTGACTTCAGCATTACTGCTACAGGCAGACAGGCCGGCGGCTATCGCCAACTTCAGGTAGTTGCGCAAGGTGGGACGGGAAATCCCGAGACTCACGGCAATCTTGCTTTTACTGCGACCTTGTTGCCATTGATACAGCACTTCACTGATCTCGATCATCGGTATGCTCCTTCTTGCCATGAGGGCTCCTGTCCGGATTTGGTTCGCACAGGGTAGAAGGAAACCGGTCGATCGCGTTACTGGAAAATTAGCATGGCGAGGGGTTAGCCAAACTGGCAAATAAGTTTGGCGACGGGGGTGGAAAATAAGCTTGGCGACACCACCCCTCAAACTGGAAAATTACCATGGCGCTCGACACCCATACAAATTAGCAACTCCAAGAGGCAACCTTAGCCGCAACATGAACATAGGATAAAAAAAGACGGAAGCCTTTAAGCCTCCGTCTGGAGTTTTACTTGAATTCAGTTGTGGGGTAGTAGTGCTTAGTCTTCGTCACCTTCGTAGTTCTTGGCGATGTATGCCTTGATCCACTCCTCTTTTCCAACCAGGAAACCATCGAGCTTGGGAGACTTGGCAGCGGCGTACTCAGACACCTTCTTATCGAAGGCCTTCTGGGCATAGGTCAGGTAGGAGGTCTTTTTCCGCTGGTCAAGACTCTCGTTGGTAATGGCCTTGGCAATCCGGTTTAAGTGGGCCTGGCCTTTAGGCGTTGCTGCGAAAGTTGCGGAAACAGTTTCGGTGAAGAGGTCCTCTACTTCGGTTACGGTCCAGTTCTTGCTCATTGTCTTTTGTTCTCCTTAGAGTTTTAGTAGGTCAGTTTCCGCTTTAGGCTTCACTCTGCCTCTACCTTCTAAGGGCGACTTTTATTTTTCCATTTGACATAAAAAAAGTAGCGGGAGCTTGAAGACTGCTACACAAGAAGTAGCAACCTCACAGGAGGTCAAAAGGTCCAAGGATGTTGTTCATTGACAAGTGGATTGTATTTGCAAGACTTACCTGTTTCAATAAATCTCTTGAGATAATTGTATATTGGTGTTTCAGGATATCCTTGGTCAAGCTCTTCATTCCGTATGCTATCACGAGCTCGTTCTATGTTAGCAAGAACACTTTTCCTGTTTTTCTCCAATTCTGGATCATCTGACCTCCCACGTACCATCCCGGACACATCATCTCTTATAATATTAATCAACTCACTTAAGCGAGATGTTTCAATGAAATTATTATTATCTTCAGCTTCAGCATGTAGCGCCCTTAAATCTTCAAGTTGTTGTTTATAATCTTTCAACATTTTCTTTTGGTCTATAGTAAAACCATTTATTTTGTTATGAAGTGATGATGACAACTCACTGTATTCGCTTTCAGACTCACCATCTATGCCAAAATAAGAATCTCCTTTTGTTTTATCCTTACCCCCCCCTGCAATTAGATCTGGATTTAGGATAGTTTGCAACTGCAAGACTCCCACTTCTAAATACGGTTTCTGCAAGAGAATTTTTATATAATCCATTCCTGCCAGGTGCTTTACACCTCTCAAGATTACATCACCATACTGAATATCCCAACTCCGGCCATGCTTTTCGAAGCGATATAGACTGATTTTAGAGTGCTTATCATCGTTCAACATACTTACTGCATGTCCATTGGTTTTCCTGATCACAGGTACATGATCACTTATGGCATGCATATCATCGTCATTATCAGGCGCCTGTAGTTCAACTATCTCTATTGACAGAGTTTTTTGTGTAGCTGACTCGTTGGCAGCTTGCCTTTCAATATAGGAAGGGTAGGTTGCCTTGGAAGCACCTAGCATCTCTTCACCAGATAAGACTCTTTTCAACCGCCCAATATCAATTCTCAGCTCTTTGCTGCTTTCTAGGTGGTCTAAAAAGATCGTCTTATCGAAACTGGCAAAATCCTTGTTAAATTGAAACCTACCAGGCTCGGGCTCAAAATCCAAGGCAGCCTGATATTCGAACTTCTTTAAATACAAACAGTTGAATAAATAACTATCATATTTTTTGTGTATCTTTTCACATACTTGGAGATAATCAGCCCTATCGTAAAGATCCCTTGCCTCCATTTCATAACTGGTCAGCATGGCAACTGTCTCGCTATAACGCCACCTTTCCTCTATATCAAACCGTTCATAATCGAACTGATCTAGCCTTACGTCATAATTGGATTTCAAAATAATTACCTCTCTGGGGACGCCAAGGGATAAGGTATCCCTTGCCTGAATGATTTATCCTTTACAATTCAACACATTACACTGCACACCAAAAGAATGACGTCACTATTGAAGCAAAACCCTTGTCATTTCCACCATAAATCACCTTCTGGAAACATAGACCTGGTGTGCATCTACAAGGATTTTAGGCTCGGACTCGAATGATCATTTTGGTCTTTTCAAAATGATCTTGAGAGGTCGAAATGGTTTCTTATCATACCTGCGACACGCTGGCAAGCCACCAACATATTACCCTTTCGGCTCGCTATGAAGCTAACCACACCTCTGAGGCAATGACACGTCCTAACCAGCCTGACTCATGAGCAACACACCGCGACCGTTCAAGTTATAGCAGTGTGGGACTGGAACTTTTCACCTCCTGAGTTTAGGGGGTAGTGGTACTGGAAAAGCGGGACTTGCACATCATCACTTCTTTCCGGTTTCGGAAGAATACTTTGCCAACATCTGGCCTAACCTTGCGGATTTAAGGGACATACATCGCTTTCACGGCTTACAGTGGTATGTTGACATGCTGGAATATTCTAAGTCGTATATTACATGTTCCATTCTAATCTAAGCACTTACATGGGTGATATCTCGATGCCATATTCCAGGTGTACCATAGCCTCCAAGAGCACCCTTGGCTGATACCTCTTACCATACCCCCCCTGTGTCAGGATAGTTGTCGCCTCGGGGGGGCCGCTTAGGTTCGGTTTTCTGGCCTGATGAGGCGGTGAGCGCAGCGAGCTCGCCGGTTTGATCTGGAATCCAAAACCTGTAATATCCGGCG
>Ga0316217_10007631_pt1 | contig 10251 bp, 7 predicted proteins | sample 1anoAmetaG_FD_203633 | JGI IMG/M metagenome (GOLD analysis project Ga0316217, IMG submission 203633) | Freshwater microbial communities from Trout Bog Lake, Wisconsin, USA - 1anoA | ecosystem: Environmental > Aquatic > Freshwater > Lake > Hypolimnion/Profundal zone | place: USA: Wisconsin... | reverse complement strand
TTTTCCATGTAGAAGCGGTAGTCCCATGGGGCGATCCGGAAGCCGCCGCCGTCCCGGTCGACGATGCCCTGCATCTCGGCCACCTCCGCCCGGACCCGGGCCGCGGCCGGTTTCCACACCGCCTCCATGAGGGCCAGGGCGCGCTCGGGGCTGCCGGCCATGGTCGGCTCCATGGACCAGTGGGCGTGGCTGGCGTAGCCCAGCAGCCGGGCCCGCTCATGGCGCAGCCTGAGGATCTCCGGGATCAGGGCGTTGTTGTCGGTCGGGCCGCCGTTGTCGCCCCGGCTGACGAAGGTCCGCCAGACCCGCTCGCGCAGGCCCCGGTCCTCGGCGCAGGCGAGCAGGGGCTCCACCACGGAGCGGGTGTTGGCGACCACCCAGCGCCCCTTCAGCCCCCTGGCCTCGGCGTCCCGGGATGCCGCCGCCCGGAACTCGGCGGACAGACCGGCCAGCTCCGGCTCCCGTTCAATCACCGTGAAGCGGCTGGTCTCCTCGTCCAGGACATTCTGGCTGAAGCGGGTGAACAGCTCGGCCAGCCGCTGGTTGATGGCCTGGATCCGCGCCTTGCCGGCCGGGTCGGCGCGGGCTCCGCCGCGGACGAACTGGGTCCAGGTGAGCCAGGCGAGCCGCTGCTGCTCAGGGGTCAGGCCGGACTGGCCGCGCCGCTGGTAGACCGCTTCGACCCGCTGGAAAAGCTGGGCGTTCTGGGTGATCTCATCGGCGAAGGCGGCCAGCCTGGGCATGACCTCGGCCTCGATCCGGGGCATGTCGCCCAGCTTGAGGGTGCTGGCGTGGACCTCGAACAGGGCGCTCAGCCGCTCCAGCATCCGCCCGGACCGCTCCAGGGCGGCGATGGTGTTGGCGAAGGTGGCCGGGCGGGGATTGCCGGTGATCCGTAGGATTCGTCCCCGCTGGTCGGCCATGGCCCGCTCGAAAGCGGCCGGGAACGCCTTGGGGTCCACCCGGGCCCAGGGCGGGACCCCGCCGAAGGGCCCCCGCCAGGGCGCGAGCATGGCCGCGGGGGCGGGCGGCGGCGCTTCCGCCAGGGCCGGGACCTGACCCAGGAGCAGGAGGGAAGCTAGGGGACGTCTGGACATGGCATTTTCCTCGGTTGCGGGGCCTTCCGATCGTCGACCATACCGGATGTATGCCCCATTTGTATCTTAAGGTTTCAGGACCAGGCCCGGACCTTGCCGTCCCGGGCCTCCAGCAGGCCGGAAAGGGTGATGGCGGCGTTGATCAGTCCAACATGGGTGTAGGCCTGGGGGAAGTTGCCCAGCAGCCGGCCGCTGGCCGGGTCGATGTCTTCGGAAAACAGGCCGACCGGGTTGGCGAAGGCGCAGATCCGTTCGAACACCTCCACCGCCTCCTCCAGCCGCCCGGCCAGGGCCAGGGCCTCCGCCCACCAGAACGAGCAGATGGTGAAGGCGCTGGTGGGGACGCCGAAATCGTCGGAATTGCGGTAGCGCAGCATCAGCCCGCCTTCGGTGAGGTTGCGCCCGTAGTGGTCGAGGGTGGAGAGGAAGCGGGGGTCCTTGGGCTCGATCAGGCCCAGGGTCGGCAGCAGCAGCATGGAGGCGTCCGGGAAGGTGCCGTCCAGGATCTGGGTGAAGTAGCCCAGTTCGCGGTTGTAGCCGCGGTCGAGGATGATCCGCTTCTCGGTTTCGGCGATGGCCTCCCAGGCGCCGGCCAGGGGGCGCTGGTGCATGTTCCGGGCGATGGCGGCGCCCCGGTGGATCGCCGCCCAGCACATGGCCCGGGAGAAGGTGTAGTTGCGCATCCGGCTGCGGAATTCCCAGATGGAGGTGTCGGGCTGGCCGGCCCGGGCGATGGCCTCCTCCACCAGCCGGCGCACCAGCGGGAAGAAGCGCAGGTTGCCGGGATCGTGGGCCAGCCGGGGATCCCGCAGCATGGTCTCCATGCAGAGCACCAGCTCGCCCATCAGGTCATGCTGGCACTGCAGCCCGGCGGCGTTGCCGACCCGCACCGGGCCCTGGCCGCCGTAGCCGGCCAGGTGGCCGAGGATCTGCTCGGGCGCCGAAGGGCTGCCGTCGATGGCGTACAGGGGCAGGAGCGGGCCGGCCTCGGCGACATTGCGCAGGTAGCGCAGGAACCGCTCCCCCTCGCGCAGGTGGCCGAGCCGGCGCAGGGCCTCCACCACGAAGGCGGCGTCGCGCAGCCAGCAGTAGCGGTAGTCCCAGGTCCGCTCGGTGCCCAGGGCCTCCGGGATGCTGGTGGTGGCCGCGGCGATGATCGCCCCGGTGTCCTCGAAGGCGTGCAGCTTCAGGCACAGGGCCGAGCGCAGGACCATCTCCGGCTTGAACAGGGGCAGCCCGCAGGTCTTGGACCAGTGCTCCCAGCCGGTGGTGGTGAGCTCGAGTTCCTGCAGGACCCGGGACAGGGTCATGGGCTCCGCGGCGCCGTAGGACAGGCTGAGGAACACCGGGCCGTCCAGGGTGAACTCGCGCCGGCCGGCGATGTAGCTCACCGGCAGGTTGCTCTGGAGGAACAGCGGGCCGCCCTGGCCGGTCACCTCCAGGCAGTCGTGCAGCACCATGATCCGGGTCGGAGCCCGTCCGTAGTCCAGGCGCGGGTCGAAGTCGACGGCCAGCCGGACTTGCCCGCCCAGGGGCCGCAGCAGCCGCACCAGGCGGATCGGGGCTTCCTCGTTCCAGCACTTGGGCAGGCGCGGGGCGAAGTCGATCAGCTCCCACTGGCCTCCGGCCTGGGCGAACCGGGTGCGCAGGATGTTGGTGTTCGGCAGGTAGTCCATTTCGCCGGCCACCTCCCGGCCGCCGTCCAGGATCCGGAACACCCCGCCGGCGCGGGTGTCCAGGAGCCGCGCGAACACCGCCGGCGCGTCGAACCGGGGCAGGCACAGCCACTCCACCGCGCTGCTGGGGGTGATCAGCGCGAGCAGGCTCCCGTTGCCGATGAGCCCGTGGTCCAGGTTCGGAACGTCGGGCATGGACACACTCCCGGGGGTGCTGTTGGGGAACGCAAGGAAGGCCGTTCAGGCCAAGGCCTTCCACCAAGGCGTGTGGCGGGCGCAGGAAAAGTTCGTCTCCGCCAAGGGGCCGTGGCAACGGCTGTTAAAGTGAAACCTCCGGCCCTGAGAGGAATGCAGCATGTGCAATGGATCTGGTGAACCCGTCGTCAGCAGTCTGCTGGAGAACGATCTGTACAAGTTCACCATGTGGCAGGCCCTGCTGCACAGCCATCCCGGGGCCCACGCGGAGTATGCCTTCATCTGCCGGAACGAGCCCGCCTATCCGCTGGCGGAGCTCAAGGCCGAGCTGGACGAGCAGCTGGACCACCTCTGCACCCTGGCGTTCACCCAGGTGGAGCTGGACTACCTGCGCGGACTGCGGTTCATCAAGAGCGACTTCGTGGATTTCCTCACCATCTTCCGGTTCCAGCGCCGCTTCATCGAAGTGGAGGCCCGGGGCGGCAGCCTGGTGGTCAAGGCGGCCGGGCCCATCGCCCATGTCATGGCCTTCGAGGTGTTTGTCCTCTACATCGTCAACCAGCTGTTCTACCGGCGGCTGCCGGCGGGGCCGGAGATCCTCGGGGCGGCCCGGGAGCGGCTGCGGGACAAGGTCCTGATGATCCGCGCCCATGCCGCGCAGACCCAGGACCCGCCGGGCTACCCGTTCCTGTTCATGGACTTCGGCCTGCGCCGGCGGTATTCCGGCGCCTGGCAGGAGGAGGTGGTCGCCACCTTCGCCCGGGAGCTGCCGGAGCATTTCCGCGGCACCTCGAACGTGCACCTGGCCCGGAAGCTGGGCCTGGTGCCGGCCGGGACCATGGCCCACGAGTACCTGCAGGCCTACCAGGCGTTCGGCTCCCGGCTGCGGGACTTCCAGAAGGCCGCCCTGGAGGCCTGGGTCCAGGAGTACCGCGGCGACCTGGGCATCGCCCTGACCGACGTGGTGGGCATGGACGCCTTCCTGGCCGATTTCGACCTCTACTTCGCCAAGCTGTTCGACGGCCTGCGCCATGATTCCGGCGATCCCATCGCCTGGGGCGAGCAGGCCATCGCCCACTACCGCAAGCTGCGGATCGATCCCCGGACCAAGCGCCTGGTCTTTTCCGACGGGCTCAACCTGCCCCGGGCCTTCGAGATCCACCGGCACTTCCGGGACCGGATCCCGGCCACCTTCGGCATCGGCACCGACCTGACCAACGACACCCCGCACCGGGCCCTGAACATCGTCATGAAGATGGTCTCATGCGGAGGCCAGGCCGTCGCCAAGCTGTCGGACTCCCCCGGCAAGACCCTGTGCGACGACCCGACCTACCTCGCCTACCTGCGCCAGGTGTTCAACCACCCTGACTAGGCAACATGCCCAGGCTCCGCCCGGGCATGGAGTCAGGATCTGGCCGGCATGATCCTACTGTTCGCTCCCCAGGAGCAGGCTCACGTCCCCGGACTTGCTGACGTAAAGGGTGTACCACCGGGTATCGCTTCCGGTGTTGGGCTCCAGGGTGACCGTTTTGACCTTTTCCTGGTTGTTTTCGCGGTAGTTGAAAGTATCGGTGATGTACTCGTAGTGCTTCTCGCGCAACTGGTGCGTCGAGTAGTACCCGGCGTTCATGGACATGTTCCCGGTCGTGGTATCGACGGAGGAGCTGGGGCCGATCCAGACCTTCACCTGGAAGACCTTTTCAGCCGGCTGGTTGTCCCAGGGAATGCGGAATCCGTGGATCCTCGCCGTATCGCCGGCGGCGACAGTGTGCTTCAGGCCCCAGGTCACGCCCGTCCAGATGTCCTTGTCCCCGTTCCAGAACGCCTTCTTATGGTCCTCACCCTCATCGTTGTCGCTGAATTCGATCGGATAGGCTGAATCGTTCTTCACCTGCGAGACCAGCCGGAAGGTGTGCGCCATGCAGACCTGGCTGATGATGGCCAGGGGCGGAACAACCAACCATCGCCTGTTGAGTGAGAAAGCCATTGGCACTCCTTTGGTTGATGTGCTTTGTCAAAAGCGGATGGAGGGGGTCGGAACGTTCGGCGGTTGTTTGCGGTAGAACGTTAATGATTAATTTATTGCGCACTTTCCCCCTGTCAAGGAGGGGCGATTGATTTGGAGAAAAAATCGTTTCGCCTCCCCCCGGTGCCCGGCCGGACCGCCCGAAAAGCGGGCCAATGGCTGAAACGGGGGGAGGGCGGAACGAAGCGCGCGGCGTCAGCCACGGTGGGCGACGGTGGCGGTTGCGGAGATCAAGGTGCCTGAGCAGATCGATTCCTGAATGGCAGCATCCCCTCAGCGGGGTGTGGCCACTGAGGGGATAGTGTGCTTCAGGAAGCGATCAACTAGGGTTTGGGTGCCTGGAGCGCCGCCATGAACTGCCGGGCCTGGTTGGCCTGCGGGCTGGCGGGATCGATCTCGATGACCTTGTTCCAGGCCTTGAGGGCGCTGTCGTTGTCCTTCTTGTCCTGGGAGTAGATGATGCCGAGGTTGAAGTAGCTCTGCACGTGCCTGGGGTTGAGCTTGCCGGCCTGCTTGAAGTTGGCGATCGCCTTGTCGGTGGCGCCCAGCTGGCGGTACATGACGCCCTGGTCGGTGAGGACGTCCGGGTTGTTCGGCACCAGGGCCAGGGCCTTGGCGTAGGCGTCCACCGCGCTCTGGGCCTGCTGGAGATCGAAGTAGTCGTTGCCGATGGCGACCCAGGCCTGCTCGTTCTTGGGGTCGGCCTCGACGATCTTCTGGTTGGCGGCGATCCGCTCCTGGTATTCCATGGGGTTCGGCTTGGGCGGCATCATGGGCGCGCCGCCGGCGGGGGGCGCCGGGGCCGCGGCGGCGATGGCGGGGGCGTCATCGTTGCTGTGGCCGGCCCCGACGAAATAGCCGGCGAGAAAGCCGGCGAAAATACCGATCGCGAGACCTGACAAGAGATTCCGGTTCAAAGCTGCACCTCCGCGCCCGTTGTCCATCGACGGGAGGAGCATTCTCCCATGATCTCCGCCCGCCGGGGGGCACGGTTATTTCCAGCTGGCCCAATAGTTCTCGTTCTCCACGGCGGTGGCGGCGGCGGTGGCGCGCAGGGGCCGGAAGGTGTCCACCATCACCGCCACCTCGTCGGTCCGCTCCTTCAGGCGCGAAGCGGCGATCGCCTTGGGGTGGGGGCCGTGGTGGATGCCCTGGGGATGCCAGGTGACCATCCCCGGGCCGATCCCCTCGCGGCTGAAGAAATGGCCGGCGGAATAGAACAGCACCTCGTCGAAGTCGATGTTGGCGTGGTAGAAGGGCACCCGCATGGCGCCTTCGTCCTCCTCGAAGGGCCGGGGCAGGAACGAGCAGATCACCAGGTTCCGGCCCAGGAAGGTGGTGTGGGCGCTGGGCGGCAGGTGGTAGCGGGGGCTGACGACCGGCCGGATGTCCTTGACGTTGATCCGCCAGACCGTGAGGTCGCCCTTCCAGCCCACCACGTCGTTGGGGTAGAACGGGTAGAACACCCTGGTAAGCTCGCCGCCGCGCTTGATGTGCACCGCCCATTCCCGCCCGTCGTCCTCCGGGACGGGCTCCGGCTCGGGCGTGTCGATCATGGCCGGATCGAACTGGGCGTGGGGCCCCAGCTGATTGCGGTCCGGCACGGTGATCTCGCCGGCGCTTTCGATCAGCAGGTAGCGCTGCATCTGGCCGTCCGGAAGGAACCGGTAGGTGGTGCCCCGGGGGATCACCAGGTAGTCGCCCACGGCATAGTCCAGGACGCCGAAGGTGCACTCCAGCCGGCCGCCGCCGGCATGGATGTAGTAGACGTCGTCGCCGTCGGCGTTGCGGTAGAAGAAATCCATGGCGAGCGGGGCCACCCAGTGGAGGGCCACGTCTTCATTATGTAAAAAACATACCGGACTGAAGGCCGGTTCCCGGCTGCCGAGCATGGAGGCGGAAAGATCCCGGTCCCAGTCCAGCCGGTTCAGGTCATAGCTGCGGGGGCGCAGCGGCCCTTCGATCCGGGTCCAGGAGGTGACCGGGTGGCGCCGGTAGAGATGGCTGGTCCGGCCGTAGAAGCCCTGGCGGGCGAACTCTTCCTCGAAGGTTCCGGCGGGCAGGTCGGCGTGGGCCTGACGGCTGATCAGGCCCTTCCGGAGCGGAAATAGCGGGGTTTCGTTGGTCAGGCGCATGGGGTACCTGCTGGAGAGTCCGGACCGAGTATACCGGCGGAAAAAAGTTTGTCGCGATCCAGTCTCAACCCGCAATGGATCTGTTATCCTCCGTCCTCGCATGACGGTCTTTGCATGGAGGCGCATCGATGCCGAAATCAACTCTCTCCCCCGTTCAGGCGGATCCCGGGGCGGTTGCGGAAAACCCTCTGGGCCTGGAACGCATCGACCACTTCCAGATGACCGGCACCATCGACCGGCTGGAACCGCTCTACCGGCGCCTGGGCTTCGCCCGGGTGGCCAGCGGCAGGGCGCCCTGGGGCCGGCTGGTGCACCTGCGCCAGAACCGCATGGACGTGCTCATCCTGGAGGCGGACGACACCCACCGCGCGGGCCGCTACTTCCAGGCCCACGGCGAAGGGGTCTGCGCCATCAACTTCCAGGTGGAGGACCTGGACGCCGCGCTGGCCCGGGCCCGGGCGGCCGGGGCCAAGGTGATGGTCGAGCCGGAAAGCCACCGGCTCGGCGCCGGCACCTTGACGTTCGCGGCCATCAAGGGGGTGGGCGACGTCCTGAACTACCTGGTGGAGCGGCGCGGCGAGCCGGCCGCGTTCTGGCCGGACCTGAAGCCGGATCCGGGCCTGCCCCTGTGCGCCCCCGGCCTGGTGCGGGCGGACCATCTCACCAACAACGTCGGGCCGGGCCAGATGGACGACCTGGTCAGGTTCTACGAGCGGGTGTTCGGCTTCACCGTGACCCGGACCTTCAACATCCATGGGCAGCTGGGCACCGGCCTGCGCTCGAAGGTGGTGCAGAGCGCCAACAACCGGGTGATCATCCCGATCAACGAGCCGACCGACCCCAAGAGCCAGATCCAGGAATTCGTGAAGCGCCACAACGGCCCCGGCGTGCAGCACATCGCCATGTCCACCAACAACATCCGGGAGGCCATCCGGGTCCTGGCGGCCCAGGGCATCACCTTCCTCAAGGTGCCCGACACCTACTACGAGCTCCTGCCGGCGCGCATCGCGCAGGGCGGCTTCAAGGTCACCGAGGACCTGGCGGAGTTGCAGGAGCTGGGCGTCCAGGTGGATGGCGACGGGACCGGCTACCTGCTGCAGATCTTCAGCGAGGACCAGATCGGGCCGCTGTTCTTCGAGATCATCCAGCGGCGCGGCAACATGGGCTTCGGCGAGGGCAATTTCCAGGCGCTGTACGATTCCATCGAACTGGACCAGCGCCGGCGGGGGGTCCTTTAACCACGCTCAGGTCCCCCATCCTCGTGTGATCGGGGTGAAGTTTTGCCTGGAGGTTACGGCCGGGCAGAAGCACCCAGCGCCTATTTCGACGGGGATGAACAGGATGAACGGGGATGAAGAAGATGAAAGCAATGAATTCAATACAACTACCCCATGAACAGCTGCCTTGATGACTTCGCTGGTCTTGAACAACCCTTGTCGGAAATCCATTGTTCGGCAATTCGTGCAGGGAAGCGTGAATTTTCAGAAGTATCCGAACAGCAATGGGAAATGGGATGGGGTAAAACATATAGGCAACGACTCATCGGTGTTTCAGCGAATCCGGGGAATGGGGTCCGTGCCTCCCCTTGGATCAAGCAGGAAGTTGCCGGACTTTGAAGACTCGATGACACCGTCCCATCGTTCCTGAGGAACGACCTCGGCGACCCGATACCCTCCGAGCTACCTCGATATCAGTTCGGGGATGGCCGACAGCGGCACCACCCGGTCCGCGGCGCCGAGCTTGATGGCCTCCTTGGGCATGCCGAACACGACACAGGACTCCTCGTCCTGGGCGAGCGTGCGGGCACCGGCCTGATGCATCTCCAGCAGGCCGCGGGCGCCGTCGTCGCCCATGCCGGTCATGATCACCCCGGTGGCGTTGCGCCCGGCGTACTTGGCGCAGGAGCGGAACAGCACGTCCACCGAGGGGCAGTGCCGGTTCACCGGCGGCGCGGCCACCACGTCCACCACGTACTGGGCGCCGCTGCGCTTGACCACCAGGTGCTGGCCGCCGGGGGCGATGATGGCCCGGCCGGGGATCACCCGATCTCCGGTGCGGGCTTCGCGCACTTCGATCTCGCAGATGCGGTCCAGGCGCTGGGCGAAGGCGGCGGTGAACTTCTCCGGCATGTGCTGGACCACCACCAGCCCGGGGCAGGTGCGGGGCAGGGAGGAGAGCACGAACTCCAGCGCCTGGGTGCCGCCGGTGGAGGTGCCGACGGCGGTGAAGCGGTCGGTGGTCACGGCCATGGCTTCGAAGCCAGGGGCCAGCACGGCGTCGGCGGTGAGCTTCTGCGGCGGGCGGGCCATGGCGGCCTGGGGCGGGACTTTGGCCACGCGGGCGCCGGCGGCGGCGCGCACCGCCGCCACCAGGTCGCTGGAGGCGTCCACCAGGTAGCCCTTCACCCCGAGGCTGGGCTTGGTGAAGATGGCGAAGGCGCCGGCGGCCAGGGCCTGCATGGTGGTCTCGGCGCCCTTCTCGGTGAGCGAGGAGCAGATGATCACCGGGGTGGGGCGGTCGGCCATGATCTTGCGCAGGAAGGTGATGCCGTCCATGCGCGGCATCTCCACGTCCAGCAGGATCACGTCGGGCCATTCCTTCTTCATCTTCTCCATGGCGAAGATGGGATCCATGGCGTGGGCGATGATCCGGATCTCCGGGTCCCGGCCCAGCACCTGCACCATCACCTGGCGCACGACGGCCGAATCGTCGACGATGATGACCTTGATCTCTCTGGCTGGGTTCATGCTCGCCGCCTCTTTCCCGTGCTCATCCGCGCCGGTCCCAGTCCAGGGACGGGGCCAGGGGCCGGCCCTGGCCCTGGCGCACCCAGACCTCGCCGCTCCACAGTTCGAACACCACCGTGCGGTTGCTGCCGCCCGCCAGATCGTAGTTCAGGATGTTGAAACCGTGCCGGGACAGCACGGCCAGGCCCATGTGGATGTTCTTGGTGCCGACGTTCAGGCTTTCGCCCAGGGTCAGGCCCGGGAACATGTTGCTGCCGCCGAACATCTTCACCTGGAACGCCGCGGGGAGCAGGCCCCGGCCGGCGAACTGGTCGGTGATGAGGGTGATGACCTCCTCGGCGTACTTGCCGCCGGGCGGCTCGGTCTGGGACGGGG
>Ga0316217_10007629_pt1 | contig 10251 bp, 11 predicted proteins | sample 1anoAmetaG_FD_203633 | JGI IMG/M metagenome (GOLD analysis project Ga0316217, IMG submission 203633) | Freshwater microbial communities from Trout Bog Lake, Wisconsin, USA - 1anoA | ecosystem: Environmental > Aquatic > Freshwater > Lake > Hypolimnion/Profundal zone | place: USA: Wisconsin... | reverse complement strand
CGATCTTGGTGGCGGGAGAAATTGAAGTCTTCATATTTTATTGTTCAAGGCACCAATAGGCTGGCAGCGATGTGTAAGCAACACTTCACCAGATTTGGCAAAGGTTCACCATTTTTTGTTGAAGAAATTTGATTTGCGGAACCGCCGGTTCACCCTCGCCACCGCTGGTAAAATATTCACCGCGCGGGTGGCGCATCTTTCGCAGCGCCGCCCCGCGCTGTCATTTTTCCGGCGCATGTGATTTTTTGTTTGTCGCGCCGGCCATTTTGAGCGAAACTTCTTGAACAAAATATTCAATAACATGTTCAAAATCCTTTTCTCCCCCAGTCAGGACACCGCGCTGACCAACCTGGGCCTGCTGGTGATGCGGCTCTGGCTTGGCTCGGCGATGTTTTTCAACCACGGAATCGAGAAGCTGGCCCATTTCAAGGATACCGCTGCCGGTTTTCCCGACCCGCTGGGCATCGGCCAGCCGGTGAGCCTGGCACTCGTGATGTTCGCCGAGGTTGTCGGCTCGGTGCTGCTGATCATGGGGCTGCTGACGCGGTTTGCGGCGCTGATGCTGGTGATTGACCTCTTCGTCGCGTTCCTGATGGTTCACGATTCAGCCATGAGCGGCAAAAACAGCGGCGAACTCGCCTTCATTTATCTGTCGGGGTTCGTGCTGCTGCTCATCGCCGGCGGCGGGATGATCTCCCTGGACATGGTGGTCTTCGGCAAGAGCAAAAAAGGCTGAGCCGCTGCCCGCCCGCGAGGGAGATCAGGCGGCTAGACGATTTACGCTTTATGAATGCAGTATGCCCAAAATGTGGCTCTCATAATGTTCAAACATACGCGATGGCGCATAAGTCAGGAGTTGGCACTAGCGTTAGTGACACGGCTGGCGTTGGCGTTACACTTGGAGGTGACGTTGGTTATGGTGTTGCCAGAACTCAGTCAGTTCATGTTAGCCAGATTGCTAAAGAAACAGCCCCGCCGAGTGCCGGTTGTAGCGTGACGGGTTGCTTCGTTATGCTTCCAGCCACGATTGGCACACTTGTAGGCATTTTAGCATTTATTGAGTGGCTGTTTGTGATTTTTGACAAGAATCCAGATTTTCCACCCATTCAAGGTTTTTCTCCACGAGATTCACTGCTTATAGGCACGCTTTCTACCACCGTTATTTCAGTTGGATGTTTTGCGGTTGCTTTTGCGTTGTCAAAAGCATTCACCCCGTCACTGAAAAAGGCCGCCGAAGAGCATAAGCGGGAAGTTGACGATTGGGCTAATTCGTGGATTTGTCTTTCGTGTGACCACAGATGGCGAAAAGGTTAAGACTTATGACACCGCCTAATCGCTGCAAGCAAACGCGGGATGGCCAGTCCAATCCGCTTCGCGGTTCACGAGCTTTGATCCCGCGTGTCTGAACGTTAGACGGTATTATACAACACACAATTCGATAAAGGAAAATGAAAAACATATTCAGTGCAAGCAACCCACCGGCATCAACCACACTTGTCAAAACGACCAAGTCGAGGCAGGAGGTTTTTGATATTGTGATCAAGTCACTCGCCAAGCGCAACGTGGTAGCGGCAGTCAAGGGCGACAAGCTAGCTGGTAGTTTCAAGGCCGGATTAGTTGCAGGTTCGTTTGAGATTTCGATTAGCGAGCGCAGCGGAGGATTTTCCATTGATAGAATGGTTAAGTTTAAGTTTGCGGCAGCTTATTACGTCATCCTATTCTTGATGATTTTCTTCGGAGTGGGATTGATATTTCTGTTCTGCATTGGGATTTTAGTGCTGATCATCGGTTCCATTATGTTGGGTGCTGCTGGCGGAGCGCAGTGCAAAGCGGCAGCCAAGATTTTTGAGGATGCGATGGAAAATACGAAACAAGAGTGTGAGATGTGACCATGCGCAAACAATATCGCCGTAGAGAGAGTTGTAGGTGCTTTTTGTAAGGAAAAAGTTAAATCTGAAACCGCCATTTGATACCAATTTAGTTTTTGGGGGTGATTTGGGATGATTCCTGCAGACAGCGTAAATCAAAATCCTCAATGATGACAAGGCTAGACGACGTGTGATGAAATGTGCAAAAGTGCGTTTCCCAAATTACCGTCCCCCGGTTTTACTTGCTGGACGCGGGGTGGCGGTTTCTGGCACAAAAGAGCGGTGATCAACAGCCAACCACCATTCCGGCCCCGGCCTGCTTGCCGGGCCGCCGGATTATTTTTCCCGCCATTGATGTCATGAGCAACGAATTGTTGTCCATCTGCATTCCGACGCGGAACCGCGCAAAATTTCTCCGCGAGATCCTCGCGGCGTTTGCCCGGCAGATCGCCGATGGCAAAATCGGCGAGGACCAGGTGGTGTTTTACCTTTCCGACAACGCCTCGGATGACGGCGAGACGCCGGGCATCATCAGTGACTTCGCGAAAAAGGTTCCCAAGGTTTTCAGTTCGTGCAACGCGGTCAACCTCGGCGGCGACGGCAACAACGTCCACATCCGCACGCTGGCGAAGGGGAAATTTCTCTGGGTCATTGGCGATGATGAATTGCTCGACGACCACGCGGTCGTGAAAGTCTTGAAGCTGATTGAAGAACACAACCCCGGCCTGATCATCGCGTTTGACACCCATTATGATTTGAAAATTCCGACGCCGCAGATTTTTCCGGACTACCGGGCGTTTGCGAAGGAGTGCGTGCGTTTCAACACACACGCGCTGGCGGAACACACGTTGATTTCCTGCAACATTTTCCGCGCGGACTGCTTTGACATCGAACTGGGAAAAAAGACCGTGGACGCAAATTTCCCGCACATGTTCGGTATGATCCGGCCGCTGATGAAAAACCACGCCGCCGTCGTCCTGCCGAAAACCCCCATCATCACCGTGCGAAAACAAGGACGGCCCGGCCCGCCGGACGGACATTGGGTGGATCTGGACATGGCGTGGCTGAATTATTTCAAATGGCTGCGCGAGGAATTGCGACTGCCCGAACTGGATCCGACCGCACCAAACGCATCCGCCCGCGAAGCGATGCTCGACCGGATGAAACGGCATCCGGTCCAGTTTCTGGCGAACAATTGGCGCTCGCTGTTCCAGCCGCAGGCGTATCGGTTCGTCTTCAACCGGTTTTTTCGCAAAGTCCGCTGAACAGTTTGGCGTTGCCAAATGCGGGCGGGGAAACCAACCTGTTTTTCAAACGCCATGAAAGTCGTCATTTTATGCGGTGGCAAAGGCACGCGCCTGCGCGAGGAAACTGAATTCCGCCCCAAACCGATGGTGCCCATCGGGCCACAGCCCGTGCTCTGGCACATCATGAAGTATTACGCCAGCTTCGGACACAAGGATTTCATCCTGTGCCTCGGTTACAAGGGCGACATGATCAAGGATTACTTCCGCAATTACCTCTGGCACACCTGCGACATCACGCTGTCGCTCGGTCGCACGCCGAAATTCAAATTGCACGACCGGCACAACGAGGAAGATTGGAACGTCACGCTCGCGGACACCGGTGAAGATTCCATGACGGCTTTCCGTTTGAAGCAAGTGCAACGCTACATCCCGAAAGGCGAGCCGTTTTTGTTCACCTACGGCGACGGTGTGTCGGACATTGACATAAACGCAACCGTCAAAGCACACAAGCGGTTCAAAAAAACCTGCACCATTTCCGCCGTGCATCCGGCGGGGCGGTTCGGCGCGTTAAAAATCGAGGACGATGGCTCCATCCGCACTTTCATTGAGAAGCCGCAGGTCGAAGAAGCCTACGTCAACGGCGGCTACATGGTCTGCGACTACAAGATGTTCAACTACCTGACCGACGACCCGGCCATCATGTTCGAGCGCGAGCCGATCGCGAAAATTGTCGCCGACGGCCAGTTGCATTCCTACCGCCACGAGGGTTTCTGGCAGCCGATGGACACCTATCAGGAAATGCAATATCTCAACCGCCTGTGGGCCGACAACAAGGCACCCTGGAAAGTCTGGTAAAATGTCGCAGCCGTTTTTCAACCGCGCCTACGCCGGCAAAAAAGTCTTCGTCACCGGCCACACCGGCTTCAAAGGCTCGTGGCTGTGCGAATGGCTGTTGCAGCTCGGCGCGGAAGTCACCGGCTACAGCCTGCCGCCGGAAACCAAGCCGGCGCTGTTTAACCAGCTCGGATTGAAATCGCGGCTGCATCACATCATCGGCGACATCCGCGACCCGGCAAAATTAAGCCGTGCCCTGCAAAAATCAAAACCTGACTTTGTGTTTCATCTCGCCGCCCAGCCGCTCGTGCGCGAGTCCTACGCTCAACCCGTTGAAACGTTTGAAACGAATTTGATGGGCACGGTGAATGTGCTGGAAGCCTTGCGCGGCTTGAAAAAGCCATGCGCGGCGGTCTTCATCACCACCGACAAGTGCTACGAAAACCGGGAGCACCATCGCGGCTATCGCGAGGAGGATTGTCTTGGCGGCCACGATCCTTACAGCGCGAGCAAGGCCACGGCGGAAATCGCCATCAGTTCCTGGCGCCGGTCTTTTTTCAAAGATCATCCGGTAAAAATCGCCAGCGTCCGCGCCGGCAACGTCATCGGCGGCGGCGACTGGGCAACCGACCGCATCGTGCCCGATTGCATCCGTGCGCTGCAAAAAAATCAGGCGGTTCCCGTCCGCAACAAAATCGCGACGCGTCCGTGGCAGCACGTGCTGGAACCGCTGGGCGGCTATCTCTGGTTCGGCGCAAAACTTTCCAGACTGAAAACGAACGACGATCATTTGTGTTCCGCCTTCAACTTCGGCCCGAACCGCGAAGCCAACCGCACCGTCCGCGAACTGGTGGAGAAAATCCTCAAGCACTGGCCGGGCCGGTGGGCGGACAAATCTGATCCACACGCCGTCCACGAGGCGAAACTATTGCATCTGGAAACGGCCAAGGCACTCCGTCTGTTGAAGTGGAAGCCAGTCTGGAATTTTTCCGAAACCATCGAGCAGACGGTTGTTTGGTATCGCGCCACCGCCAAGTCGCCGGAACTTGCACACGATTTCCTGCTGGGACAAATTTCCGACTACTGCGCCACCGCCCGGACGAAAAAATTGCAGTGGGCGACCAAATCAACCTGAACATTTTCCCATGACCCAAGTAAGATTTCTCAACCAATGCCGCGCCTGCGGCCATACGAAGCTAAAAAAGTTTCTGAGCCTGCCCGCGATGCCGCTGACGGATGATTTCATTCCGAAGGAAAAATTTGGCACCGAATTCCGCCACGACATTGATGTTTTTGTCTGCGAGAAATGCGTCACGGCGCAGACGCAGCACAACGTGGACATGGGCGATTACTACGAGGACTACCAATACGCCGTCGGCGGCTCCACGAAGGCCAGTTCCTTCATGCGCCTGCTCGCACGCAACGTGGTCACGAAATATTTTGGCGGCGAAAAAGGAAAGCGCGTTCTTGAAGTCGGCTCCGGCGACGGCGTGCAACTGCTGGCGTTCAAGGAACTCGGCTGCGACGTGCTCGGCTACGAACCGTCGTCGTCGCTGACGCGCGCGGCCGAGAGCATCGGCATCCCGACGATTCAAGGCTTGTTCACGCCGGACTCCGCGCAGAAATTGCCCGCGCCGTTCAGGCAAACGGACGTGGTGATGTTGTCTTACACTTTTGACCATCTGCCGCAACCGCGTGAATTCATCGCGGCGGCAAAATCCATTTTGAATCCCGACGCCGGCCTGCTCGTCGTGGAAATCCATGACCTCCAAAAAATCTTCGAGCGTCAGGAATACTGCCTGTTCGAGCATGAGCACACGGTCTATCTGACGACGGCGACCGCAGCGGCGCTTTGCGCGCGTGAAGGCATGACGGTCATTGATTTTGATTTGGTGCCGGAGACCGACCGCCGCGCCAACTCGCTCATCTTTGTCGCCACGCCGTCCGGTTCGCAGCACGCAAAAAAAATTCCGGCGGCGAAATCCTCTGTGCCGGCGGAGTTCAACGAGTTTGCGTTTTATGAAAAACAGGCGCAGTTGATCCAGCGCGGCATTGCAAATCTCGACGCCTTCATCAACCGCGTGACGGATTCGGGCAAAACCATCGCAGGCTACGGCGCGGGCGGACGCGGTGTGATGACGCTCGCCGCGATGAAGTCCGCATCGAAGCTGCGCTATCTTGTGGACAAAAAACCGAAGCGCGACGGGCTGGTGGTGCCGAAGTCCGGCATTCCGCTTGTCCGGATTTCCGCGCTCACGGAAAAGCCGGTGGATAAAATCCTCGTGTTCAGCTTCGGTTACATGAAAGAAATTCAGGCCGAACTCGCGGCGTTCGGCTATCGCCCGGAACAATTCCATTCGCTGCTCGACGTGCTCGCGGGCAAAGCGGTCGCGTGAAAACTCCCGTTTCAACCGCCCTTCTCACCGGTGCCACCGGCTTCATCGGCTCGGCGGTGCTGGCCGAGCTGTCGCGCCGGAACATCCGCACGCTGGTTTTGCTCCGGCCGGAATCCGACCGCAGTCGAATAACCCAACTCGCCGCAGAAAACATCTTTGTTTTCTCCAGGCTTGATGATCCAGGTCTCGCGGAAAAATTGTGGGCGCAGCAGCCGGATGTTTTCATCCATTGCGCGTGGCACGGCGTGGGCGGCCAGGAACGCAACGCCGAATTTCAATTTGCTGAAAATGTCCCGCTCACGCTCGCGTCGGCAAATCTCGCTGCCGCTTGCGGCTGCAAACAGTGGGTCGGCCTCGGCTCACAGGCCGAATACGGAAACGCGAACCGGATTCTCGATGAAACCGCGCCGACGAATCCAACCACGTTTTATGGCAGGGCAAAGCTTGCCGCCGGAAATGAAGCGCTGGCGTTGTGCGCCCAAAAAAATCTGGCGGGCGCTTGGCTGCGGGTTTTTTCCACTTACGGCCCGGGCGATCATCCGCACTGGATGATTCCGCACGTCATCCGTGAATTTCTCTCCGGCCGCGCGCCGCAGGTCACGAAGTGTGAGCAGTTGTGGGATTATCTTTTTGTGGCCGACGCCGCCCGCGCCATCGCGAGTGTGGCGGATGGAAAAGTTTCCGGCGTCTTCAACCTAGGTTCCGGCGAGTCCTGGCCGTTGAAAAAGATCATTGAAGCGATCCGCGCTGAATTGAAAACGCCGGTTCAGCCGGCTTACGGCGCGATTCCTTACCGTCCGGATCAGGTCATGCACCTGCAGGCGGACATCGCGAAATTGCATTCCGCGACCGGATGGCGGCCGCAAGTGAGTTTGGAAAACGGGATTCGCGAAACCGTCGCCTACGAAAAGAAACTTTTTGAAACCGGCGGCGCTCTGGTAAAAGAATCCGCGTCGTGAGCAACGAAACCATCCAATTTGCCGCCGCCATCCGCGCCCACACGGTGCAGATGGTGTATCGCATCAACGCCTCGCACGTCGCCGGCGGCTTGAGCATGGCGGATTTGCTCGCCGTGATTTACAACGAGGTTTTGAAATTCGACGCGCATCAGCCGCAGCTGGCCGACCGCGACCGGTTCATTTTGAGCAAGGGCCACACCTGCGCCGCGCTGTATGCGACGCTGGCGTTGAAAGATTTTTTCCCTGTCGAGGAATTAAAGCAATTCGGCCAGGACGGCTCGCGCCTGATGACACACATCAGCCACAAAGTTCCCGGCGTGGAATTTTCCACCGGCTCGCTCGGACACGGATTGGGTTTCGCCTGTGGCAAGGCGCTCGCGGCGAAACTGCAGGGCAAAAGCTGGCGCGTGTTCACGATGTTGAGCGATGGCGAGCTGGATGAAGGCTCGAACTGGGAGGCGATTTTGTTCGCGCCGCATCACCGGCTCGACAATCTGGTGGCCATCGTGGACTACAACAAAATCCAGAGCCTCGGCAGCGTGAAGGAAGTTTTGGATTTGCATCCGCTGGCGGAAAAATTCCGAGCCTTTAACTGGGCGGTGAAGGAAATTGACGGACACAACCACAACGAAATTTCCGCAGCCTTGAAACAATTGCCGTTCGCTTCGGGCAAACCGAGTTGCCTCATCGCGCACACCATTAAGGGCAAGGGCGTGGATTACATGGAAAACAAACTGCTCTGGCATTATCGCACGCCGAACGCGGAACAGGTCGCGTCGGCGTTGAAACAGATCGGAGGTGGCCGGTGAGAACCGCATTCATCAACGAGCTGATTTTGCAGGCACGAAAAAATCCCAAAGTTTTTCTCGTGGTCGGCGATTTGGGGTTTTCCGTTATCGAGCCGTTCGCGGAGGAATTTCCCGACCGCTACCTGAACGCGGGCGTGGCGGAACAGAACATGACCTCCGTGGCCGCCGGACTTGCGTCGGAAGGATTTCACGTCTTCACTTATTCGATCGCTAATTTTCCCACGCTGCGCTGCTTCGAGCAGATTCGCAATGACATCTGCTATCACAATCTGCCAGTGACGGTCGTCGCCGTCGGCGGCGGCGTGGCCTACGGCAACCTCGGCTACTCGCATCATGCCGTGCAGGATATCGCCGCCCTGCGCACGCTGCCGAACATGACGGTTTTGAGCCCCGCTGATCCGGGGGAAGCCGCCGGCTGTTTGCAGCTTGCCCTGCAACGCGGGCGGCCATCCTATTTGCGCCTGGGAAAAGCCGGCGAAGCCAAGCTTCACGAACCGCGCGACCTCACCCAAGGGCCGCTGCTGGTGCGTCAAGGATCGGCGCCCGTTGCATTCGCCGTGACGGGTTCGGTTTTGAAACCGGCTTTGGAAGCGGCGGCCATTCTTTCGCGGCGTGGAATCGAAGTGGCGGTTTTTTCGTGCCCGGTTATTTCCGGCGAATTTGCCGGGGCATTCAAAACGCTTTGGCAGCATCAGAAAATCATTTCCGTCGAGGAACACGGATACGCGGGCGGATTCGGCAGTTTTCTGAAGGAGATTTGTCCGGCGAACGTCCACATCCGCATCTGCGCGATTCCGGAAGCCAACGCCGCGCTCGTGGGCAGCCAGGAGGTTTTGCGCAAACAGGCGGGACTGGACGCGGAATCGCTGGCGCGGGTGGCGCCGGAGACGATCTGACGGTTGAATTCAAACACGAAAAATTCCGTCAGCCGTCGCTGATTTTCTTCGACGTCGCCGACGGTTTTTCGTTTTCCCCGCCCAATGCCTGCCGCGGCTGCAGCTTGTGAATCAATTTCCCATCCTTCGCGGCAACCATGTAAGTTTGCAAGCCCCACAAAACGCCGAGCGCAGACGCAAAGCTCGCCCACGGATGCCAGAGCCAGCGCGCGTCGCGCGTGCGCGCCAGAGCGACTAACATTTGCAAAATCGGAAAAACAAAAGTGGCGCAGAGCAGGCACGCCAGCCAGCCGGGAAGGCGCGGCTTGCGTTCCGTCCACGAGAAACCGTGCTCCTTTTGCATGTCGAGAAAATGGCACGTCGCGCGTCGGCGTTTCTTCAAAAATTCACCGAGCGTCGCGACGTAATAATGATGCACGCCGCGACCTTTGATGCGCAGCCATTCGCGCTTGCCGGTGGCCTGGATCAGGTTCACCGACGTGTGCGTGTCGGAATAATTTTCGCCGGCCTTGACCAGATCCAATTCCGATTTGCGAAAGACAAAACCGTTCGAGCCGACCGGATACGCGAGACTGTTTTTTGGAAACGTCCAGCGTTCGACTTCACCGGCTGCGCCAAGAAAAACCGGCTTGATGCTCATCAGCCACGCGACCGGATCGCTGATGTGCAGCAGGCAGGTGAGATAGGAGCAAAACGAAGTCATGCGCGGCGACGGCAGATAATAACTCTCAACACCGAAAGCGGTCGGGCTGGCCGCCAGCGCCTCGACCGCTCGGCGGATGTAATCGGAATGTGTGATTTCATTGTCGGCATCGATGAAGACGACGTATTCGCCAGTCGCGTGGACGAGCGCGGCGCGTTTGCCGTCCTCAATGTTGCGGCCGTGGTCGTCCACGACGAGCGCGCCAAATTTTTTCGCCAGCTCGCGCGTGCCGTCCTTCGAACCGGCGTCGCCGACGATAATCTCGAATTTTTCCTGCGGATAATCCTGCCGCCGGATGGATTGCAGGCAGTTCTCCAAAATCCCCGCCGCATTCAGGACGGGGATGATGAAGCTGATTTTGGGGAGAGATGCTTCGCCCATAGCGATTATGTCAGCTTGCCAGAAAGTATCGGGAGGTCAACGGACATCCGCGAGTTCACCGGCTGGTGCTTGCATGGTCGTGCCGGAGATGACTACAATCCCGCGCATCAAGCGATTATGGAGACGTTCAAAGATTTTTATCAGGAAAAATTCACCGG
>Ga0316217_10007628_pt1 | contig 10252 bp, 12 predicted proteins | sample 1anoAmetaG_FD_203633 | JGI IMG/M metagenome (GOLD analysis project Ga0316217, IMG submission 203633) | Freshwater microbial communities from Trout Bog Lake, Wisconsin, USA - 1anoA | ecosystem: Environmental > Aquatic > Freshwater > Lake > Hypolimnion/Profundal zone | place: USA: Wisconsin... | reverse complement strand
CTGCAATACGTTCAATTCACGCAAACTCGCGAGGATTTTTTGTACAAGCGCAAAAGCATGCCCGAGAGCGATTCCTTCCATCTTCAATCTTCCATTCTCCATCCTCTTTGGTTGCGGCTTTGCCGCGCTGCGTTCTTTGTGGTTAAACATCTGTGTTCCCACGCGCGCGGCAGGCTCGACACGGCCGCCGGGGCCGGTTAATTTGGCGGGCATGAATTTTCTCGTCACCGGCGGCGCGGGCTTCATCGGCTCGCATGTCTGCGAACGGCTGCTCCGCGACGGCCACCGGGTCTGGGCGTTCGACGATTTGAACGATTTTTACGACCCGCGGGTCAAGCGCCGCAATCTGGCCGAAATCCAGGCGCTGGCCAAACCCTTCGCGTTTGTGCCCGGCGATATCTGCGACGCCGGCGCGCTCGCCGGCTTGTGTACGTCCGTGAAATTTGACCAGGTGATCCATCTGGCCGCGCGGGCGGGGGTGCGGCCGAGCCTGGAGCAGCCGGCGCGGTACCAGCGCGTGAACGTGGAAGGCACGGTCAATGTGCTGGAAGCCGCGCGCCAGTCGGGCGTGAAAAAAATCACCATCGCGTCCTCGTCGTCGGTGTATGGGGTCAACGCCAAAGCGCCCTTCAGCGAGAGCGACCCGATTTTTTCCGCGGTGTCGCCCTATGCGGCCAGCAAGCTGGCGTGCGAGGCGCTGGGCCACACGTGGCATCATGTGTATGGCCTGGACGTGGCCATGCTGCGGTTTTTCACGGTGTATGGACCACGCCAGCGGCCGGACCTGGCCATCCACAAGTTCACGCGGCTGATGGACGCGGGCCGGCCCATTCCGGTGTTTGGCGATGGCAGCACGGCGCGGGACCACACACACATCGCGGACATTCTCGAAGGGATCATCGCCTGCACGCAGCGCGAGTTCGGGTTTGAGATTTTCAACCTCGGCGAATCGCGCACGGTGCGGCTGCGCGAGCTGATCGCGCTGATTGAGCAGGCGCTGGGCAAGCCGGCACTCCTGGACCGGCAGCCGCTCCAGCCCGGCGATGTGCCCATCACCTATGCCGACATTTCGAAGGCGCGCGCGCGCCTGGGCTATGAGCCGCGGGTGAAAGTGGAGGAAGGCATACCGCTTTTTGTTGCCTGGTACCGCCAAAACCGGGAACATGAAGGAAACCATACTGACGCGCTGAGTCCGCCGCGTGGGGCGTGACCGGACGTTTCACGATTTTGATTCGCAGAGAGCCGCAGAGGAGGGACTACGGACTACCGACTACGGGACTACGGGACTCTTCGTCTGGTAGTCTTGTAGTCAGTGGTCTGGTGGTCAATCCTGGCCGTTCTCCGTGTCTCTGCGTTTAATCTGGTTCCGGTTCATTCGCCTGCCCCCATTCGCCAGCCATCCCATCTGTGTCCATCTGTGTCCATCTGTGGCTAAACTACTCCACCCTCACTTGGGCATCGTCCAGGATCACGCTGTATTTGTAGCCGGCGCCGAAATCCTTGTTGGTCGAGACGTTGCCGGTCACCAGCACCGTGTCGCCGAGCTTGGCGGGCGTGGTGGTGGTGACGGTGAGGTCCTGGTTGTTTTTTTCGGCGCTGCCGGAACCGTCCTGGATGTGCAGCCAGTTTTTCCCCAGAATCATCGCATTATATTTGACCACTTTGCCGCGCACGGTGACCGGGTGACCGGCCAGCTTGGTGCTGGCCGCAAAAATCTCCTTGATGGTCTTGCCGCCGGCGGCTTTTTTGATGCCCGTCAAATCCACCTTGGCCGGCGCCGCCGCCGCCCCCGTCAGGGACGGATGATTCGGCGGCAAAGCCGGGGACGCCTGACCGGGCAAGGCCGGATGCCCCGGCGGCAGCACGGGAGCCGCGCCCGCGCCCGCGCCCGAGCCGGCGGTGGCGGTGGCGCCGGAGTCCACGGTGATTTTGCCGGTGAAATAAACCACGTCAAAATCCCGGTTCAAGGATTTGCTGTGGTAATTGGCCATCGGCAGGCCGCCAAACACGGTGACGCGGTCGCCTTTGGTGACGGTGAAGGTGGGGGTCGCCGCCCAGATTTTCCGTCCGCCAGTGTCCACCTGGACATAGGTGTAGCCGGCGGTGTTGATCGTGTCCACCACCTGGCCGGAAAGGTTGTCGGCGGGGGCGTTCGCCGCCGCGGGCGCGGGGTCGGCGGCCCGGCCCGGCGCCACCGCCAGCGCCAGTCCCGCCAGCAGGGCAAACGCTTTGCGCAACCAATCAGATTTGATATTTTTCTTCATAAAGCTTAAAAATGATACGGACCGGCCAATTTGAAAGTTAAGGTTAACGTTTCGCCGGGTGTTTCTCAAGCAGAGTTTCCGGGTTTCCCGCAGCGGGCGCATGACAGATTTCTTCATTTCGCCGGGGGGGAAATATATCGGAACACATATACACATCAAATGTCGCTACGCGACAAAATCATTTTCGTACTGGCTAAACCGTGGGTTGAAACCCACGGCTACCATCAAAAACCGCTCTGCGGTTGAAGAATTTTGTCATGCGCCCTCTTGCGACGGCATTGTTGATTGCCGCTTGTCAGCGGTCACCGGTCACCGCTATGCTTCCGCCATGCGCATTGCGATTTATCCCGGCAGTTTCGACCCGCTGACCAACGGTCATCTGGATGTGGTGCAGCGCGCCGCCAAGCTGTTTGACCGCGTGATCGTGGCCGTGGCGAAAAATGAATCCAAAGCTCCGCTGTTCACACTGGAGGAACGCCAGGCCCTGGTGAAAAAAGCGGTCACGCACCTGCCGCACGTCACGACCGATGCCTTTGACGGTTTGCTGGTGGAATACGCCGCGGCCAGGAAAGCTGGCGCCATTGTGCGCGGATTGCGGGCCGTTTCAGATTTTGAATTCGAATTTCAACTGGCCCTCATGAACCGCAAGCTGGATGAAAACATTGAGACGATTTTTATGATGCCCAAGGACACCTATACCTTCTTAAGCTCGCGGATCGTGAAGGAAATTGCCCGGCTGGGCGGCGATGTCAGCCCGTTTGTCCCGGCCCACGTGCAGACCGCGTTGCGCAAAAAACTGAAACTGGAGCTTCGCCAAACCCGTTAGCGGCGCCATCTTTGCCATGATGCTCAAAGTCAACTTGCGCCACCTGGCCGAGCACGGCCTTCACCTGCAAGGTGAGCTGCCCGTCGCCGACCTGGATTTGGACGTCCACGATGAATTGGTCCGGGCAGAACAGCCCCTGGCTTACGATTTGGCGGTGGAACTCCTGCACGAGGCGGTCCTGGTGACCGGCTCGCTGCGGCTGCCGCTGGCGTGCGAGTGCGCCCGGTGCCTGAAGCCGTTCACCACCGATTTGCACCTGGCCGGCTGGGCGTTGCACCTGCCCTTGCAAGGGGAGGACCAGGTGCCGGTGGAGAATGATTGTGTGGACTTGACTCCGTTCATCCGGGAAGATATTCTACTCGACTTTCCGCAACACCCGTTGTGCAGACCGGATTGCGGAGGATTAAAAGACAAAACCGCCCGCAAGGCCAAAGCCGTGGAAAAACCGGCCCCGGACCTGTGGGCCAAACTGGATAAACTGAAACTGAAATAGAATTTATGGGCGTTCCAAAACGTAAACCGTCAACCAGCCGGCAAAAACAGCGCCGGGCTTACAACAGTGTGCTCAAGCTCCCGCAGTTGGGCAAGTGTCCGCAGTGCGATGCGCCGTATGTGCCGCACCGCGTCTGTCCCGCGTGCGGCTTTTACAAGGGGCGACAGGTGCTGACCGTCACTGCGGGCGCGTGACAGGTTGGCCATGCGAATCGCAGTGGATGTCATGGGCGGCGACCACGGCTGTGGTGTGATCATCGCCGGCGTGAAACGCGCCTTGGAGGAAAGCAAAGACCTCTCCGTCATCTATCTCGTCGGCAACAAGGACGAAATCCATGCCGCCTTGCCGCCGCGCGGTTTCCGCGACCATCGCGTCCGCGTGATCCATACCACGGAAGTGGTGGAGATGGCGGACAAGCCGGTCGTGGCCCTCCGCAAAAAACGGGATTCCTCCATCGCCCGCGCCGCCGAACTGGTGAGCGAGGGCAAGGCCGATGCGCTCGTTTCCCTCGGCAACACGGGCGGCATTTTCGCCGCCGGCACCTTCAAAGTCGGCCGCATCCCCGGCGTGGACCGCGGCTGCATTGCCACGGTGATGCCGCGGCAGGAAAACGAATTTGTGCTGCTGGATGCCGGCGCCAATGTGGAATGCAAGCCGGTTCACCTGGCGCAGTTTGCGGTCATGGGCAGCGTCTATTCCCGCGAGGTGCTCAAGCATCCCCGCCCGCGCGTGGGCGTGTTGAGCATCGGCACCGAGGACACCAAGGGCAACGAGCTGACGCTGGAGGCGTTCCGGCTCTGCAAGAAACTGGATTTGAATTTCATCGGCAACGTCGAGGGTCACGATTTGTTCAAGGACCACGTGGATGTGGTCGTCTGCGATGGCTTCGTTGGCAACGTGGTCTTGAAGTCCGTGGAAAGCCTGGCCGTCGCCATGTTTTCCATGTTGAAGCGCGAGTTGATGCACACCGCCCAGCGCCAGTTGGGCGCCTATCTGGCCAAGGGGGCGCTCCAGGCCATCCGCCGCCGCATGGACCCGGACGTGTATGGTGGCGCGCCGTTGCTGGGTTTTAACGGCGTCGTGTTCAAGGCCCACGCCTCCGCCCGCGAGCGCGCGGTCACCAGCGCCATCCGCATGACCGCCCATGCCGTCCAAAACCAGATCAGTCAGATTATCGCCCGCGAAATCGCGGCCGCCAATCTGATTCTCGATGCCGAAACCGCCGTTTCCGCCAACGCATGAAAAATCCGCGCGCCAAACACAATTTCGTCGGCCGCACCTGCTCCATTACCGGAGTCGGCTCGTACGTGCCCGAAAAAGTCCTCACCAACGCCGACCTCCAAGCCATGGTGGATACGTCGGACGAATGGATCACCACGCGCACGGGCATCAAGGAGCGCCGCATTGCCGCCGCCAACGAATTCACCTCCGACCTGGCCGCCAAGGCCGCGGCCCGCGCCATGGACATGGCCGGCGTCACTGCGGACCAAATTGACCTGATCATCGTCGCCAGCATCACGCCCGACATGCCGTTCCCCAACACGGCCTGCCTGGTGCAGCAAAAAATCGGCGCGCGGCGCATTCCGTCGTTCGACATTGAGGCGGCCTGCTCCGGTTTTCTGTACGCGCTGGAAGTCGGCCAGAGCTTCATCACGGGACGCACCTTTGAAACGGTGCTGGTGATCGGGGCGGAAAAACTCTCGGCCATCACCAATTGGAAGGACCGCAACACCTGCGTGCTATTCGGCGACGGCGCCGGCGCGGCGATTTTGCAGAACCGGCCCTTCTCCCATGGTCTCCTCACCACGGTGCTGGGCGCGGATGGCGCCAAAGCCGAGTTGCTGTCCATGCCCGCCGGCGGCAGCCGCCGCCCGCCCTGCGCCCAAACCGTCCAGGAAGGTCTGCATTACCTCCGCATGGACGGCAAGGAGATCTTCAAGAACGCCGTGCAAGCCATGTGCGCCGCCGCCAACGAGGTCTTGAGCCGGTGCGATATTGACATCACCAAGATCAAGTGTGTCATCCCCCACCAGGCCAACCGCCGCATCATTGACGCCGTCGCCGAGCGCCTGGGCGCCACGCCGGAGCAGTTGTTTGTGAACCTGCACAAATATGGCAACACCTCCGCCGCCTCCGTGGCGATTGCCCTGGATGAAGCCGTGCGGTCCGGCCGGGTCGTCCGCGGCGACCTCATTTTGATCGTGGCCTTTGGCGCGGGCCTGACCTGGGGGGCCGCCATCATTGAATGGTGAACTAATCCATTGAATTTGAATCGCTAATTTGACGGATTGGGCGGACGTGCTATCCTTCATTACTGGTTTATTTATGAGTGCAAAAAGTTTGACAGGCGCAAGTTCCTTTTCGGCCGCGGTGAGCGTCAGCGGGCGCGACGCGAAGCTGGAATTGTCCGCGGACGCCGTTTCCATCCATAAGAATGGCATTGAATTCCGCAGCCCCAAGCCGTTCAACGAGTGGAGCGAAATGACCGTCGCGCTGCTCTCGCCCGGGGGCGGCGGCAGCCGGATTTCCTGCCATGGGGTCATTGTCGGCTGCGCCGGCAACAAGCACGCCGGCTATCACGTCTCCCTGGTCTTTACCGGCCTCAGTTCCGAAACCGAAAAACAGCTCGGCGCCATGTCCCGCTCCGAATTTGGCGCCGGTTGACCGCCGCTTCCCTGGCATGTCGCCGCCGGAGTCCATGACCCTAATAATGCTGCTGGCCTTGAACACCTTGGCCATGGTCATTGGTTTGTTGGTCTTGGGCTGGATGGTGACCGTGAATCGGCGAACGCAGCGGGAACAAAAATCGTTTGCCGACGCGTTCAATTTTTTGCCCTTCCGACCGGATGCCCCGCCCCGCCCGACCTGCTGGCTGGCGGTGCGCTCGGTTTCCACCGAGGCGGTCAAGACTGCGCTGGGCCTGAACCGCGCGGCGCCCTGTTCCTGGGTGGAGGGGCTCGCCGGCAGCCACGAATTTTTCATCAGCCCGCGGGTGCATGGCGGTTGGGTGATCGTCACTGGCTTGGGCCTGCCCACCCCGAGCGACGACGTGGACGCGACCTTTCTGTTTCTCACGGAACTGAGCCGCAAGCTTGGCCACGTGCAGTTCTTCTATGCGGAGAAGTTCTCCCGGCACCACGGTTGGGCGCGGCTGGATGACGGCTGCGTCACGCGCGGTTACGCTTGGACGGGCGAAACCGTCTGGAACCAGGGCCGCGTCACGCTGCCCGAAGCCGCCGTGGGCCTGAAAACCTTCGCTTACGGCGAACCGACCGCCACCCTGTTGGATGTGGAAACCAATTTTGACAAGGTGCCCCAACTGGCCGCGCGCTGGAGCTTGGACCCGGCGGAGGTCAAATTGGATTCCCCCCGCCGATCCATCGGCCTGGCCGGCGAATCCGCGTTCAACTAAATTACAATGGATACAGGGATTGATGGATGAGTGGATAAATGGAAGGGCATCCGGCACCTCGTCCCCATCCACCCATCCATCAATCCACCCATCCATCAATCCACCCATCCATCAATCCACCCATCCATCAATCCACCCATCCATCAATCCACCCATCCATCAATCCACCCATCCATCAATCCACCCATCCATCAATCCACCCATCCATTGATTCATTAATCCAACAATCCAACAATCCCTGTATGCATTTGGGCCGCAGCGTGGTATCCTGCCGGACGATGCCATTTCAACAGCTTGGCCTTGAGGCCAGAATTTTACGGGCGGTGCAGGCCGCCGGTTACACCGAGCCGACGCCGATTCAAACCGCCGCCATCCCGCTGGTGCTCGCGGGCCACGACGTCATTGGCATCGCGCAGACCGGCACGGGCAAGACGGCGGCGTTCACGCTGCCCATGCTCACCAAATTGGCCGCGCCAGCGCCCGGCCAGCGCCGCGGCACGCGCGTGCTCATCATCGCGCCCACGCGCGAACTGGTGGTGCAGATCGAGGAGAACGTGAGAATCTACGCGCAGCATCTGCCGCTGACGGTCGCCACGGTGTTTGGCGGCGTGGGCGAGCAGCCGCAAATCCGCGCGCTGCGGGCAAGCACCGACGTGGTGATCGCCTGCCCGGGACGGCTGCTGGATTTGATGCGCCAGCGCTGCGCGGATTTTTCGCAGTTAAAATTCCTGGTGCTCGACGAAGCCGACCGCATGCTCGACATGGGCTTTCTGCCGGACATCCGCCGGATCGTCCAGCAGTTGCCCAAGCAGCGGCAGACCCTGATGTTTTCCGCCTCGCTCTCCAAGGAAATCGAGGTGCTCACGCATGAATTCCAGCGCGCGCCCAAAATCGTCCAGATTGGCCGCCGCGCGAATCCCGCCGAGACGGTGACCCAGCTCGTGTATGAAGTGCCAAAACATTTGAAGACCGCGCTGCTGCTGCACCTGCTGCAGGATCCCGGCATGAACATGGTGCTGGTGTTTTCCCGGATGAAGCACGGGGCCGACCGGATCGCGCGGCATTTGGAGCAGCGCGGGGTGCGCACGGCCACGCTGCACTCGAACCGTTCGCAGAACCAGCGGCTGCGGGCGTTGCAGGATTTCAAGTCCGGCGCGGTGCGCGTGCTGGTGGCCACGGACATTGCCGCGCGCGGCATTGATGTGGACGGCATTTCGCACGTGGTGAACTATGATTTCCCGATGCATTCCGAGGATTATGTCCATCGCATTGGCCGCACCGGCCGCGCCCATGCGGTGGGCGATGCCATCAGCTTTGTCACGCCGGAGGATCACGGCGAACTGCGCGCGCTGGAGCGGTTCATCGGCCGCGGCATCGTGCGGAAAAAGGCGGAGGGATTCAATTATTCCGCCGCCGCCCCGGTGTTTCAGCCGGCCGAAGACGAGCGCCGCGCGCCGCGCGGGCAAGCGCACGGATCGTCCCGGCGGCCCAGCCAGCCCCAACGCTCCGGCCCAGCCCGGTCCCAGCCTCGCGGCGCGCAGCAACACTGGCGGCGTTGACATGGAGGAGCGCGGATAACATTGGGGGAAACATTCAACATTCAACATTCAACCTCGAACGTCCACGGATCTCGCCATGGAGCGCGGGTTGAATGTTGGGCGTTGAATGTTGAATGTTTCCCAACGCCTTAATGCAGCCGTTTGTGGCGGTTTTTTTGCTGCTTGCGATGGCGATGCGCATCCACCACCAGCAGGACGAAGACGATAAAGCCCCCACAAATTAGCACGATGAGAATCGGGCGATTCTGCCACAGCAGTGACACAAAGGCGCGAAAATCTGAGAGAAAATCAGAATTCATCCAGCCGCAACCTACATCCGCACCCCGGAAAGTCAAAAAGAGTCTGCCGAAATGCCCGATGCCTGCAGCCGACGACGCGAACCTTCGAAGCCAACCATACAGTCGAAAATCAACGCCAAGGCGCAAAGCGGGCAGGGCAAATCCTAAAAACCCAGATGACCACCCGGGCCGACTTGGTCCTGCAATCATGGAGCAAATGATTTCGCTCACCCGTGCTGACATCGGCGTGCTTCCTCCCGTCCGCCGCCGCCAGCGCACCGGCAGCAGCAGCCAGCCCACCGCGCCCGCCGCCCAACCGGTCCAGCCGTAGCGCCTGCAATCATCCTCATTCTCATGCTCCGCAGCAACCCGCGCCCAAAAATCCTCACGAATGAAATTGACGGGAGGCGTCGCGGTTTGTAAATTGCGCACCCATTTGCATTCCAGAGTAGCTCAATGGTAGAGCACGCGGCTGTTAACCGTGTGGTTGTAGGTTCGAGTCCTACCTCTGGAGCCAATGCCATAAACCGTTGTTTCTGAAGCAACGGTTTTATTTGTATCGCCGTGGGGACACGTTTTATTGGCGAGATTCCCGGACGGGCAAGCAGCAATCACTCGAAACCAAGGGCCGCAACACGGCCTTGCGCCGGCTGGAACTGAAACGCCAGACCGCCGCCGACCCCGCCTATAATCAGTTCATTCTGAAAGCGTGCCTGGCCACGCAGGACCCGCTCCTGGCCAAGCGAACTTGGGCGACGGTCATGGCGCAGATGCAGACCCACGGCAAGGAGACCACGAAGACCCGCTGCGTGCGGGCGATGAAATCCAAAGCGTTTGACCGGCTCCGCCACGTCACCCTCATTGAAACCACCGCCGAGGATTTCCTGGCGATTCTCAACGGGGCACGCCCGAGGACCGCGCTGACGCTCACGAATTTTGTTCGCTGTTTGCACCCGACGTGGTTTTTGGACCGGTGCCCAGGAGTAATTCGGCCATTGCCATCACAGCGTAGACCTATTGGGGCGCCCTCGGATCCTCGGCTCCGGGCACAAAAAATTTCAGTGAAACGCCCTTTGATGGTGGTTTCGCGCATCCAGCAATTTTCTGGTGCTACGCGCACCAGGCCGCGCCAACGGGCATGGCCCTCTGGACACCACACACCTTCATGTCTGCGCGATTAACGCCTCTTGGATCGTTTTGACCGGCAGGAACAATTCCAGTTCGTTGGACGGCATCGCCACAAACCCGAATTGCTCATAATAGCGTTTGGCTGCCTGATCTTTGGCATCCACGAACAGACCGATCCCGCCCGCCAAGTTGAAAATCTCGATGAATTTCCCCATGGCCGCCACCAGCAGCGTTTTTCCGATCCCTTGCCGTTGATTGGTTTTGGCCACCGCCAGCCGTCCCAGCCGCACGC
>Ga0316217_10007627_pt1 | contig 10253 bp, 12 predicted proteins | sample 1anoAmetaG_FD_203633 | JGI IMG/M metagenome (GOLD analysis project Ga0316217, IMG submission 203633) | Freshwater microbial communities from Trout Bog Lake, Wisconsin, USA - 1anoA | ecosystem: Environmental > Aquatic > Freshwater > Lake > Hypolimnion/Profundal zone | place: USA: Wisconsin... | reverse complement strand
CGGGCAAGAAATATTTCTTCCGCATGCAGGTTTTGCCAAACTAGCCTTCTCTTCGGGCCACTCATCGGCCTACGATCCTTACACAGTATTGCCGTACTCGCATCCATCTAGGGAGTGGCTGCTCGCGAAAGGTAACGGAGGAAGACGATGGAACCAACTGACAAATATGGACTTAACAAATTGTTAAGCCTCTCAACGTACATGAAAAAACTCGAAGGGAAGCTAACTGAGGTCAGGAATTGGAACGAGCTTGCTGCTGCACATACTGAGTTGATCGATGCGTTCAAGGACGCCCGGGAGAGCCAACTCAGGCTCGGCTACGCATTGTTAAAGTACAGGGCATATTACAAAGCCGAGCAGACCTGGGTAGCTTTTCTCAACGAGGCCGCTATTGTGCAGGGATGTAGCGCGATGACGCTCCGGCGCCTAATGGAAAACTGTGAGCGAGCCTCAGGATTGCCGCAGATGGTGGTCGATGCGATGCTGAGTGCCCGCATCGACCCCGCTGAAACAAAGAACAAGCCCATTGTGGAATCCCTCGTTATTATGCCCGCTCTCAGGTCACCGAACGAAGCACGGGAAGCTGTCAGCCTCGTGCATACCGCAAGACTCGCCGAGAAGCGCGCTGCGGGTGTGCATCGCACGCCCTTTGCGCTTCCCACCGTAGTTGATGTCGCTCGCCAAATTATCAAGATCCTCCGCGGGTTGTGTTCCTCCAAGGTCGGCGCCGCAGAAGTCGATGAGATCCGCTATGTCCTCGAGTCCGTCGTCAGCACTTTCGGTATCGACGTTTCCAGCTTGCGGCAGTACAGCCGGGCAGATCTGGTGCCCAAGCCCAAGGCTAAAGGAGCGGCATAGCGCTCTTCGCGCCGCACTTGAATAGGATGCACATTCGTGACCTGTGCTCCTCTCCCCCCGCCATCAGACTCCCGTACACCTCACGCTCCCTGCAGACTGCAAGGACGTCGTCATCGATGAGGTAACCGTACTCTCCGTTGACTCACCCACTGGCTCTGATGTCCAGGTTACCCTCACTACCACCCCAAACCTCCCCCGCCACAGAACCATCCTATCCAACGGGCTGCAGCGCTTCGACGCGCTGCGGCCTTCTTGTTTTTGAAGGAGACCCAATTGAACAACGTCGACATGTTTCTTTCACAAGTCGAGAACTCTCGCCGGCTCATGCAGGCTGAGGCCTGCCGAGGCTTCGTCATGCCCCATGAACTTCAACTGCCTTCGGCCCTCGATATCGCTCTCGAGCACCGTTGGCTGATCGCCCCTGTCGATGGCCGCTCCAACTACGCCCTGCACAGTGGGCGCACCTTCGTTCCGTCTAGAGAGCGCGAAGAGATCGAGTATTGGTATGCCCACAATCTCGATGCGAACTGGATTGTCCAAACCGGTGCGCGGTCCGGGGTTATGGCCCTCGAAATCGATCCTAGATACATTTGTAATGCACTCGTGTATTTAGCGGCCGAAGATGACTCATGGCAGCGCACTCTGAGGTTTCCTTATCGCGGTATGTGGTTCGCTCTGTTCGCCTATTCAAACGGCATGAGAACTGTTGGTGAACGTTACCTCGGCTTGCGTTTGCACGCAGGCGATCCGATCTTCATTCCTCCATCAGTCACCCTCGACGGGATCCGGTCCGATTACGCCGATTCAGGTGCTCCCCTGCTACCGGCTCCGAAGTGGCTCATCAATGCCATGCAACGTTAGGCTACCCTCCACGTCATCCCTTCCACCAAGGGCTGAGAGGTTGGCGCTCGAAGGCGGACCTACCTCTCAAGTCATTATCTTTCGTCCAGAAACCGTAGTCATCAGAAGGGGATTCTTCGGCATAAGGGCGTACAGATTCTGCTCTCCCGGCAGTTATGCTGCACATCCGTCGCACGTTACTGTAGGCATGTAATGAGCCCACGATTCACTCTGACACGCGATCTTCTGGCCATCGCAACATGCCCGTTCGCGCCCTATTTGTAGGGGACGCACACAAGTGCCTTATGCATCCTCAACCTACACCATCAACGGAGGAGTTCCATATGGAAATTGAAGTCTACATCTCACAATTGCTCACACAGGATCACAATAGCGATTGCTACATCATGACGGTTCGCCACGTCCTCTCGTGTTTTGCATCTTTTTTCACGCTCGAAAAGATGGTCGATCCGCAGATTCGCGCTGCGGAAGTCTTCCCGCTGTATGCGGAGATGCTTTCGAACCTGGCGCCTACAACTCGTCGCACCCATCTTTACATCATCAACAACTACCTCAGGAGCGCAGGCGAGGTATAAGCACAGGACCACCGCTGTTGAAGCACTTCACGTCATCCACGTACATTGGGGGGGATAATGAGGCGACCTGCTCATTACCCCCCTCTCCTTGGACCATAGGTCCCCCGCATTCGCTCGGGAGCCGAACTCATTCCTTCGGGCTGTCAGCTATTCATGCTAGTGCACCAGTCCACGCGTGCTGTGAATCGTCCCCAGCGCTTGAGATTGCACCTCTTCTTCTCTCTGCCAATTCAGTCTACGTCGGTGTACCGACTGCCGAGCGAGAGCAGCGCGAATATTGAAATGCACAATATGACCGAGACGTGAATTGACCGCTCCATCTTGAAGAGTCCAACGTTGCATCGGTAGAAATCCAACTACCGTTGCTTGGCACTCGATCTTTTTCCTTATCCGCAACTGCGATTCCTGGCGGTGGACTCTCCAGTCCAAGGCATTCTGCAAGCACCACATTCTTTACCGGGTGTCCTAGTGCGTACCTGCCATCGACTGCTGCTACCACGGAATTCGGCTTCACAGATGGCTCGATTCCGCACCCTCCCCCGTACGCTCGTCGTAGTGGTGAGCTCCGGTTGACGAATGGGTCTCAGCTCCTGCCAGCGCCGACCTGGATCTGTCAAGGAAACGTACAGCCATGACAAGCCCAGCATATACAGCCCGAAGCATCACAAAAGGATAGACGACTATGACTATCATTCGTTGCAAAGAATGCGGCCTGCGTCAGTTCGCATCTCGCCCTACCTGTCGCCGCTGCCGCGGAGATCTGGGACTCTTCATCATCGAGATCCCGCTCCGCAGCAATCCCAGAGTCACCTCAACAGGCGAAAAGCTACCTGCTATACGGATCGGCGCAGCATTACGTACTCTGCGCGTACAGCAGGGCCTTAGCCAGTCCTCCGTCGCTGTCAACGCACAAATCGAGCGCAGCTCACTTAGTCGAATTGAGCTTGATCATGCTAGTCCCTCCTTCGATACGACAACCCGTCTGCTCCGTGTGCTCGGAGTGGACTCGCTTCTTTTCCGGATGCGCGAAAGCGCATCACGCCGAACAAACTGATTCTTTGTGGCGTCGACAACACAAACTGTCCAAATAGTCTTTATTCCTCGATTAGCCTGATGGCATACTCTTCAATACCGCATACCAATGCGATACGAAGGGACCAACATGGATCGAATCGAGGACATCGAAGAAAGGGCGGAGGAGCAGGATGCGCGTGACAATCCTGCTGATTTTGGGCTGGATGAAGACGGGTGGCCCAATGCAAGAGAATTCAACGCAATTGTGTGGGATGCTGCCCCTCCATCATCCATTTCTGATGACTAGATAACCTACCGATGACCTGAGCTAATGCGCTCAGATCATCGGCGCAACCCTCACAACCCCTGAGACAGAACTCACGGAGAAGACAAACTCATTAGATAATGCGCGCATGATTCTGAGCGCATAGCAGAGAAGGGAGAAATATGGGAGAATCCACTGATATAGCGTATGTGGACAGTTCATTTAACCCGTGGTTTGGATGCGGACCTGCCCACAATAGTCCTGCATGTAAAAACTGTTTTGCCAGGGTTCTGAACTGCCGCTGGCACTGGAACGGAGGCGGGTGGGGCCCTGGAGCACCGCGCAAGCCTTGTGCAGATTCGACATGGGATCATCCGCCGAAGTGGGACCACAAGGCAGCCGCTGGCCGCTGTGGCAAGGACGGTAAACACTGGATTGTATTTGCTGGCGATATGTGCGATCTCTTTGATGAAGAAGCCCCTTCAGAATCCCGTGATCGTCTGTGGAATCTGATTCGCAACACGCAGCATCTCACCTGGTTGCTCTTGACCAAGCGCCCCGAGAACTTCACGCGCTTCTTGCCTGCAGACTGGGGCCAGAACGGGTACAGCAACGTTTATTTGGGCGTCACAGCCGAAAACCGCGAGCAGGCCGCACGCCGCATTCCTATTCTTCTCAAGTCTCCTGCGCGTCTTCACTTCTTGAGCATTGAACCACTTCTTGAATCGTACGACGGTGTGGATTTGGCCGGCATCGACTGGGTAATCGTGGGTGGCGAATCCGGTCCTCAGGCAAGGGCATTTGATCTGGCCTGGGCCCGCTCGATCCAGGCGCACTGCAGCAAGGAAGGTATCGTTTTCTTCATGAAGCAGGTGGGATCGCACCCGGTCGTGAACGGTGCTCCCTTCCCCATCCTCTACGACACGTCTGACGGCAAGCACGACGTCAACGGAACAATGCTCGCCAATATTCCTGAAGACCTTCGCGTCCGCAACTGGCCAGATCTCGTCTAGGGGATGGGCCTAGACGAAGTCATACAGAACAGTCACAATTGGTACATGTGATCTTCACTCATCCGAAAGAGGATCACATGTAACCATTCCAGTCACCCTGTGCTGCGCCGATGAAGGAAGATCTCTTTTATTCGTCGAGTAATGTTGCTCTGCTGGCCGTTAGGGAGTCAGGCGTGTTCCAGGGAGCTAACCATGTGCAGAATATGACAACAACGGTAGAGGGCGCGCGCTATAACACGTGGGGTGGTGTCGATTGTCTTGTCGACATTCCTCATTGAGAAGATGCCCGTGGAAAATGATTGCGCCACGGTTCGAACAATCGCGGATACACACAACAGAACTAGACTGGTGCCAGATGGCGTTGAACGAAGCGTGAATCGTAGCACATTGCTAACATCGTGCGACAATCAACGCTTCTGCACTACAGTGCCACTGATGCGAAGTCTGTGACACAACCCTCGCCCCTGCTGCAAGACGCAATCCTTCCTCAGTCCTGTAACATAACGTCGCGCGCTACCTGCTTCAGGCGTAGCCCGAGTGTGATGCCTCTCAAGGCCATAAAACAGCAGAAGGCAAGCCACAGGCCATCGTTTCCCCACCACGAAACAAACAGCCAGGAGAGGATCAGAAAGCCGGTCAAGGAGATCACCATCGCGTTGCGCAGATCTCCGGCCCGCGTCGCACCGATGAAGATCCCATCCAACTGAAATCCCCAGACGGCAACCAGCGGCAGAACAATCACCCAGGGCAGATATCGTTTGGCGGCCAGCAGCACCTCCGGCTGATTGGTGAACCAATCAATCATGTGCGTTCCGACCCCAGCAAAGAACAGAGAAAACAATACCGCGGAAACCAAAGCGCAAATCGTCGACGCACGCAATACGGTGTCGAAGCGTTTGCGATCCCCGGCCCCAATCGATTCTCCGACCAAAGCCTCTGTCACATTGGCAAAGCCATCCAGTCCATAGGAGGCAATGGCCTGCACATTGAGTAGGACAGCGTTGGCCGCCAACACCGCATCGCCTGCCACAGCGCCCTGTCGCGTAAACCATCCATAGGCTGCCACCAGGCTGAGTGTCCGCAACAAAATATCGCGATTGAGGCGGAAGAGTCGTTGCAGTGCGTTTACTTGGCAGAGAGTGTGCCACTGCATCTGATGCCAGTGGAGACATGGCGACACCATACCGATGCCGAGCAGACAGCCGCACCACTCAGCCACCAGCGTACCCGTTGCAATGCCTGCAATTCCCCAGTGCATTACCGAAACCAGCCACAGCGCAACGGCAATATTCACCACTTGAATGGAGGCCTGCAGCAGCAGTGCGCCACGTGCCCGCTGACGCCCAAGCAAGGTTCCCAACACTGCGTAGTTGACCAGCGAGGCTGGCGCTGCCCAAATTCGAATCCCACAATAGAGCAATGCTTGCTTACGCACCTCCGCGCTTCCACCCAGAACGCCAAGCGCAAGATGGATCAACGGCTTCTGCAGCAAGATCACGGCCAGGCCAAGACCAAGGCCCAGGCAGATGGCACGCATCACGTGGGCAGATAACTCATCTTCCTTTTGCGCGCCGTATGCCTGCGCAACAAGGCCGGTCGTGGCCATGCGCAGGAATCCGAAACTCCAGAAGATTGTATTGAAAAAGACTCCTCCCATCGCCACGCCGCCCAACACGGAGGGCGCGTTCTGGTGTCCGGACAGAATCGTATCCACGCTTGTCAGCAGTGGCTGTGTAAGGTTCGACAGAATCAACGGAAAGGCGAGCAGCAGGATCTTCTTGATCTCCGCAAAAGAGACCGTCCATTTCGCAGTTGGCAAACTATTTCCTCGGTTCGTATTGGTCACACCAGCGGCAAGGATCGACTCATCCATTCGACGAGTCGCTCCTCACTGCCACCGACAACGCCTAGAACGGTACGTACAAAGACGGGTGCTTGTCGATGTCGATAGCCACCCAGCGCTCGTCCCAATGCTCAAGTGTCAAAGACCAGCGCTCTTTTTCTCCCTTGACGTAATCGTCAATATCGGGAAACAGCTTGCGGATCAACTGGCTGCGCGTCAATTCTGCCTTGGGACGCTTTTCCGCTGGTGGTGCAACGATCACGATTGCAAAATCCCAAGCCGGACTCACCTCATGCACCGCACGCGTGTAGACGGTCTCACTGATCACCTGGCCATGCGCCTTCTGATACTGCATGATCGGGAAGTGGTACTTCTTGTACAACGCCAGCCACTCATCCTGCTTTCCCGGAGGTACACGATAGAAATCCACGGATACCGTGTTCTCCCCATCGCCAGTTCCAATGGTTGCCTGAGCATGGAGCGCAGGTGGGTGGCCAAATCCAAAACTCAGCAGGACAGCAAGTGCTCCCTGCAACAACAAATGCAAACGAAGACGCATGAACTTCTCCTTGGTTGATTCAATGGCGAAGGCGGCAGTGTAGTTGGACCACCACCCTCGTTTGGCTAGGACTTGGTAGGCTTGGTGAGTAGATCGCCCAGGACATGCTGCTTCATCATCGCGCGGAGCCCTTGCAGGTCCCGTTTGTCGAGCAGCGCAATAATTTTGTGATGTTCTTCACATGCTTGCTTCAAACGCGTAGCGGTGTTCTTCCTCCGGTTGCTGGTCACAGGGGTACGATTGCGCAGTTCGAAGATCAGATCAACCAATTCGGAATTTGCGCAAGGGTGCAGCATCGAGGCATGAAACAAGCGGTTCGCCTGCTCCTGTTCAACGACGCTTCCTTCTGCAACCATTCGTTCAAAGCTCTTCGCCAGAGTCTTCAGTTGCCGGAGCGAAGCGGCGGTGAATTTGTCGTAGGTCTCTTCGGCCGCAGCTACTTCAAGCACAGCGCGCACTTTGAGTATCTCCGTCAGCTTCTGCTCGTCCACATCGACAACCCGATATCCGCGATTCGACTCCAGATGGACCAAGCCTTTTTCAGAGAGCCTATCCAGAGCCTCGCGCAAACCCAGACGCGTGCACTCATAGACCTTCTCCAAGTCGCTCTGCCGCAGCCACGTGCCCACGGATATCTTGCCCAGCGTAATATCTTCCTCAATGCGCAGCACCAGCTCACCAACCTTGCTGGTACTACGCCTCGGCAGTCTGCTACGACGCCCACGGCCCCAAAAATGTGCGAATCTCCGGCACAGCGATTTCGCCCGGAACGCCATGGTTGCAGTTCGGCACAACAACCAGTGTAGCGTGAGGGATCTTTTGCGCAATCAATTTCGATTGATCCGGAGGGCAAATCCAGTCCCCATCGCCGCAGAGAACTAGTGTGGGAACATCGATACCTGCAAGCTGATCGACCACATCGTATTCATGATTCGCAAACAGATCGTTATGCACCTTGGCGTGGTAGATGCCTCGCCGCGAATTTTCCAGGATGCGATCGCAATCGACGAGCGTTCCATCTGGCACGTACATTGGAAAGAGCGCAAACATGATCAGCCGGAATTCTTCGTCGTCGATGATCGTCGGCGTAAAGATCTTTTCGAGCATCTTCGGCGTTGCCATAGGAGCCTTCACGGCCGCACGCGCCTGAAAGTTGGCCATTGCGCCCAGCTCATGATGCCAGCTCGGCGCCGTCCCGCGCAGAATCAGATGGCTCAAGCCGTGCGGATAACGAACAGCATAGCTCAGTGCAATCATACCGCCAAATGATCCGCCTTCCAGAACGATGCGCTGACCACCGCAAAGCCTCAGGCGGATCTCTTCCAGATCGTCGACCAGCTGCCGAAAGCTATAAGGAGGCGTCAGGCTGGAGTGGCCGTGTCCGCGCATATCGTAACTGATGACCCGCAGCTTATCCGACAACGGCTGAAAGCTCGCAAAGACAGATTCGTGACTCCCGAATCCGCGGCCACCGTGGAGCGTGATCATCGCAGGAGCCTTCTCCTTTCCCGCGCTGCGATAGTTGATGGTTGCCCCATTGATCTCAATTTGCCGCGCAGGGGTTTCGCCCTCTTGCGGATTCTTTGCGACGGCGACCGTCTTGTTGGAGGCATGGGCGACTGCCGGCACAAGCCATGATGCCGCCAGCGTTGCCAGAGCGCCTTGAACTGCATTGCGGCGACTGAAAGATTGGCTCATTTAGGATTCCTTTCCAGCTGTGGGATGCGGACTGCCAAGGGTGAGCATCAGACGGTTTGCCCAGGCAAACATAGCCGACGCATGAACTAGATCAAGTAACTCGACCGGTGCAAATTCGAGTCGTCGCAGCACCGCTCCATCAGCGTACGCAATGCTACCAGGCAGAGCCGAGAGCTTCTCCGCAAATGCAGCAATCGCCTGCAGCCGTGCTGGCAGTGCCCTGCTAGCACCAATCTGCAGAAATGCCTCAACGTCCTCGCTCGTGCGAGCAAGCTGCGCGTAGCGGCGCGCATGGATCGACGCGCAATAGACACACCCATTGAAGCGCGAAACCGCCACTGTTGCGAATTCCCGCTCCGTACGGCTAAGCCCCCCACGGTCGAAGAGAATACCGTTATAGAGCACGGTGCGCGCTGTGAGTGAGGCCGGATGGTGCGCAAGCAACCTGAAATAGGATGAGTCCCGCTGGATGGCACCGCACTGTTCCAGCGCCTGTAACTGGTCGTAACTGGCCATGTCGAGCTGCACAGAGGGCAACCAGGGTTCCCAGTGAAGTGGCTGCATGGTGAATTCTGGCCTGTGCGGTACTAGCGGTGCCTCGTTTGCATCCTTGTTCTCCGGCTTCTGCTCAATCAACATCGACAGGCCATAGAGCACACGGCTCAGATAACTCAGAAAACCGGCAGCCTGAGCCAGAAGAACAATGGCACCTACTGTTCTTCCTGCTCTGGTGAGTTCATCGATTTGTTCTCTCAGCGTTGCACCGGGTGTGCGAAAGAAACCTGTCAGGTAAGCACCGAGTTCGTCCAAATTGAGTTCGCTCGGAGCCCCCTCGAAGCGACCTTCGCTCAGCAGGGTCTCGCAGAGAAGGGGATGAATCCCACAGCGTCCTGCGACGGCATACAGGCTGCCGCGTCCATCAGAGTCAATCCCAGACGCTCCGAAGATGACCTCTTGCACGGCATCGATCCGCGTGCTCCACTCTGGCCGCAAGGCAAGAACTGGCACGATCTGCGCTCCGTAGAGTTCGATTGCCAAATCGGTTATGCTTCTTGTTGCCATTCCATATTCCTCATACCCAACAGTTACTTCACGAGTGTGAAATCATCAGCCTGAATCCATTCGTCCTTGCGAACATCCCAGCGAACTCGGCTCGAAACTCCGTAGACCAGTGGCTCAGCCAGCAAAAACAAACCAGGTGCTTCGCTGCACATGCGCTGCGTAGCCTTGCGATAGGCTGCAAGTCTTGCCTGCGGATCAAGGGTTGACCTACCCTGTTGGAGCCTGTTGCCGAACTCCTTGTCATCCCAGTACGCATACGGGCTATCGGGCGCAAATAGCGTCAGCAGGCCATCGGCATCGAGCGTCGGCCATGCCTGCGTGATGTACATCATGGGCGCCATGGCATGCGCCTTTACGTATTTGCGCATGTATACGGAGAAGTCCAGTTCATGGATGCGGATTCCAATGCCCAGCACATCTTCAATTTGTCCAGCAACAGCCTGAGCGATCTCGCTCGCGGCAAAGTACGTCCCAACCGGAACATCCATGTCGATCACGGTGCCCT
>Ga0316217_10007626_pt1 | contig 10254 bp, 13 predicted proteins | sample 1anoAmetaG_FD_203633 | JGI IMG/M metagenome (GOLD analysis project Ga0316217, IMG submission 203633) | Freshwater microbial communities from Trout Bog Lake, Wisconsin, USA - 1anoA | ecosystem: Environmental > Aquatic > Freshwater > Lake > Hypolimnion/Profundal zone | place: USA: Wisconsin... | reverse complement strand
TGGTTTAATCCTACATCCCTACCATAAAACCAAAGGGTGTGGGTATTATAATGATGCCATCGAACTCTTCTTCGCGGACGCTTACGATAACACCTCCGTCACGATAGCCAATCGTTCTCAGTTGAGCACTGCCGGCTTTCGCTAATGCATCGCGCACCAGGGCCCAGCCAAATTTTCTCAGCAGGTCTGCTTCTTTTTTTAACCTTCTAACCTCGGCATTCACTTCCTCATAATCAGCATCCTTTTTAGATTTGCTTAAAGCGTTGAATGCCTTGGTTTTCTTTTTGGCCTCGTCGGTCTGTTTCTTGGCCACTGCGAAGTAGGCAGTTTGCAATAGGGTAAGCTTTCCGATGGTTTTTTCGCCGGCCGCTTCATCTACCTTGTGATTAATATTTTTTAAAAAATCATCAATTTCCTTTTTTGGTGTGAACAATACATTAAGAAGGAATTGGTTTTCTGCTTCCTTGAGCAGGTCTGGGTTAAGTGTTTTGCGCAACATTTGTTATGAAATTTTGTTTTAAAATGAACGGGAAGTATTATAATCATAGTTTAAAATATGTCAAGCCTCTAAAAATGAGCCAGGACAGTGGTTGCCATTGACCAATTGAACGTTCGTTCACTATAATAGGTGTATGAACAACCTACGCGAAAAGAATCATATATTGATTGAGGAATCTCCGGGCCAATGGATCGGCGAACCTGTGAAAGTTCTCAGAGTCCTTGGCGTCGTCGAAGCCGGTTTTCCAACCCCTGCCGAAGAAGATTTACTCGACACGATTTCGCTTGATGAATGGCTGATTGAAAAACGGGAAGCCAGTTTTATGCTCCAAGTAAAAGGCGATTCGATGTACGACGCAGGAATTCGAACCGGCGATATGGTGATTGTAGAACGAACCGATTCGGCGAAACCGGGGCAAATTGTAGTTGCGAATATTGACGGCGCGTGGACGATGAAATATTTGCGACAGGACGCCCAGGGATTTTATTTGGAAGCGGCGAACAAACATTATGGGGTTATGCGGCCCAAAGAAGATTTGCAAATTTCAGCGGTGGTCAAAGCCGTGATTCGCAAGTACGAATAAAAATAAATATATGAAGCGCACTGGAAATCAAGAGTTTAAAATATTGCACGTTGATGGAGACGGATTTTTCGCTTCGTGCGAGGTTTCAAGGCGGCCGGATTTGAAAGGAAAGCCAGTTGTTGTCGGCGAAGAACGCGGCATTGCATCCGCGATGAGTTACGAAGCAAAACGATTAGGCATCACGCGCGGTATGCCGATTTTTAAAGTACGACAAGAATTTCCACAAGTGACCATACTTTCTTCGCATTTCGAGCTCTACGAACAATTCGCGAGTGCGCTGTATTCCATCCTCGCAAAACATTTTGCGAATGTGGAATGGTACAGCATTGATGAATGTTTTGCAGAAGTTCCATTAAGTTATATGGAACGTTTTGGTTCATGGGAAGTTGCGATTGGAAACCTTAAAAAAGAAATTCAAGGAAGCTTGGGTATCACGTATTCGTTTGGAGTTGCGGACACGAAAGTTCTTGCGAAGGTTGCTTCAAAGTTGAACAAACCGGATGGTCTTACTATCCTTCGGGAGGCGGATCGAGTAGAGGTGCTCGCGAGAACACCGATAGGAAGTATTTGGGGAATCGGATATCGAAGCGCGCAAAGCTTGGATAAACTTGGGATAAAGACCGCGCTTGACTTCATAAATTACCCCGTGGAACGCATTAAAAGCCGTTATGCCGAGCCTATTTTGGCGATTTGGCACGAACTGCATGGCACGCGTTTGCACAGCGTTCATACGTCACATGATGCAAAGAAATCTATGCAAGCCACGCGGTCATTTGCACCTGCTTCAAACGACCCAGAATTCCTTTTTTCGGAACTTTCACGAAATATAGAAATCGCATGCCGCAGACTTCGCGCGCAAGGACTTGCCACAAAAACATTCGGAGTATTTTTGAAACCGAAATTAAAATTAAAAGCTCGTTCATCGGCGCAAATCACACTTCCTGAATACACGCAAAATCCCTCGGACCTCCTTCGCGCTGTGCGGGAAGTTTTTACGACTGAACTTTTTAATGAAAGACATCTTTATCGAGCCACAGGCGTTTCTGTTTTTGGATTGGTGGATAAGGAAAATATTCCAGAAGATCTTTTTGGAAAATCTGAAGCGAAACAAGACCGCGATAGTTATTTGTTGGCACTCGATAAAGTATCGGAAAAATGCGGAGCGGGCTCGATCTTTTTAGGCTCAAGCATGCGATCCATCACAAAACGCAGCAAGGAATTCGAAGCGCGAAATGCAAAAGATAATTACATCGCAAATTTGCCGCTGCCGTATATGGGGGAAGTGTATTGATATTTTAAAAATAAAAATAGCCCCTGAAAATTCAAGAGCTTGTAAAAGTTGTCTGCCTTCGTCTGCGTTCCGGAACCCAAACTCCGTTACCAGGCCACTTTTTTGGGTCCTTAAAAATCACGCCGTGTTGCCTTGATACAAGTCGATTAAGGAAACGAATTACATTAATCTGTATTTTGGAAAGCCTTCCCACATCTGCCTTTCGATTAATTACAGTAATAATATCTTCACTGTAACGTCCAAATTCTTTTGGGTAAAAGGGAGCGGTCACAAATACATCGCAATTCCTGTTTTTAAAAGGGTTAGAGTAATTGGTTTTAAACTTGACCTTAGGAAAAAGGTAAACGTTGCCAAGCATAAGTGTTAAGTATTTCCTACGCCTAACTTTGATATCTAAGGTCTTCCCAAGTTCATCTTCCGTTTCATACAGCTCTTGCATAAGCAAAAGAAGTTGGTTCGAAAGTTCAATGATATTGCGCGGGAACTCAAAACCTCTACCTTTGTTTGCCTTAATAAATTCCATAGCAATATCAATTCGCCTGGGGTCTTCTTTTAGAATTTGCTCAACCACCTCTTTCGAAGCAGAGGGGTATTGATACGGAAGGAACGGATACAACCGAACATCTAATTGCGCGGCAAGCAATTCCGCTTGGTAGGGAATCATTTCGCGTTTCAATTCCTCGGGTGTGTTAACCTTTTTTAAAAGTTCGGATGGAGCCGTAATCATGACGGCTGAAATCTCAAGCTTTGTATAAAGGTCAATGAACGCCTAACGAGCAATAGCAATCCGTTCAGCCTGGTTTTGGGCCAGCCTTTAGTTTAAGAATAGTATTTTCCCGTTCGCCCTTTTTATGAAAAGGGCAACGAAACACGGCTGGTGATTTTCTTTTCAGTTGAGTCATTAGGTTTTCAATTTTATTTTAAAGGTGAAGTACTAAAACATAATAACACACTTATAGTAAGTTATCAATATAGCCCCGAGGAGAAAACGTACTATACTAATGTAAGTTACGGATTATTAAACTAAGTCAAAACAATTAATTTTAATTTATATGGCAGTAAAAAAAGTAGCCGCAAAAAAAGCAGCAGGTCCTAAAAAAGAATCAGCATTCATGAAACCAATGAAGATCAGCGATGACCTTGCGTCAGTTGTCGGAAAAGGTCCGATGCCACGATCAGAAGTTGTTAAAGCGCTTTGGGCTTACATTAAAAAGCACAACCTTCAAGATCCTAAGAACAAGCGAAACATCAATGCTGATGCAAACTTGAAAAAGGTATTCGGAGGAAAGTCTGTCGTCAACATGTTTGAAATGACAAAGCTCGTTTCAAAACACCTCTCCTAAATCGATTTACAAACGGCTTATTCAATTCTATTCAAGAGGTGTACATTTCCTCGAAGATAGTATATAATCCCCGCATATGGCAAAAAGATTAAGTCAGGATATCAAAAACAAGGCTTCTCACTCAACAAAGACCAAGAAGCGTCTTGCAATCAAAAACGCAGCTTGGGAACTTCGAAAGAAGAAAGCCTGGTAATTAAAAAAGACTCGTGACGACGGGTCTTTTTTAATGAGCAAAAAGCAGAAATCTCTAAGTCTCGAGAAACTCTCTAGCACTCAGAGGGACCATCTTTGTAAAACTAGTACTTTCTAATGACACCTTTAATGACGGCAATAACCTGTAAATCGTTTTCCGGATAAATCGGTTCGAAGTTTTTATTGGCGGGTTCGAGCCAGACTTGACCTGTCTTAGAGTTTTGCTTGAAGTATTTCATGGTAAATTCACCATCAACATTCGCAATGACAATCTGCCCGTCTTTAGCGGAAGTTGCACGTTCTGCAATAACCATATCACCATCGGCAATGTGAGCGTCGATCATCGAGTCGCCGTCAACTTCGACTAGGTAGCTGGCTTCTTTTTTCTTGATTAAGAAGTCATTCAAGTTAATCGTGTTTTCAAGGAGTTCTTCGGTTGCGGAAGGAAAGCCAGCCTTTACAGATCCAAGGATAGGAATTTCAGAAAATGAAGCGTTCGGAATCAAACGACCCATGGCGTCTTTGGTGACTTCGCCGGCATCGATCAATTTTTGAACTAAACGGTACACAGCGTTTTTGGATTTAAAACCAAAAAGCGCCATCATTTCAGAATAGCTTGGCATTCGCTTTTTGGACGCGTAGAACGATTGAAGTTTGTCTTTGTAATCATTAAACATAATTAAAAGTTGAGAATAGTCTATCAAAAAATCCAGGATTTTTATGCTTTCGGATTTTAGTGATAATCATTCGGTGCTGCCGCGCTTCCATTTTATAAGCTCGGCCCATCATTATTTTTCGATCGATTTTGTCATTCAATTTTTGAAGCTGGTCGTATAACGTTTGAATATATTGCTGTTGTGACATATATTTGGCTTAATGAAGCTTAGATTATGGTTAGTAGGGCGACCTCGGTATCTCGCGGGTCTGCAAGTAGTATATGTGAACGATCGTTCACGTGCAAGCACTATGCCTGTGGATAACAAAAAAGAACACACGAAACTTATTTTGAACAGATATTCCAGAGGAAGAAACTCTCAAATAAAGCTATAATAACAACATGCGGAAAGGCTCTAAAGAAAATAAATCAACATCAAAAACTTTCACGAATAATCTCGAGGGATTTACATCGCAAGAAAAAAAGCTATTTGCAACATTAAACACACCAGGGAAAGCACAAGATTTTTTAAATACGATTCCTTTTAATTTTGAACTTGATGGCAATGCAACACTCAAGTCACCAGCAAGAGTGCTGCGGACTAATTCAGCCCATTGCTTTGAAGGAGCGATTTTTGGCGCATATATATTGTCACTTCATGGCCACAAACCGCTTGTAATGACCCTCAAGGCCACTAAAAACGACTTCGATCACGTCATCGCACCGTTTCAAGTGAACGGCCTCTGGGGCGCCTTATCAAAAACAAATCATGCCGTGTTAAGGTACCGCGAACCGCTTTATCGAGACTTGAGAGAGCTTGTGATGTCATATTTCCATGAATACTTTTTGGATGACGGAACTAAAACGTTGCGAGAATACTCGGAACCACTCAACCTAAATGAATTTGAAAATGACTGGATGATTTCAGAAGGTGATTTATGGGGAATTGATGAGGAACTTGATAAGGCGAAACATTATAAAATAGTTCCACCGTCCTACACTACATTACTCCGAAAGGCTGATCCGATTGAGCGAAAAGCGGGGGAAATCGTTCAAGAACGCAAGGGAGGTCGCTTATAAAAATAGGGAGTGTTGACAGGGCTGTTTGCTTTAGGTAATCTTCAAGAAGATTCAAAAACTAAATTGAACATATATGGCAAAAGGAAAAAGAGATTACAGCCAAAAGGTTATGCAGGGCATACGAGGGTCTCTTATTCTTGCCAAAGAAATTCAGACCAAATATCCCCAAATTGGAAAAGTATACCTTTCACGCAAAGAACCAAACGATATCACTTTGGATCATTTGGTGGAAGAATACAGCATTAGAAGCATGGGCAAAAACATAAGTCCTATCTGTGCACGAGTCGGTCTTCATTATGCGATTAAGGGCTTTAAAGGATTGAGAGGGAAACTCAAAGATCATCCTGAAGGTAAACCTTTTAAAGGATTAGTTGGAAGAAGAAAGTACAAAGAAGCCATCAAAGCAAAAAAGATCCTTCTTAATACCAAGAACGGAAAAGATGCCGTGGAAAGAGCAGATGGCATTCATGAATTGAACAGCTCAGATCATCGGAACCATTCAAGGATTGGCCACAAAAATGCCAGACATCATTTGTACAAGTTTGAGGAAAAAAGTCGCCTTTTCAGGGCTCTTGCAAAGAAAGAATTCTGGAGAGTCCGCGGCAATGAAGTGGTGCTTCAGTACGGCAAGATAATGGCATACCTTTTAAAGAAGACTAAGGAGTGGGGACAGGAAGAAAAAGATATCCTGAGGCAACCGCAACTTCGCGCATTCGTCATGTCGACCACTAAAGGACACAAGAACTCTGGGCCAACAAAATCCGGCCACAGAAAAATCTTTTCCAAAACTCATAAAAAGTTATGGGAGAAGGTTGTTCAGATGAAAAGTGAATTACTCATGACCGCTTCAACATAATTAATTTAATGTTGAAGCGGTCCTTTTGTATTTATATAAAAAATAAACACCCATGCCAAATTCAGCAAATGTTTAAAGGCTTATCGGCAGGGGGCTTTTGGAGTATATAGTGTCGTAAAAGATATATTGTACGACATTCTCCTCTAGGAAGAGCACCTCTCACCCCTTAAAGAACAACACGCCGATCTGAAAGTTTTACGTGTAATAAAAGAAGCTGAAGCTGATATAAAACCAGCTTCAGCCTACCCCTTTAGTTACGTACCAACGATGGTGCAACAACTCAGTTAATTAACCCAGAAACGAGAACTTAACACCATTTTGCCATTGGTATGTGTCAGCAAATAATGGCAACGATACGATAAACTTTTTGAGGCTTTGGAATCTTATCAAAGCTCGATTTTGAAGTCAATTCCCCTTCGTGTTGTATTACTAACTTTTAGCAAGACACTGATCGAAGGTACTGACTTGCGTGTTATAAATCTTTACCAAGTTCTGCATTTGTTTAATAGATGCATCGTAGGAAGCAACCAGTGAGTTGTAAGCATCAACCAAGGCGTTGTAATCAGGATCAAGTTGTGCACTATCACTTGCAAGCGCACTTTTTTTAATTGAGATATCCGTCTGAGTATTCGCAAGTTGGGTTTGGAGTGCATCAATAGCTGATTTCGTCACCTGACTAATACTTGGACATGCACTGGTCGGTTCGCCAAAATGCTCCGTGATAAGCGTCGTAAGCGAACCGTCGACCGTTCCCTTTTCAACCGCAACGCCGATTTGCCGATACGCTGGATCAAGAATATTTTTTCGATGGTCTGGGCTATTCATCCACGCATCGACTACTTGTTTACTGGTCGTGAAGTCGCCTTCAGCTAAATTTTCACCCGCCTTCAAATAACTGTACCGCTCCAAGGTGATAAAGTAACTAAACGAAGCATTGGTGTTTCCTGGACGAACATGATCAAAATATTGATACGTAAACATGTCCGTCGTTTTCGCTTGAGCTGAGTCATCGAGAGCGCTCGAAATAGAAAGTGCCGGCAAGTTATTCTGCACTCGATAGTAGTTTGTAAACCAGATTACATTAGTTGGTGTAAGAGCCATTCTTGTCGTCGCTTCTTGAGTCGTATAATGATCCACGATTTGAGACTTACTTGAAACAGATGTCGCCGTTCCCTTCACTTGTGTTTCTGGTACGGCAGGAGTAGCATTTGCCGCATCTGTTTTTTTTGAAACGGTGGTTGTATCAGTCATTGCAATATTTTTTTTGAACACGAAAAAGGCTGCAATAATCGCGATTGCAAGAAGCACAAAAAGGAAGGCTTTTTTGGTCGGACTCATGATGGGTTGCATACATTGAAATGTCTGTAATGAGTCTTAAGGACTTATTACAGAGCATTCTTTCTGAGTTATAAGTATACCTGATTTCATGCTTTTATATAGCATTTACAAGCGAATATAAGGGTTTCGTGGTTTTAAGGCACTGCCAAACGATCCTTTGAATAAGGCCTCAAAAGCCCTTGATTTTTAAATGAGTTTCTTGTATACTGTTCGAACTTACTTATTAATAAGCAAGAGTATGGCATTTTGAGATAAGGATTCAATAAATCCCTTTTCATCCAATGTCCTGCCCTAATTTTAACCACTATGGCACATAGAAAAGCGGGAGGAACAGCCCACAACCTGCGAGATTCAAATCCAAAATATTTGGGAACAAAATTGTACGATGGCGAACGAGCTCAGGCTGGTTCAGTTATCATCCGACAACGAGGAACAAAGATCTTGGCTGGAAAGAATGTTCGCATTGGCAAGGATCACACATTGTTTTCAGGCAAAGCGGGAGTTGTAAAATTCTCAACAAAGCGAAAGATGAAATTCGACGGAACTGTTTCAAGCAAGCGAGTCGTAAATGTCGTCTAAGACATACAAAGAAAAACACCGTAAGGTGTTTTTCTTTTTGCTTGGACTATCAGAAGAATTATTCTAGAGAACCTTAACCGAATACGAAATCGCGTGCTTTTTGGTTCCAACTTTTATCTTTGTCTCCCCTACTTCCTTAATGGGCTTTTCATAATCCAAGATGAACTCTTTTCCGATGAAAATGTTATGCTGTTCTTTTATTGCATGAGATATTTCTTGAGCTGTAATCGCTTGATACAAATGACCCTTGGCATGTGCATGCCCCGAAAGAGTAACTGATTTGGTTTTATCAAGATCTGCTAATAGCTTTTTAAGGGCAGATTCTTTTTCAGCCTCGGTCTGAGAAGCCACTTGTTTTGACACTTCGATTTTTGCAATAATTTCATTCGTTGCACGAATCGCGGCACCTGATGGAATGAGAAAATTCTGAGCATACCCGTCTGAGACTTCTTTCACCTCATCTTTTTTTCCGATATTTTTTACATTTTTTATAAATACTACTTTCATATGGCTAACTATTTACCGCTATCCAATAATTTAAGCGCCGCCTCCATTTGTGGATCTGAGTAAATTCCTGTCTTAGGATCCTTAACCGCTGTAGATTCATCAACGACTACGTCCGGAGTAATTCCCTTTTCTGAAATTGATGTTCCGTTTGGAGTGAGCCATTTCGCAACTGTGATTTTTACTGCTGACCCATCAGGAAGATCTACTACTTGTTGAGCGGAACCTTTTCCGTAACTTTGTGTTCCTACAAGTTTTGCGACACCATTTTGAGAAAGTGCACTTGATAAGATTTCAGACGCAGAAGCAGATCCGCCGTTGATCAAAACAACAATTTGGGGATTTTTTGAAAGAAGCGTATAGCCCTTACTAGTATCAATAACTTCAGGAGTCGCGCCTCCTGAGTCTTCTTTTACTACGGTTGTTCCTGTCGGCAAGAAGTAACTCGCGATATCAACTGCGTCGTCAAGATATCCGCCCGGATTATCTCGTAAATCAATAATGAGCTTCGTTTTACCAGAGGCTACGAATTTTTGAAGAGCTCCCTTGAAAAGATCAGCAGAATCTTGTGTAAAGCTATAAAGGCTAATAATGAATACATCGCCCTTTACGGCTGTATCAATCGTCGGTACCGAAACCACACTTCGAGTAATAGTGAAATGCAGAGGATCGCTTGAACCGCCTCGCAAAATAGTAAGCGTGACTTGTGTTCCCACATCACCTCGGATTAATGAAATCGCTGTATCAATATCCATGAGGGACGTTTTCTGTCCGTTGATTTCAGTAATAAGATCGCCCGATTTTATTCCCGCAAGATCAGCCGGCGAACCCTTAAGAGGTGCAATGACTGTAACCGATCCATCCTGCATACCAACTTCGAGGCCCACGCCGCCAAAGGACCCTGCCACCTGATCATTAAAAAGAGTCGCTTCTTGCGGAGGGAAAAATTCTGTATAAGGATCTTTGTAAGAAGAAACAAGTCCTGAAATCGCACCGTAAATTTTATCCTGGTTGGATGGTGCAGTCGAAGTAAACGGATATTTCTGATTCATCAAATTCCAGACGTACCAAAATTCCGAAAGGTTTTCATTCGAGGGTGCAGTTGAAGAAACATTTTCAAGTGCCTGTGCATTTGCAAATTTTGCCGGAGTGATAATCCGAGCAACCACGTTTGTCGTTCCCGCAAAAGCACCCACCACAAAGATAGCTGCGATAATCACCATGATGCCAAGGCCCTTTACAATTTTTTTATATTTTTCTTTTGACATATGGTTAGATATTTTTTATTAAAGGTTCATTAAATAGTGTCGTCCGGAGCAGAATGCATTGCATGA
>Ga0316217_10007625_pt1 | contig 10255 bp, 8 predicted proteins | sample 1anoAmetaG_FD_203633 | JGI IMG/M metagenome (GOLD analysis project Ga0316217, IMG submission 203633) | Freshwater microbial communities from Trout Bog Lake, Wisconsin, USA - 1anoA | ecosystem: Environmental > Aquatic > Freshwater > Lake > Hypolimnion/Profundal zone | place: USA: Wisconsin... | reverse complement strand
CTCTACTGGGGCTTCTGCAATGATGCCTTCTGTAGCACCTACTGCGGCTCTTTTACCTACCTTAGCAGCGATTTGACGGGCTGTTAATTCTTTTAATATTTCTTCGCCAGCTTTCTTTTCTACCATGCCGCCAAGACCAGCAGTAAATCTGTCGGCATAGTATCCAAGTGGAGCGGTAATGGCTGCAGTAGTAGCCGCTTTTGCAACTTCTAATTCTTTAGGATTGTCTTTTTCTTGGGCTTGGCGAACCAAAAAGTTACCAAACTGCTGAATACCGTATACGCCCATACCAACCACAGCACCACCAACAGGTGATAGAAATGGCGTAGCAGCAGCACCGGCGGCTAAAGGAACCGCCATTTGTGGAGCTGACTGTAAAATGCTTTCACTAATGTATTTAGGAACTTGAGCGGCGGCAGCACCTAGTCCTTGCTCTTTATAAATACGTTCAATATCTGCAGCAGATAACTGTGGTGTTTCTGGCTTTTGTTGTTGGGCTGCTTTGATAGCCTGCATCTTACGAGCAGTCTCTGCTTCAGTACCAAGCGTTGCTTCTTTAGCAAGACTTAATCCTGAATAAACATCACCCAAAGACTCTATACCGCCTTTAAGCGCTGCAGCAGAACCGGGTATAAATCCTACTTCTTCTGCTTTAGATGGTTGTGGCTGCGCTTGAAATGCATTAATCATTGAGGCGATTTGGCGCGCATCTTCTACATTTCCAGCGGCATCTGCCTTTTCCAAAGCAGAAAACATTTGATTCAAATCAGCCATTGCTAGCCTTTATTTATATTTGTCTAGTAAAGCTTGTTGGTCAGCAGATATTGTAGGTGCTGTAGGAGCGGATGAGCCACCAAACATGCCCTCAAAGAATCCTTTTGGTTTTGGAGGTGGAGGAGTTTCAATTGGAGGCAATTTTACTGTGCTTGGCTTATATGGGACACCAAAATTACTATAAGTATTCTTAGTAATCATTTCCATGTTATTCAAATATCTTTGCTCTTTTTCAGGCGTCAATGTACCAGCTTCACGTTCTTTTTCTAAACCTTTAGATAAAGAAATATATTGTGGATTTCTATTTAATGCAGTATCAGCCTTAACTTGTAAATTCTCTATTAAAGTCGGTTTTTCACCAAGCGCTCTTTCGGTAAGTTCATTACGTTTTCTACCAATCTCAGCAGCGCTTTGATATTTGTACAGTCCAAGCTGTTGATTCATTAAATCGCTTTGTTCTTTTTGTGTTGCGGCATTTAGAGCGGCATATGTACCAACACCTTTTTCAGCGCCCTGACCAATATTAACAGCAGCGTATGGAGATGTACCACCCATCATACCAAAGCCCGCTTGCATCAAAGCAAGATACTTATTGGTCTCTGCATTCTTTTTGGACTCAGCACGTTGATTTGCAATATCTATCATATACTGTGCAACAATAGGGTCTGATGCCAAAGAATTAGCGGCAGGAGCTGAGTTGATTCCAGCATTTTCTACAGGTGAAGCTGGCGCAGCAGGAGGAGGGCTGCCTAATGAGTATTGTGGTCCAACTTGGCTTGGGTCACTAATAGACATAGGAGAAGTTGGAGTTGCAGGGGCAGTAGGTTTACTATCATCCCAAGCGGTATTGGTTACGCCAAAATTAGTTGCATCTGGAATAACCTTGGGTGCTGAAGTATCTGTAAAACTAACATTTTTGCGGGCATTGCTTGCAGCATTAAATCTTGCAGCTTGCTCTTCTGGTGTTTCTTTTATAACACGGTTTACACCAGCGGCAAATGGTTGACCTATGTTACGTTGATATAAGTCATATATGTCATAATTTCTTGGAGTAGTTAATGCGGTACCAATATTTTTTACGCCCTGCACTAATCCACGACTACGTTGTAAATAAGCGTTGTCTGCACCAGAATCACCCATAGATTGGTCTTCTAGCTCACTAGATGTATCGTAATCTGCTTGAGATACTTTTCCTTCATTTTTAAAATGCGCAATACCGCCTTCTGCCATATTGACATATTTACGAGTCTCTTCAGGCAATCCTGCAATTCCTTTTTCAGAACGTAGGGCGCGGTCAACACGACCCGGACCAGCATTGTATGCCATTAACGCAAGGTTAGGGTCTTGGTATTTATCATACTGTTGTTTAAGATACCCGATACCGCCCTGAATGTTTTGAATAGGGTCCATTCTATCCACACCAATTTGTTTAGCAGTACCCGCCATCAGTTGCATAGGACCATAGGCGCCCGCTTTAGACATTGCAGTCTCTGGGTTAGGATGATTACCTGTCTCTTTATATAGGGCACGTACAGCAATCTCTGGGGGCAAACCTTGACGTTGAGCTTCTTTAATGACTAAGTCTTCGTATTTATGTTTACCTTTAGCACTCACTTCTTGAGACATAGGCTCCATTTGAACGGCAGCAGAAGGATGTATGCTCCGTTGTCCGCTAGAAGCCATAATTGATTGGATAAAGTCATTATCGGTACCAGAACCATAGAGTTGTTCTAGTTCTCTATCTTCTTCATCATCGTCCATACCGCCTACAGCAAAGCCAATAATGCCACCCTCTGCCATTTGCGTAGGAAGGTTACTTGGCGCCGCATCAATTCCTTGTGGAGCTTGTTCTGGAGCTTGTGCGACTTGTTGTTCTATTTGCGATTCTGGTATAGCAGTATCAATTCCCTGTTTAGGAAGTTGTGCTTCTAGCATTTGAATCTTTTCTAATTGTTCTTTAATAAAGGGTATACCCTTATATGCCTCTATTTCACCAGACTGTACGCCCTGATGAACTTGTGCAACAACGCTTTTTAATTCATTAATTTTGTGTTCAATTTGTTCTGGAGCCATCATTTGGTCTGCTTGTTGCATTACTTCTTGAGCAATAGGAGGTTGTTGTAAACCCTGAATACCGGTTTGTGGCGCAGGAGTTTGTTGTGCGTTCTGAGCCATATCTGGAGTCAGTACATTATCTTTAACGGATTGTTGTAACTGTTGCGGTGTCATTTTTTGTGCCGTAGCCATTTTGCTAAAGTAGTCGCCAATCATACTTCCTCCATCTTGATTCCAAGCATAGAGTAATGAACTGTTTTATATCCATCGCTATCACGACCAACGGCTTGTGGCATAACTTGTTCAACTTCATCAGCCATAACGCCACGATAACGTCCATAGCCTGATTTATCTTTAAATTCTGGCTTGTAATCAAACTCATAGATGTTGACGCCATTCATAAGAATGTCCACAAATTCAATATTTTCTTTTACACGAATATCAGAAGATGAAGGCGTGGTATTCATAGCGTTATACAATCCTAATCCTGCAATACCAGCGGTTCCAAGACCAGCGGCTTGAGATATAGCACTAGGAGCGGCTTGATATTGTTGAACGGTAGAAGACTGTAACGGTAAACCGCGCAACTGAGCGTTCATAAATGCAAGCTGTTGTTGTGGGTACTGTTGTGCCACAGCGTAATTCTGAATACCTTGGTTGATAATCTGCTGCTGTTGAGCTTGTTGTTGTGCGCCCGCTGCATTTTGAGCAGAAAGAATACCTTGTTGAGCGTTAAGTTGTTGACCACCCAATTGCGCCAATTGATTTGCATTTTGCATTGCTGCTTGATTTGCTTGTAGCTGGAATGCGCCAGATTGGTTATATTGATTTTGAGCAGCGCCAAATGCTTGGTTATAAGCGTTACCAACCAATTGGTTTTGAGCCAACATTTGATTTTGCTGATTTAAGCCGCCCATCAATGCTTCACGGCTTCCACCAAAAGCGCCTTGTTGTGTTGCCTGACCTTGCTGTTGCGCAGCCTGTTGACCATATTGTTGATTTAACAACTGCATTGCTGGTTGAAGTGTGTTTTGAATATATGGATTCATATATCCACCAACTTGATTTTGAAAATCTTGTGGTGTGGCATTTGCACTCATATTCATTGCATTGCCAATTCCGTAAGCTGTTGCACCTGTAGCCGCCCCTATTTGTCCGGGAACTTGCAAATTAGCAGCGCCTTGTTGGGCTTGCTGTTGAAGCGGGCTAAATCCTGCTACATAGTCTGATGGATTTTGACTGTATGGTTGATATGGTTTAATACCAGTAATATTGACATTACCATTAGCATCGGTGTTAGTATTAAATAGCTGTTGCTGAGTAGCACCTAACATGGATTCAACATAGGGCTGAGCATAATCAGGAATATTGGTATTTTGTACAGTGGTTTGAGTTGGAGCTGTAGATGGCGCAGGAGCGGAGCCACCACCGCCTCCACCATAAATGCGTCCACCGCCAACTTTATGTTGAGTTACGGAATCACCTAGGGTTTCCCCCAATGCATATAGTTGGCGTTTTGAATAATACATATTTATCCTAACATCTTAGTAAAGACTTTATCTGTCCATTTATATCCCAAATACTCAAACAGTCTTGAATTATCTAAATGCACCTTAGTGTGCATGACAATTCGATTAACTCCAAACTGCTTTAATACTTTTTCAGCGTACTGAAATAACTTAATTCCTACTCTACCTTTGCGATAATCTTTTTTCACAAAGTACAAATCTTCAAATGCGGTAACACAAGAGCGATAGTGCATATGGCGGCTAATCGTAAATACAATATAGCCAATCAATTCACCATCAAAGCGGCAAGTAATACACCGCAACATCCTAGCTTTTGCTAGTGCCTGATACGCTTCTATATCTGGCTCTAACGGGTACTCTTTTGTGACACATAACTCTTCATAATGCAAAGGAAATAACTTTTCAAACTCTGGGAGGAACTGTAGTGCGTCTACGTCCTCGTAGATTAGTTGTGTCATGCTGGTAAATATTTCTCCGATTTAATCTGCTTACCTTGTGATTTACGCCCTGTTCGTGCATGGCGTACCTTGTCCATCATTTTATAAAGGTGCCTTGCTCCAGCGTCAGTGGAACCATTACCCAACCCAGAAACAACGTCAGATGGGACGACAAATTCACCATCAGCAAGTCTAGCTTCTTGTTTTCCGCCAATCTTGGCTGGAATAGAGTCGCTCATACCATCACCCGGACCTTTGAGTAAACGACCACCGTCAGAGTAAGAACCTAATGTACTAATTCCACCACTAGCCATACCACCAGCAGCGTATGCCGGTTTAACATTCATTGTTAAAGAGTTGGCAGGGCTTTGTTTTAATGCTTGAGCAATAATTTCTGGAAATGAATTAAAAAAACCTGAATCACTAGCACTTGGAATAGCATCATAGCGACCAGTACTTTCTAATTGATATCCCTGTGGATTTGGCAATGGAGTGTCAAATTGTCCCGGATTTCCTCCAGCAGCCAAGGAAGTAATACCACCTTCTGCGTATTGAGCGTGATATAAAGGGGTTGGAGGAGTTACTACATCAGGTTGATAATTATTAGGGTCATACTTAAACTTCTGTAATGGACCGCCAGTATAGATAGCGTTTGGAGGAGTATAGGCTCCAGCAGGTCTTTGGCTTAATGCACCTAAAGTATTGATGCCAGCAGATGTATATAATTGAGCATTAGATGGCAATGTTCCTGATGGACTAAATATATTTGCATTTCCCAACATATTGCTAGATGGCGGTGGGGGAGTTACTGGAGGGGTAACTGCGGGAGGAGGAACTCCTTCCATTGGAGTATTTACTGGAGCCATTTCTACTGGTGGATTAGCCCCAGAAGGTAATGTAGGAGTATCAGGCATAAATCCAGTTGCTGCACCACCCAATGCACCCATTTCTGCGGCTCTTAATGCATTTTGACCAGTAGCTGCGGCAGTCAATCCAGACAGACCAGCGCCAGTTGCAGCACCAACAGCGGCTCCGCCAAGTCCACCAGCGCCCATAATTTCTGGAGCTAATGCACCAGCCACTTCAGGGGCGGCTACACCTGCGGCTATCATTAGCCCCATATCTAGTAAGTTACTGCCTCCGCCACCATTGCTACTCATATGTATTCCTTATAGAATTTTGCTCATTTTACCACTGTTTAAACTGCGCTACCACTAGAATTTACCCATTTAGAACCGTTATACCAAATAGGAATTCCAAGGGTTTTATCAAAATATTGTTGCCCAGTTACCAAATCTACGGCTGGTCTATTGGCTGTTGTGCCATAGCGAACGGTAGAAGTTGCTCTTGTAAAGTTATCTATTTGCACAAAATATAGGCGTAATGCGTTCAGTATTTGGTTTTCAAAGGATTGGTCATACATCATCCCAGCCACAGGCAAGTTGGGTGCTTTTGTGGGGATAATGGTAGGATTAATCATCTTCTACCGTCTTGTTTAACGTCATAACGATTTGTGCCTAATTGCCACGCTGTTCCTATGGTGTTGGAATAGCATTTAAACGCCATTTGGCGCCCTCTAAGGCGTGTATAGACCTCTCCTGTGAACTGCTGTACCGTATACTCTTGAGGCGTAGGATAAGCGTAAGATTGGCTACTGGTGACAAGGTTCTGGTCTGTAGAGCCATATGCTGTTCCAGAGTTTTGGCGTGGATATAGAGCCATCGTCACTTGTGGATTAGCTACGGTTGAACCATTAAAGTTCACGTCAGGTAGTAATCTCCATACAAATCCAAAATGCTGACCGCTATTGTTTTGGTCAGATGCCATAATGCCAAAGTCAGAAGACTGAATATAAGCATAAATAGGTTGTGTTTGAGATGTAGCAGAATCATCTACTCCGCTCTCATGGTATAAGAGTCTGCCGTTATAATCAGCCGCCACTGGATTAGATTGAATATTGTTCTGAATCCATGCGCTTCTACCGTTTAACGCCCAAGCTGTACCTGTACCAGAACCTACGCCCGTGGCTACAAAGTAGGTTCCTACGTTATTGTTTGCTGCACCAATAGCGGTAAAGTTTGTTGTTCCCGCACTGCTAATGACATATTGTTTTCCAACTACAAAAGAGCCAGCATTTACTTGAACGGTTTCAAATGTGCCATAAGCCCATGCATCGTCTAAATAGTTGTAAATGACGTATTTGTCAATTGAGTTGTCAATGCTTTCGTTGCTAACATAGAACCACCAAACTTCGTTATACCCTTCGTTTGCGCCAGAACATACTTGGAAAGCTTGATTGATGTTTAAATCATCAAATACATATTGACGCAAAGTTGATGGAAGGGTGTGAACTGTACCGTCATATTTGTAGAATTTAGACGTGCCCATCCAGTACGTGATGTTGTTTACCGTTACCATGCAGTTAGGCGACATAACAGATATGTTATCCATTAAAAGCTGGAATGACCATACATATGGGTATCCTACATACTGCATTGTATATAGGGCGGTATTAGTCCAAATTAAAATCTCTTGACGGGTTGCCCTTGCGCCCATAATAAATGAGCCATTCGATAGAGCAAATTCACCAGATTGATTGGTTACTTGCGGAACCCATTGATAAGCATTCGCTTGGTCCGACCAGCGTACAAGCATAGGGTTAAACGTAGCACTGTAAGTGCCACCATTATACGAGTTAGAACCAAACGCAATAACGAACTCTTGAATAGCAGACGTGATAACTTGGAGAGTAGATACTGGTACATATTGACCTGCATAAGAAATAGTGTAGTTTCCGCTAGATGCGGCAGTCGATGGAATGGTAAGCGGTACAGAAGTAGAGCCTATTACATAGTTAGAAGATACTTGCGTACCAGTCGCTATTCCTGTGCCTGTAATATATGAATATGGATAAATTCCAGCGGGCGCAGAAGCTATCGCAGTGGAAGAACCGCTAGCAAAAGATAAAGAGGTAATCGTACTTGCGGTAGTATTAGCCAAAGAAGACAAGGCTACTGCTCTAGTGGTTACTCCGCCTGAATCTTGCCAATAATAAATTGGTCCGCCACGAGGAGCTAATACAAGGTCTTGACCAAAGTTATCATTTGTCCAAAGTCTTAATTGGCTATTAATTCCTGTAGCATTGTTATAGGCTGTTCCCCACCCACGTGTCCCAGATTGTTTTTCAGCAATCACAGAAGAACCACCGCCTGTTGTTGTAGAAGTTGCTACAAATGAACTAGGAAGCGTAATGCTGTAAGTGCTGGCTGTAAGAGAAGTAACCTGATAAGTACTATTGAGTATTCCTGCTGTAATGCCATCAAAAGCAGTTGCGCCCGAAAAGTCTACATAGTTTCCTGTAGGAATACCATGCGCTGCTTGAGAAACAATCACCGTTCCGCTACCAGAAGTTGTACTAAAAGGATTGGTTCCTAAAGTTGATGTGGCTGCAAGCGAAACACCGCCCCACGGTCCAGTACCCCAACCGTTACTAATTGATGCCGTGATTTGTCCTGTTGGAAGTTCATATTGTGCTACAACTCCTGTTCCTCCAGTGGCGGTTGAAGTTGCCGCAGAAGAAAGTGTAATTCCATAGCTACTAGAACTAATAACAGAGGTGACAATATATTCACCACTAATAATAGCACCACCTACAGTACAAGTACTTAAAATAACATAATCGCCTGTTGCTGGGCTATAAGCAGTATCAGTGATAACTACACCAGTCGAACTAGCAGTCGATGCTATAGGGTTTGTACCTAGTGTGGTTGTCTGATAGATTGGGGTAATGTCGTTATAGAATCCACCAGAATAAATATAATACTTGGAAGTGGTTCCTACACCAATAAAGACGTTTGAATTAAGGTCAACCCAAGTCCATAAAGAACGGCAAGTACCCAAAAACTGAGTAGGGCTTACTTGTGTCCAACCGCCTATTTTTTCGGGTAGCCCAGAACGGAAGCGTATCTTGTCGCCATCATACCAATATCCTTCAGCACTATAAGCAGTACCTTCCCGATATAGACTAGGTTTAAAGACGAGCTTTTGTAATGGCATATTATCCTAGTACTTCTAGAGCCTTCTTAATCTTGGCGATACGGTCATCTAAGCCCAATGTTCCACCATTGATGCGCTTGGTCATTGTCTCATAGTCCTGTGCGTCAGCCAAGGCATTTAAACCGTGTTTATTGAAGAACCAGCCAGCAGATAGTGCTGCACCCTTTGGCTGCAAAAGAAGCTCAGGATTGCTGATTAAATCCATCCCGACGCCTTCTCCACAGTTGCGGTAGTTATCTTTTCCGGTAAGCTGGATAAGTCCTCGCCCGTGGTAAGCCCATCCATCACCATCTTCTGTATTTCCCATGCGTCCTGCGTAAACTTTGTTTGCGATTTTTTCTGGATTGTTTGCAAATTGTTCAGCTACATCTGCACTAGGAAATCTTGAGGGCCATGTATGCATAAGTCCAGCGGCAGAGTAATGAAGGTTCTCTTCCAAAGATTTGAAATTGTTTGACTCATGTTGGCACTGTCCGATAAAAGATGCTTGGCGTAAAGAATTAGATAAATCATATTTATCAAATACTGCTTGTAATGCTTCTGTCCATTTTGGGTCAATTCCTAAAGACGTTAACTGTTCACTTGTCATCTTGACCTAACTTAATTCCTGTAATTAAACCAATAAAGCCGCCTACTATTGTTTGGAAAGCGGGTCCTATAATTTGAAATACCTTTTCATCATCTACCGTAGGGTCTATGACAGCGTAAGCAAACATAATTAACATGGCAGCTACAACGCAGACTAAAGACCAAGCCGCAATTACCATAATGTGTTCTTGAAACTTCACTTTTGGCTCCAAATTTTGTTGTGTTCTTCGTACCATTTTTGCCATTCAGTTACTTGGAGGGTTGTTTCTGCACATTTTCCAGCAAGTTCATTGTAGGCGGCGGCTGCATCAAAAAGCTTGGAGCTTGTGGAAATGCCGGACACTGTACTGCTACTGGGGTTGCGCACCCCGTTAGCATAATACTGACGAATAAGACTAAGTTTCGCATTGTGTTCATCTTGTAATACCTTTATAGCTTGTTCATGTTCTGACTGGATGGCTTGGTTTCTGATTTCTGCTTGTTTTCCAAGGGACTCCACCTTAGATTGGAATGCAACAAATCGTAAATGCTCCACATACCAGCCGCCAAAAGCAGAAATAGAAATAAACAAACCAATAATAACCATTTTGACATATAAAAACACTATTTAATACCCCATGTAAGATACCATGCAATTACTGCGGCTAAAGCAAAACAATAAAATTGCACCCTTCTTACTTCCTTTAAGTCATGTTGGAATGCCTCGTTTGCCTTGCGTTCCATATTCTCAATATCTAATTTAATTCTTAATACTGCATCCCACTCTTTAGCACCGTATTTCTTAACAAAGTCTATTTTTAACTTTGCTTCTTGGTC
>Ga0316217_10007623_pt1 | contig 10257 bp, 12 predicted proteins | sample 1anoAmetaG_FD_203633 | JGI IMG/M metagenome (GOLD analysis project Ga0316217, IMG submission 203633) | Freshwater microbial communities from Trout Bog Lake, Wisconsin, USA - 1anoA | ecosystem: Environmental > Aquatic > Freshwater > Lake > Hypolimnion/Profundal zone | place: USA: Wisconsin... | reverse complement strand
CAATCGTGGCGCACGGATGAACGGGGATAAAAATGGGATAAAAACTGCAATACCATAACCAAACAGGTTTGGCACAGCGGAAGGCTGGAACCTGAAAGCAATGTTATTTAAGAATCAATCTACTAGACTCCATATCCCGGCTCCGCCGGGGTATGGAGTGGGGGTGTGGGGGGACGGAGAGGGAGCGCAGCGACCGCGCGGTCCTCCCATGGAGACATCAAAGTGCTTCCCACAGCTTCTGCAGCTGTCCTCCAGCCCGCTCCCCCATGGGCCGCAGGCGGGCCTTGACCTCGGACCGGGCCGGGCTGGGCAGCAGGCCCGCGGCGTCCAGGGCCTGGATGCGCACGGGGGGCGACAGCGCCCCCCAGTCCCGCAGCAGGGCCGCCACCCAGGCTTCGTCGCCGAGCCTGGCGCGGGGCACCCAGCGCCAGGTGGAACCCAGGCCCGGCTCCCTCAGTGCCGTCAGAACGCCTTCGACGGTCCCGCCCCGGGCCGCGATGAGGCTGGCGGCTTCCGCGGCCTCCCGCTGGGCGAAGGGATCCCCCAGCAGGCCCAGGAGGACCGGCAGGGCCGCGGGGGTGCCCACGGCGCCCAGGGCGTTGCACAGGGCGAAGCGCATGCCTTCGGGCGCCTGGTCCAGCTCGGCCAGGAGGAAGGCCTCGTCGCCGGCCACCACGGCGTTCTGCAGGCCTTCCGCGGCCGCCCTGCGGGAGCCCACGCCGCCGGTGCGCAGGCCGTCCAGGTAGGGGCCCAGCCTGTCCCCGGGCTCCTCCTCGGCGTGGCGCTTGACCCGGCTGACGGTCTCCTGCTCCGGGTCCTGGACGCTGAAGCCGGGAAGGGGCTGGTCGCCCCAGCCCGCGGACTCGGCGCTCTCCAGCCACAGCTCCCATTCCCCGGCCAGGGCCGCCATGGAGGGGATGCGCTTGGCGGGTTCCGCCGCCAGCGACTGCATGAGGATCCGGGCCAGGCGGGGCGGGAAGCCCGGGCGCACCAGGGCCGGCGGGAGCTGCACCTGGCTGTAGGGCCGGCCCGTGGCGTACTCGTAGAGGACGGCGCCCAGGGCGTACACGTCGCAGCGGCCGTCCACCTTCCTCGGATCGCCGTGCTGCTCGGGGGCCATGTAGCCCAGGGTTCCCACCACCATCTGGCTCTTGGTGACCCGGGTGCCTTCGCCGCCCTCCCAGAGGCACACGCCGAAATCCGTGACCTTCAGGTTGCCGTTGGCGTCGAAGAGGAGGTTGGAGGGCTTGAGGTCCCGGTGGATGACCCCGGCTTCGTGGGCCGTGCGCAGGGCGCCGGTGACGGGAAGCAGGCGCCGGATGATCCGTGCCGGGGCTTCGCCGAAGCACCGCTTGATGTCGCCCCCGGGCAGGAGCTCCATGAGGATGTAGGGCGTGCTGCCGGTGCGGCCGAAGTCATAGACCTCCACCAGGTTCGGGTGGGAAAGGCGCTTGAGCACCTCCCCCTCCCGCAGAAAACGCACCACCAGTTCCGAATCCGAGGACGCCTCCGCGCGCAGGAACTTCACTGCCAGCTGCCGCCCGGGGCGGAAGGGATCCTCCGCCCGGTGCACCACGGCCATCCCGCCTTCCCCGAGGCGCTCCAGGACCCGGGCTCCCCCGGCGCGCTTGGGCAGGATGATATTCGAACTCATCAGGCGCGCCCGTCGATTTCCACCCGGTTGCGCCCCAGCGCCTTGGCCCGGTACAGCGCCACGTCGCAACGGGCCAGCAGGCTCCCGGCGTCAGCGTCCTCCACGCGCAGCTGGGCTACCCCGAAGCAGCTCGTGACGTGGAAGGCCTGGCCCGACTGCGGGCAGGACATGGGTTCCTCCGCCAGGGCCTTGCGCAGCTCCTCTGCCACGGCCTGGGCCTCGCGGGCTTCGGTCTCGGGCAGGACGATGACGAACTCCTCCCCCCCGATGCGTCCCACGTGGTCGCTGGCCCGCAGCCGGCCCAGGGCCACCTGCCCGAAGCGCCGAAGCACCTGGTCCCCGGCGCCGTGGCCGTGCAGGTCGTTCACTTCCTTGAAGTGGTCCAGGTCGCAGAGGATGAGGGACAGGGGCCGCTTGTGGCGCCGGGAAAGATCCGCCTGCTTTTCCAGGAAACCCAGCACCGAAGCGCGGTTGCCCAGTCCGGTGAGGGAATCGACCGTGGTCTGGGCCAGGACCGCCTCGTGGTAGTTCTTTTCCATCTCGTCCAGGTGCTTGAGCTTGAAGGCGTGGGTGCCCACCCGGACCACGTCGCCGTGCTGGAGGCTCACCGGGCCGTTGCGGGGCTGGATCCTGCGGCCGTTGACGAAGGTGCCGTTGGTGGACCCCAGGTCCGAGATGAGGACGATGGGCGCCAGGTCCTCCTGGCCCACCAGCTCGATGCGCGCGTGGCGCCGGCTCACCTCCACCTCGGCCAGGACCAGGTCGTTCTCCGCGGAGCGCCCCACCGTGAGGTTCACCTGCCGCAGGGGCAGCACCTCGCCGATGGGGTTGCCCACATACCGGATGAGGGCCCACTCGCCCATCGACCCCACCGGCATCTCCCCCAGGGGAAAGGAGAACAGCGTTGGGGGTTCCGAATCCGAGAAATCCTCGTAGAGCGGGGGTTGAGTGGGCATAGGAATGGTTTGTACTTCCGGGGAGGTCCTATGCCATTTAAGGGGCGCCGACCGGCCTTGTCAACGAACAGGTTGGTCGAACACCACTTTGTTGCGTCCTCCGTTCTTGGACTGGTACAGCGCCATGTCGGCGCGGCCCATGAGCGCGCCGCCATCCCGGTCCTCCTCCCGGCGCTCGGCCACGCCCAGGCTGCAGGTCACCCGCAGGGGGCCCGAAGGGAGCAGGAAGGGCGCGTCGGACGTGGCGGCCCTGAGGCGTTCCGCCAGCAGCAGCGCCCCTTCCCGGTCCGTCTCGGGCAGCACCAGGAGGAACTCCTCGCCGCCGATGCGGCCCGCCACGTCCGTGGTGCGCAGGCTGTGCGCGACCCTTCCGCCGAAGTCGCGCAGCACGACGTCACCCGCCAGGTGGCCATGGGTGTCATTCACCGACTTGAAATGGTCCAGGTCGCACATGATCAGGGTGAGTGGCCGGTGGTGGCGGCGGCTGAGGTCGAAGCGCCGCTGCAGCTCCTCCAGGGTGGTGCGCCGGTTGGCCAGGCCCGTGAGGGCGTCCTTGGAGCTCTGGTCCAGCAGCACGGCGTGGAAGGCGCGCTCCATGGCGTCCATGGCCACCAGCTTGAGCACGTGGCTGCCCAGGGCGATGCGGTCGCCCGGGGCGAGGTCCATGGTCCGGGTCACGGGTCGGCCGTTGAGGAAGGTGCCGTTGGTGCTCCCCTTGTCCTCGAGCTGCACCCGGTCCCCGCCGGGTCCCTGCCAGAGGCTGATGACGGCGTGGGTGCGGCTCACCTCCTCGTCGAGGAGGGCGATGTCCACCTGGGGGCTGCGGCCGATGATGTTCTGGCCGGCTCCCAGGGGGAAGACGCGGCCCAGGTGGACGCCGGCATAGACCACCACGACGTATTCGCAGGCCACCGGTCCCGTCTCCCCGGGAAAGCGCTTGCGCAGGGCCGTCTCGAAGTCCGGCCAGCCCGTGATGGGCACGGTGGGATCGGGAGCCTCGACCTCCTCGGTCCAGTCCTTCTCGGGTTCCTTGCCGGGCATGGACATCAGGTCTCCTCCACGAAACAGCACACAATGGCATCATCGTTCTTCTTGCGGGCCAGGATGAACGGGGCCCGCTGGGCACCCACCGCTTCGGGCCCCAGGGAGACGAGCAACCGCCCCGTGGTGGCCTGATGATTGATCTGCCGGGTTCCCCGGGAGGGAATCCGGTACAGGCCCAGCACTTCCAGATTACGGATGTTCTCCCCGGTTTCCCTGACCAGTTTGAGAGTGTAGCGCATCCAGAGGGCCTTGGAGAGCTTGGGAATGTCCTCGCCCACGAAGGCCACCGGCAGCGCCATGGCCTGCTCCAGGGCCTGATGGACGTCCGGGGCGGCCAGTGCGAAGGGCGCGCCGCCGGCCCTGGGCGCGGACAGCGGGTCCAGGCCCGGCAGGGTCCGGGCCCTGAACCCTCCGGGGACCGCCTCGCGTGCCCGGGCCCTGCGGGGCAGGGGCGGAACCTCGAGGCGGGAGCATTTCTCCACCGGAAACAGGGGCAGGACGCAGACCTGGGCACCCGCGGCCCACCGGGCCCACCCCGCCTCCCTCTGGAGCGAGGCCTCCCAGTGGAAGCCGACGCTGATCGGCGGCACCCCTTCAAGCATCGGGACACAGCCCATGACCGGCTCCAGGAGGAAGCCCGCGGTCCGGGCGGAGGTGGTGGGCAGGGTCACCGTGCGCGGGGCCTTGCCGCCCAGGCCCAGGTCGACGGTGCGGGCGGGGGGGTCCTGGAAGACCCTGCGGATGGTCTCCGCCACATCGGCCATGGCTTCCCGGAAACGCCCCCCCACCATGGCGGCTAGCCCTGCTTGACCAGGGTCTGGAGGGCCATGGCGACCCGCTCCAGGGGCTCCGTGGGATCCATCTGGTAGGCGGCCTCCAGGAGCTTGGCCAGGGCCTGTTCCTGGGCCGCCAGGTCCACGGAATGGGCGAAGACCACCCTGAGGGGCGCCGCGCCGTCGGCCACCTGGAGGAGCACTTCCCGGGGCGAAGCCCGGAAGGTCTCCCCCACCCTCGGCAGGGGCGGGTCCTGGCTCCGCTGTACCGCCAGGGCCGGGCACCGGGCCTCCCCGTGCCAGCCACCCGCCAGCTCGGCCAGGGGCAGGATGAACAGGTCCGGGGGCGACTTGAGCTCCTTGAGGAGGGTCTTCTGGATGACCTCCTCCTTGAGGTGGGGCTCCAGCGCTTTGCCGTAGAGCACCGCCTGGATCCGGGTGGGCGTGATGGGTTCGGTGTAGCGGAAGTCCAGGGGGATCCCAGCAATGTCCGTGAGGAGCAGCCCCCCCAGGTAGCTTGCGCCCTCCTTCAGTGCCACGAAATAGGCCAGCTTGAGGTTGTCTGCCATGGGAGTGTCCGCCTGGGGTATGACCATGAGGATACCGCTTCCCGCCCCGCCGTGTCAGGTCGGCTTGCGCTTGAAAATCCCACTTTGGTCGATCATCCGGTCTTGTTTTCCTCTCCAAATTGGATATTCTGATAGTGCCGCATGGGGAGTGGTCTAACGGTAGGACAACAGATTCTGATTCTGTCAGGTGAGGGTTCAAATCCTTCCTCCCCAACCAAAACGAAGCAGGAAACCCAGAGCCCGGATGATCCGGGCTCTTCGTTTGCCGGGGCCCAGGGAACGGAGCCTTGCACAATCATCATTAGTAATTATATTTTATTTATAAACGGATCCAACCAAGGCACCGTTCACCAGGGACCACCATGAAGCTCCACCCATTCCCTGCCTTCCTTCTCATGGGCGCCATGACCCTCCCCATGCAGGCCCAGTTCTGGGACACCCTCTTCAATCCCGAGGTCAAGGTGACCCTGACCCATCCGCCCTCCCTGGGCATCAAGGCCCAGCGGGTGGCCTTCGCGCCGGTGAACTCCCCGGTGGCCGAGGATCTCCTCTCCGCCTGCATCGCGGACCTGACGAACTCCGGGCAGATCGAGGTCCTCGACCGGGGCAACATCGAGAAGGTGCTCAGCGAGCAGAGGTTCGCCAACACGGGCCTGGTGGACGAGAAGACCGCGGTGGAGCTGGGCAGGCTGCTGGGCTCGCCCGTGCTCATCTTCGTGAAGGTGCTCCAGGCCAACGTCAAGCACATCCCCAGCTTCACCACGCAGCCTGGCTGGACCGACAAGGACAACACGTTCCATCCGCCCGTCACCACCTACACCTCCAGGACCCAGTACGACTTCAACGCCTCCGTCCAGGCCGTGGAGCTGGCCACGGGGCGGATCCACAGCCAGCAGCGCATCGCCGTGGCCCCCAGCCGGCAGGTGTCCTCGGACCAGGGCGTGCCGGCCTTCCCGTCCGAGGCCGAAGTGCGGGAACTGGCCGTGGACGAGGCCCGAACCATGGTGCGCAGGATGCTCCTGTCCTGGACCGAGCAGCGCACGCTCATCTTCTACGATGACAAGGACTACGGGATGAAGGAGGCCTACCGGCGCCTCAAGCTGAACGACGCGGCCGGCGCCCTCCAGCAGTCCAGGGACGCCCTGGCGGCGGCCAAGGCCGACCCCAAGGTCAAGCCCAAGTATCTGGGCCACGCCAGCTACAACGTCGGCATGTGCCATTTCATCCTGGGCGACTACAAGGCCGCCCTGCCCTTCCTGAAGGCCGCCCGGGAGACCAGCGCCGGCCATAAAATCTATGCCAGCGCCGAGACGGAATGCCTGGGGGCCATCAAGCTCGAGGAGGAGATGAGCCGGGTGGACGCCAAGAGCCGAGTGGCCCTGAACGCCCCCGCCCCTGAACCGGCAAGGCCCCAGGAGCCGCCGAAGGCCACCCCCTCCGTGGAGGAACGCCTGGAGAAGCTGGACAGCCTGAGGAAGAAGGGCCTGATCTCGCCCCAGGACTACGAGAAGAAGAAGGCCGAGATCCTCAGGGACCTGTAGCCTCGTCCAGTCCCCCGTCCCAGCCGAAGCGGGCCAGATCCAGGTTGCCCTCGTCGTCCACCTCGACCCCTTCCTCCCGGAGCCGCTCGATCTGCAGCATGGCGCCCCACCAGCGGCCGCGACTGGGCACGTAGCCCTTGGCATTGACGATGCGATGCCAGGGCAGGTCCGTGCCTTCGGGCAGGCCCTTGAGCACCATGCCCACCTGCCGGGGCCGGCGGGGGAAGCCCACCATCCAGGCGATCTGCCGGTAGGTGGCCACCTGCCCGCGGGGGACCTGGGCCACGGCCCGGCGCACCAGCTCCGGGAAGGCCTCGGTCACCGGCGCCGCAGCTCCGGTTTCAGGGCCACGGGCACCCGGGACGAGAAGCCCCCCTCGTAGCTGTGCCAATGGTCCAGGTCCTCCTCGGGGAAGGCCCAGCACCAGTAGCCGTCGCCGGAATCGAAATCCACGAGCCAGGGACCCTTCACATCCGGGCCGAGGTCGCGCACCGCTTCGGCCCAGCTTTCCATGAGGGCCTCGAGCCGCCCCTGGAGGGCTTCCACCCGGGCATCGTCCTGACGGTCCTCGGAGGCCTGCAGTTCCTCGGCGAGGCTCGAGGCAAGCTCGAATACCGGCCGGGTCAGGGTCTGCACCATGGGCAGCACTGCCCGGGCTTCTTCAAGCGTGAAAACTCGGGCCATGGATGCCTCCCGTGCTCCATGATAATCACCTGATGCGATTTGTGCCCCTTGTCCCTTCCGAATTCGATCCCGGCCCCTGGTCGGGTTTCCCGGCCCTCGAACTCAGGTGGGAGGGGCGCCTGCACGCGGCCTGGCCCCGCTCCGGGGTGCCCGTTCACGCCATCCACCTCCCTGAAGTCCCGTGGAGTGAGGCTCTGGGCGAGACGGCCATGGCCGCCCTGCGGTCCCGCCTCGACCCTGACTTCCTGGTGCTGACCGCCCCGGCCGCGGAGGGCCGCATGGCCTCCTCCCGCTTCTTCGCCGTACTGGAGGGTCTCCTGGAACTCACCCACGGCACCGGCGTCAAGCTGGCCCTGCGCCCGGCCCCGGGGGCCGCGGCCGCCCTGGCCAGCCGGCTGCGGGAAGCCCGCGGGGAAGCCGTGGGCTTCTGCTGGGACCGCAGCGTGGGCGGGGACCTGGACAGCCTCGCGGACCGCCTCTACACCGCCGTGGCCCTGCCCGGGGACGACCTGGCCGGGCTCCAGGCCCTGGGCTACCGCTGGAACGCCGCCGTGCCCGCGGTGGAGCCTCCTGCCGCCCGGGAAGCCCTGGAGGCCCTGGCCCGGGCCTGGCCGGAGGTGCTCTTCCCCGCCAACCTGGAGGGCCTTCCCGACCCCGGAGTGACCCTGGGCCGAACCCTCGAGGAGCCCTCGTGAAGCCCCTGCTGGTCATTGCCGGCGAGGCCTCCGGCGACCTCCACGGGGCCGAGATCCTGCGCGAGCTGCGGGCCCTGGCCCCGGACCTGCGCATCATCGGCGTGGGCGGCGGCCTGATGACGCCGTACCTGGACCGCAAGCTGGCCGATGCCGGGGACCTGGGCGTGGTGGGCTTCGTGGAGGTGCTCAAGCACCTGCCCCAGATCTTCCGGCTGGAGAAGCGGATCCTGGAGGCCGTGCGCGAGGAGGGGGTCGGCACCGTCCTCTTCATCGACTACCCCGGCTTCAACCTCCGGCTCGCCAAGAATTTCAGGCTGAACAACCCCGGCGTGCGGCTGCACTGGTACGTGTGCCCCCAGGTGTGGGCGTGGAAGGCCGGGCGCATCCCCGTCCTGGGCCGGACCCTGGACACCCTCTACTGCCTGTTCGACTTCGAGCCCGCGCTCTTCCAGGGCCTGCCCGTGGAAGCCCTGTGGGTGGGCAACCCGCTCGTGGAGACCGTGGTGCCCGAGGTGGACCGGGCGACCTTCTTCCGCACCGCCGGACTGGATCCCGCCCTGCCCCTGGTGGCCCTCCTGCCCGGGAGCCGGCGGAGCGAACTGGACCGTCTGCTGTCCCCCCTGGTTGAAACCGTCCGGACCTGGGATGGCCCCCCGGTCCAGTGGGTGCTCCCGGTGGCCCCCACCCTGGGCGAGGGCGATCTCCCGGTGGGCGACGCGCCCATCCGCCAGGTGCGCAACCTCAGCTATGCCGCCCGGGCGTACGCGGACGCGGCCCTCGTGTGCTCGGGCACCGCCACCCTGGAGACCGCCCTCCTGGGCACCCCCTTCGCCGTCATCTACAAGCTGAGCCCCCTGACCTACCTGGCGGCGAAGCACTTCGTGAAGATCCCCCACTTCGGCCTGGCCAACGTGGTGGCCGGGACCCAGGTGGCGCCCGAACTGCTGCAGGGCGAAGTGAACCCCGCCCGCCTGCGGCAGACGCTCAAGGAGCTCCTGGCCCCGGGCAACGCCGCGCGCATGCGCGGTGAACTGGCCGGGCTCCGCGCCCGCCTGGGCGAACCGGGCGCCGCCCGGCGGGTGGCGGAACATCTGGTGCGGACCGCGCCCTGATCGGTCAGTCCCCGTAGGAGGACAGCACCGCGTCCCAATGCCCCTGGGCCTTCAGGATCAGTTCCGCCACCTCCCGGAACACCCCGCGGCCCCCGTCCACGGGCACCACCCAGTGCGCCGCGGCCTGGACCTCCGCCGCCGCGTCCCGGGGGCAGCAGGCCAGCCCGACCCGGGTCAGGAGGGGCAGATCCGCCAGGTCATCCCCCACATGGGCCACCTCCTCCGGCCGCAGGCCGTACTTGGCGCAGAGCTGATCCAGCACGGGCTTCTTGGCCAGGTGGCCCACGAAGCAGTCCTCCACCTTGAGGTCCCAGGCCCGGTGGATGGTGGCCGGGGAGTCCAGCCCCGAGATGAAGGCCACGGGGATTTCGAACCGCTGCAGCCACTTGATGCCCGCCCCATCCCGCACGTTGAAGACCTTCGTATGCTTGGGGTCGTCCCCGTACTGCAGGGAGCCGTCCGTGAGCACCCCGTCCACGTCCGAGCACACGAGGCGGATGGCCCGGGCCCTCTCTTGGATCGTCAGCATGGTGGAACCTCCGGGCGGGCGGGACCGCGGCATGGCTTGCCGCAGGGCCCCGGAACAAGGATATCTTCTAGACAACCTAAAGGAAGAATCCCGTGTTCCTGGGCAAAGCCGCAATTCTACTCTGCCTCGTCTATGGCATCCTGTTCGTGATGAAGATGATCATGCTTTTCTTTCGAGGAGGCCGTACCCGTGGATGAACTGGACGCACTGAAAGCCGCCGGAGCCCAGATCGTGGATGTCCGCACCCCCGCGGAGTTTGCCGAGGGCAATGTCCCCGGCAGCCTCAACATCCCCCTGGACCAGTTTCCCGGCCGGGTGGCCGAGATCGACCGCACCCGCCCCGTCCTCCTCTGCTGCGCCAAGGGCGGCCGGGCCGGCATGGCCATGCAGGTGCTGGTGCGGGAGGGCTACACCCAGGTCCACAACGCGGGGCCCTGGACCCGGCTGCTCTGAACTCAGCTCCGGGAACGGATCCGGTCACCGCGACTCACGAGACTGGCCCGGGCCAGGCGAATGGCCGCTTGGAGTTTTTGTTCCAACTCCTTGGGTGATGGGAGTTCAGTCAGATATTCCGCCACCCGGATGCCTGCCTCATCCAACCGCAGGAGGGCCACGGCCTCATGGGAGGTCTCACCACAGACGGGGTGCCCTGGCGGGCACCCCGAGGGCTGAAAATAGGCTGGCGTCTCGGTTCCACGGG
>Ga0316217_10007622_pt1 | contig 10259 bp, 10 predicted proteins | sample 1anoAmetaG_FD_203633 | JGI IMG/M metagenome (GOLD analysis project Ga0316217, IMG submission 203633) | Freshwater microbial communities from Trout Bog Lake, Wisconsin, USA - 1anoA | ecosystem: Environmental > Aquatic > Freshwater > Lake > Hypolimnion/Profundal zone | place: USA: Wisconsin... | reverse complement strand
GGTTTCACACTCATGTCCTAAAGGGCAGGTAAGTACGGTTTGGATCATAGTTTTTGACAAACAATCATGTATTGATAACGTGGCGCCCAGTTGGTAGCACTTGAACCAGTGTCAGTTGTACCTGTGTGGGCATGAGTAGCAGACTCAGTTGATGTCGTGCCTGAATGAGTATGAGTGGTGCTTTCGTTTCCTGTAGAACCAGAAATCGTATGGGAATGAGTTCCATTCTGGCTCATGCCATCAGAAGTACCAGTATGGGAATGAGCGGGGACATTATTACCGCCAGCAATGTAGCTAGTAGTGAACGGATGACCGTGGTTAATATCTTGTGATTTGATGCTTATTCCTGTTACTGCGATAGACATCTGCACCCCAGTCTGATTTTGTACGTTACCGTTACCACCACCACCACCAGCGCCATTTGATAAAGCAGGCTGGCTATCCCATCCGTGCCTGTGTCCGGGGTCAGTTATGGCGTGGTTATGCGGATTGTTAGCATTCATCCCACCAGTTGTCCCATTGTGGAAATGATCTATGTTTGTAGGATTAGACGTAAATGTGTGAACGTGAGACAAATCTGCTGTAGACGTAGATCCGCTTAACCCATGAGCGTGACCGTTGCTTTCGGCTCCGGTAGTCAGAGTGTGAGTATGCGTAGCGTTTTCTGCGCTTGATGTAAACGAATGAGTATGAGCAGGAACTACGTTCATCAACGTAGGAGACATCGATCCTCCAAGTGTTCCTCCGCCAGTACCGTTCACTAGGACGATCATTCTGTTGTTTGTTGTATCGTCTGTAATCTGACTCCATCCAGTAGGAGCAGAAGCCTGAGCAAATACAACTCTAGTACCTGTAGGGAAGAAAGGAACCGCATCCGCTGTATTAGCGTGTAACGCGTTCGTTGCCAGATCAGCGTTAACAGCATGAAGAACATTCAATGCGCCCTGCTGGCCCCAAGCTATGGCCTGATGGCTCTGTGCTGCATCAGCCGTTGTCTGCGCTCCACCAGAGGAGTAAACAAGAACATATTGGCTTCCGTTGTAGACACATTTAACAATACTGTTCAGGGCTATTTCACCGCCCTGTAAAGCAGATCCGCTCATTCCAATAATATTAATTACTGGGCCAGAACCAATTGTTATGGTAGATGCGCCAGTATTGGCGTGAGTAGCTTTAAAGATTACTTCTTGGTATTGGACATTGGTACTTGTAGGATAGGCCATAGTAACGACATAAGCGTTAGCCGTGCCTGATTCCGTACCAGATACATAGAAATTGTTTTGTACGCCATTTGCCTGAGCGAATGTCTGCACACCGCCAGCAGAAAATGCGTTAAATGCGATATCGCCTACCGCCCAAGCTTGTGCAGTAGTTCCTTCTTGCGCTCTTGTAATCGTGAATGTATCACCGACTACGTTAGTTACGAGTACAACCTCAATAACCGAGTTAGGAGCCGTAGCAGGAGTTAGAACAAGCCGGAAATATGTAGTTCCCGGCGTGATCGTTGGGAATTTTAGTCCCGTACCAGATGCTACGTTGAGCGTACCAGAGGTAGCTGATATTGAATTAGCCAGTACGGTACTGGCATTATCCGCCCATAGTTCAATCAACGTAGCCATAGATCACCTTATTCTGTTGGTACTTCTGTTTCAGCAGCTTCTTCAGGCTGTACCAACGATTCCTGTGGGACTTGAGGTGCAACCTGTGCCCGAATGTTGGTGAAGAAATAATCAACTTCATCAAAAGGCCTCTTTGCAAGGTAAGCCATGATCTGGTTGAGAAGTTCTAGATTTAATTTGATTTCCATAGTTTTGCGCTACCTATAGTTAAAAAGTGCATTTAATACCTGCCGTGCCACCATATATGTTGCTCGGCATGACCATTATATGCTTGTCAGCTATAGGGGTAAACATTAATGATCCCGTTGGAGAACAAGAGCATCCGGCTATCGCAGCAATTGCCGAGCCTCTACATAATACCTTAATAGTTCCAATCCAGACTGATCCCCACCCACTGAATCGCCATCGATGTGTAGATCCAAGTGTTGGGGTATAGCAGGCATCTTGAGTTGAGCGCATTGCTTGTCTGGCAGTTTTAGGTTTGGGGCTACTGGAGCGGATACGCATCCTGTCAGCATCAAAGCCAATATGGTGATCTTACTCACGCCCCTCATCCAATACGTCCTGTATCGACTTGTCTGGATCTATGGACTTTGTCTCGCCCTTGGTCATGTAACCAACTATGGCTGTGGCAATACAGATGATAGCCAACAGAATTGATCTTTCGTGACTATCCGGCATGGTGGAGACAACGCCCATTGCAGGCACAAGAATAGCGTAGCCATTAAAACCAGCATCCGTACTAAGTCCATACTTTTCCTTGAGGTTCATTTTGACTCCAAGTCAATCCAGATCAGTGCAAGCTGAATACCGTTATCAAATGCTCTTTGAGTCATGATAAGGCCATCTGCTTTCAACTGGCTGATTACACCTTCTTTCTTATCTAGACCAGAGATTTGCTTTGTGCTCCACTCATCTACTGCGTCTTTAATTTGTTCCAGAACGCCTGTTCCAAGAACCATGCGACCTACAAATTTGACTGCTTCAACTAAAAAAGTATTCATATTTCACCTTAGAAAAACATTAAGAAATTACCTGTGGCTCCAGTTGGAGCAGACCCAAAAGTCCATCCCGTGTTATTGCTTACATTGGTTGAATTAGTTGCGAACCATATTGATGATGGTGTGGCGGCACTATCTTTGACACTTAAATAGCCTGACGTTACCGTTCCAGATCCAATATATGACAATGTCGCTTGAGTTCCGGCAGTCGAGGCGTTTATCGTTACTAGGTTTCCAGAAGTACCGTTAACATTCCAGCTCGATACAGTCTGTGTCGTACCTGATGTGAATGTAAATGTTGTCGGCTGTACGCTATTTGAGATGCCTGCAAACGTGTTTGATCCAGAGATTGTTAAGGGACCTGCTCCACCATTGCTAAGTGTTGGATAGTTTGTATAAGACCCACCAGCAAACGTCTTTGCTGCTCCAGAAGTCATGGATATGGTTCCAGTACCGGTTGTGATACTTAATCCTGTTGAAGTCGCATAGTTCCAAGCAGTTGCGCCTGATCCTGTGATTGTGAGCGTTCCAGATCCAAATGTGATGGATCGCGTGTTGGAATTACTAGAGGATATAGTTAAAATGCTTAACGCATTATTTCCAATCGCTATGGTTCCAGCGGTGTGTGTAAACGCTCCTGAGATTGCCCCTGTCCCACCTGCGGTTATTGTGCCTAAAGTCAGCGTTACAGCTTTTGCTATTGTTCCAGAGTTGATAGTCCAATTAGATGATGAGCCATTGACTGTAATCGTATTTGGTGTACCTACCCCAGAAATATTTGCGGATGTAGTCCATGCTCCAGATCCTGTATAACTAATGGTGTTATTTGAACAGGTTAATGAATATCCTTGGATGAATGCACTTCCGCTTATTGTTATGTCTTGTTGTAGACCACTCAAAGTTAATGCGCTGCCTAAAGCCACTGTACCGCCAACACCGTTCATGACTAAGTTTGCCCCTACACTAGTGCCATTAGTGGTTATAGTCTGTGTTCCTGATGTTGCCGACAAAGTGATTATTGATGTGGCTATGGGCATGACTTGAGTCGAACTTAAAGTTAAGTTTCCATATAGCGTATAACTGCTAGCAGCACCTCCACCAGCAAAAGAATATCCAGTAAAGTCAATGGACTTATAGGCACCCGTCATTGCTAACGCATAAGTTCCAGCCGTTACGTTCACATTCATGGACTTAGCCTCACTCATCGTACCCATTGTGACGGTGGTAGCGGTTGATCCTGAGTTAGTAAGATTTATTTTGGAAGTGCCGGTGTATGAGAAGTTGGTTACTGTTGAAGTGGTCCATACTGTACCCGTCCCAGTTAGGTTAATCTGTCCTGTACCGAATGCTATCGTTCTTGTATTTGAGTTAGATGATGACCAATTGTTGACTGAAAGGGTATAAGAACCCAATGAAACTGTGCCTGACGTGTGCGTAAATGCACCGGAAATGGTAAGCCCAGCGCCTAGCGTAAGGCCGATATTTGCCCCACCTGTAAAGTTAACGACTGCTGCCGCCGCAGTAGCGTCAGTTGTGCATGTACCAGTACCAGAGTTGGCATCAAAAGTTACAGTATCAGCGGAAGTGGGAGGGCCAGCGGGTCCGGCTCCACCAGAAGTAGTAGCCCAGTTAGTTGTGTTGGTGCTATTCCAAGTTCCCGAACCACCACGCCAATAATAAGTTGCCATTTATTGCCCCGTATATTTTACGTTGTAGTTGTAGCTTCCTATATGCCCGACTTCTGCCCACGGAGCCAACCAAACAGACCCATCAAGTTCTCGATATGAATCACAAAACAGCTGGTCTTCTGCCACAAGAATGCCGTCTCTGATTTCAACTCTAAAGAAGTTGCTTATTGGATCTAGCTGCGGATTAGCCCTAAATGTTTTGGTCTTAGGTTTGAGTTTTACAAAGACCTCTTTCTTAATCAACATACACCCAGTGCCACCTCTCTTTATCTTGCAAGGTTCATCTAGGTTGAGTTCTTCTCTATCAAATCTATCTACCGTAAACTTCAGAAACTGATGAGTCTTCATCTGATAGGCAGCGAGGATGATGTCCTTATCAGCATCTATCATCTTTATGATGTCATCTGGCCTAAACGTATTGTCTGCGTCAACAAACAAAAGATGCGTAGCTTCTGTCTTTAGGAAGTGATCTACGATGATGTTTCTAGCCCGTTGTATGATGCTGTCGCCTTTGAGGAATGCCGTATCCATTATGATTCCTCTAGCGTTTAAAGCTGACTGCAACGCTAAAACAGACTCCATGTACTCCATGTAGCATGTACCACCAAACATTGGAGTACCAAGCAATATACGCATTTTGACTACCTAATTATTGGCCAGAAATGATGCCTTCATTTGCTATGCCTCCAGAAACATCTGGGGCGGTGCTTTGAGTAATTATTGGTGTCACTATGGCCAACCAATTATCGTATCTTTGCTGTTTGAGCGCCTCTATGTCTGCTGGCGCCATAACATCGTAAGACTTCTGAGGAATGTACAGTGCATCCTGATAAAGAAGTTCTCCTTCACCCATAGAAAAGTCAATTTTGTACATTCCATTATCCATCAATACTGGATCACTCATCTTATTGCTCCGCTACTGCAATTACATCCCAATATGTGTCTTGTGCATTATACATGCATCCGACATAAAGAACCTTAGAAGAAATTGTTGTCGACGGTAATGTTACACCAACTGCCCTATAAGCTCCTGATGTAGTTGTCCATGTCAGGGTCTGCGCGGTTCCATTATCTTTGAATCTTATGATAAGCCTTTGTCCGTCTGTTGGTGTCCCTGATGGAGCCGCTATTGAAGCCCCTACTGCCAGAGCCGTAACAGTGTACATGTCGGAAGATCCACCTGCAGGCGTAATTGTCGCCCCAGATGTTGTTGTCCCGACTCTTGCCGTTATGGTTTTGTTGGTTAGCGTCTGAGTGTCTGTAGTTCCGACAATTGATCCTGATGGAGCCGTAAGTGATGTGGTCCACGCAGTTCCCGTAGATACTGGGATGCCAGCAGCGGGGTAAACCATTCCTGAAGAAGCAGCACTTAGCGTCCCTGCAGAGAATGTTAGGTTGGAACCAATAGTTACTGAGCTAAACCCACCAGCTCCATTTCCATAAAGAATAGATGTTCCTGAAGTAGCAACAGCATAATCCGTTCCGGCTACAGCAGCTGTAAGGGCATTGGCTCCATTACCTTTTGCGATGCCAGAGATCGTCCCAATCGGTGCCTGATAGTCAGTCCCTGCTACAGCATTTGCAAGAGCGCCACCAGCGTTAGCTTTTAGGATTGCTGTTCCAATTGGAGGGGCCAAGTAATCCGTTCCTGCTACCGCATTTGCCAAAGCACCACCGGCATTGGCCTTTAGAAGCGCTGTACCACTCGGAGGCGTTAGATAATCAGTGTTAGCTGTTGCTGCACTGATTGACGTTCCATTACCATTTAGGATGCCCGTGATTGATGTGGAGATGGTCAGGGCTGGCGTACCACCACCTGATGAAGATCCAGCAAATCCATTAGCAGATGCAATAGTGATCGCAGTAACTGCCGTACCCCAAGAAGGACCAGATGTTCCTCCTGAGATCAGGAACTGCCCAGAGGTGCCTGCAGTCAAGAATGTTGTTGTGTTGCTTCCTGTTTGGTACGGAATCTGTCCTGCAGAACCTGATGCTAGGTTACTAGCAACTGTAGCTGAACCAACAGTCAGTGCTGAAGCAGAAGACCACGTTGGTGAACCCACTCCTCCAGACAGAAGAACTTGCCCAGAAGATCCGGCTGCCGTAAACAAGGTTGTTCCAGACGCTGATTGATACGGCATTTGGCCTGCAGCGCCACCAGCCAAGTTAGTGGCACTCGTTGAGGAAGGAGCGCTACCCCAGTACGGAGCTAATGATCCATTTGACAATAGAACCTGACCGGCTGTGCCTGCACCCAGTATGGAGGTTGCACCAACTCCAGATTGATAAGGAATGCCACCGGCTGTTCCACCCGCAATGTTTGTGGATGTCGTTGCTGATCCAACACTTAAAGTAGACTGTGCAGCGTACTGAGGAGCAGATGCACCAGCCACCAATACATAGTTCGTAGTGCCAAGGGATAGGAAGCTAGTGGCTCCAACACCAGACTGGTAATGCAATGCCCCTGCCGTTCCTCCAGATATATTTGACGCCGAGTTGGCGGTAGTGGCAGACCCTACAGACAGCGTTGACTGCGCTACATACTGTGGCGCCGTAGCTCCGGCTGTAAGTACGTAGTTTGTTGTTCCAATTGCAAGGAATGATGTTGATCCTGATCCACTCTGGTAAGGCAGCGATCCTGTGGCACCACTTGCTAAGTTAGTGGCCGTTGTAGAGGTTGTCGCAGATCCTACTGACAACGTAGATTGCGCGACATATTGAGGAGCAGCTGCGCCAGCAGTCAGAACGTAGTTAGTCGTGCCAAGACTTACAAACGATGTAGCACCAGCCCCAGTTTGATAATTCAGAGCGCCTGCAGTGCCACCAGCGACATTTGTTGCTGTTGTTGCTGATCCAACAGATAGCGCTGATTGTGCTGTGTACTGTGGTGCCGTTGCTCCAGCCGTTACAACATATCCAGATGTTCCTAATGCTAGGAATGCCGAGGCTCCCGCGCCAGTCTGGTAATGGATAGCACCTGTAGTGCCGCCTGCTAAATTTGTAGCACTGCCTACTGCACCACTAACAATGCTCCCTAAGATCGAAGTTAGCCATGCTGGGTTTGAGTAAGATCCTGTGGAGTACAAGCCATTAGTGACCGTTGCTGCATTACCAGTAACTGAGATACCCCAAGTTCCAGTAGCGTTTGTACCGTCTGCTTTTGGCGCACCAATGGTGTTGTAAGAGATTGTTCTGGCTGCACTACCATCGAATGTTGTGCCACTTATAGCGCCAGTTCCCAAGTTGTTAAAAGTGACTGCATTGGTTGTGCTTGCTGTGACTGTAGTTGTACCGCCGAGGCTTACCGCATTTCCGTTGATAGTAATGCTTGAGTTATTTAGCGCAGCGTTGGGAATTCCAGAGAAGTTAGTTCCCGTAAGCGTAGGTGTCGTTGAGTAAGTTGGGGTAGATCCTCCAACCAAAACACCGGTCCCTGCAGATAAGAAAGTGGTTGTGCCAACAGCGCTCTGATATGGGATTGATCCAGCCAATCCTCCGGCTATGTTGGTTGCTGTAGTTGCCGTACCCGCTGCAATTGCAGATTGGTTAACCCATATTGGTGTACCGGCTCCCGCAGAAAGAAGAACCTGATTGGTTGTTCCTACTGCTGTTGAGCTATAGGCAGTTCCTGTTCCAAATACCACCGCACCAGCAGAAGGAGCCGTAGAGCTATTGGTACCACCAGAGCTAATTCCTAAAGCAGTTGACAATGATAATGAAGTTGCGCCAAGAGTCGTGAACGTACCTGAATTAGCTGTTGTTCCACCTATAGCAGGCGGTGCAGCCAGATAATTACTGAATCCGGTACCTGAGACAGCTCCAGAAGCACTAAGGGTTGTAAATGCTCCTGCCTTCGGTGTTGTACCACCAATCTGTACGTTATCCATCGTACTGGGTGTAGCAGGGGCAATAGTTACTGTACCTGTTCCAGTAGGAGAGATAATAATGTTCGCGCTTGCAGGACTCATGGCTACTGCAGCAGAGAACGACACGAGCGCAGATCCTGCGCCCCATGTCATCAATGCCGTGCCTACACTATTTCTTAATGATCCACCAGATACGCTGCTTACAGCATCCAAATATGGAGATACAAGCTTAGTGTTCGCCGTAATCGTTGTGCCAGTTATGGCTGCAGCGGTTGTGCCACCGATAATGGCGTTATCTATAGAACCGCCAGAGATCGTCGCAGCCGAGGAAGTTAAGCTACTCAGCGTTGCCAGACCTGTAGTCTGTAGTGTGGTGAATGTACCAGTGTTAGGCGCTGTCCCGCCAATAGCCGGAGGCGAAGCTAAATACGTACTAAATCCTGAACCAGATACTGTGCTAGACGCGCTTAATGTTGTGAACGCGCCAGAATTGGCTGTACCACCACCAATGGCAGGAGGGGCATTTAAATAGTTGCTGAATCCAATTCCAGATACCGTTCCTGACGCGCTTAATGTTGTGAAAGCACCCGTGTTAGCTGCGGTGCTTCCTATGGCTGGAGGAGAAGCAAAGTAATTAGTAAATCCTGTTCCGGAAACAACTCCAGAAGCACTGAGGTTTACAAACGATCCTGATGATGTGCCGCCTCCAATAAAGGTCGTTAAAGCCGTTGAGATGTTTCCTACTAGCGCCGACAGATCCCCGTCATCAGGAACCGAGACTCCCTGTACAACCATCCAGTTAGCAAGACCTGCTGCCATGAATGTAGACTGCCTGAGCGTCTTATTAAGAGTCGCTGAGGGCAAGATAGCGTCATACGGATAACCTGTATTAAGACTTGTATCTACGGCATATGATGCCTGAGATTCAATGTTTGCCGAGCCGGATGGTGCCCAAGGTAATATCTGAGTTGTAGCCATATTTTTAACTCAAGGTTGATTCGTCGAGTGTGGTCACCGGATTGTCCAAATGCAGCTTTGGTAAGCCTGATACATTGATGATAGGGAACTGGGTCAGAACACCACCAACATATGCTGTAAATACATACCGGAACGGAAAATTAATAGCACCAGAATACACGCCTGCACGGAAAGTTTCAGCCGTTTGTGTATCTGGTGTAAAGATCGAAATTACTAATTGCTGCGGAGATGTGTTAGGAGTGAACTCAACGTAAACAAGAGTTGTGTATGCAATAGGAACATCAACACCGTCCACACCCTTTAAGAACCTTGTGATTCTTCTTTTAAGCCACTGCACAGACCATTCCATGCCATCGCCTTTATAGAACCACCATGTCAATGCTCTCTTATAAAAGTCATCAGTGATGATGTAATTAGTTAACGCTTGCGGTTGCGCTGATGCTGCTGGAGCAAGAGGAACTTGAGTATATGGGTCTTTGTATACATTTGTAATTGGAGCGGTGCCCACAGAACCCACCAATGGAAGCTTGACGTCTTGCTTAATGATTGGCCTTGGAAATCCGTACAAGCCAGATCCAACCCAATCAAGCAAAGGGCCATTCAAAAAGCAGTAGATTGGCAGGTTAATTTCGTTGAACCAATTTAGGTAGTTTTGTGCAATGGTGTTATATGCGTCAACTAGCGCCTGCAGATTTGGATCATCCTTGTACTGCAGATACAAGTAAGATGGTATCGTTGTTGTTACTGTGGTTGGAGAGGTAGGTAGCATATTATGCTCTCGTAAATGTCACAGTGCTTGAATCCATGAAGAAATAACCTTCCGCATCCCCATAGATCGTTGTTGTCCCCGTATCAGGTGGAGTAATAATTCCATCAATAGTCACAAGGAAATCTAACTTAGATAGCTGCTCTGTTGGAACAACTGATGCTATTGCTAACGCAACACGGGTCTGAAGCTCAATAGTATTGATTGGATCTCCAATCTGCAAGTTATTGATGTAGTTTACAATGGCTGGCGCACCCAGTGCCGTAATTGTGCTTTCTGCAACTAGATTTACTGCATACGTGTTCCATGTCGCAGCCACAGCAACTGACTGCAGAACTGGC
>Ga0316217_10007620_pt1 | contig 10262 bp, 6 predicted proteins | sample 1anoAmetaG_FD_203633 | JGI IMG/M metagenome (GOLD analysis project Ga0316217, IMG submission 203633) | Freshwater microbial communities from Trout Bog Lake, Wisconsin, USA - 1anoA | ecosystem: Environmental > Aquatic > Freshwater > Lake > Hypolimnion/Profundal zone | place: USA: Wisconsin... | reverse complement strand
AGATCAAAAGTGGGTTGGTCCGGCAGCTCATTGGTAAACACGCCGGCGCGATAGGTCGTGAGGCCGCCCCGAAACGTGTTGATCCAGAGCGTGCCGGACGCGTCCAGGAACAGCCCCTGCACGCGCGGTTGACCCAGCGCCGGCTGGCTGACCGGGTCAAACGTCTCAAACCGGGCGCCGTCGAATCGGGCCAAGCCGTTATAGGTGCCCACCCACAGATACCCGTCAGGCGTCTGGGCGATGGAGGTGACCGTGCTGCTGGGCAAATTGTTTTCCGTGTCCCAGTCGTCCACCAGGTAATCCTCCGGGGCCGCCATTGCGACGCAAGCCGCGCCCCAAACCTGGGCGGCGGTCACGACCGCAAAAACGCCGTGGCGCCAGGTAATTGGACCTTTCGGTGAATGCAAAGCGGAAAAAATATACTCCGGCTGACCGAAAAGACCACCGGAAATCATCGCTACCTCGACGTCTTTAATGGGCAAGGCGTGGGAACCGTGCGATTTGAAGACCAGCCAACAGAGGGTGCGACGACCATCCTCATCCCGGCCATCTCCCACCGGAGAAGGAGAAACGGTCTCCGCGTTGGGAGTAATGACCGGCGGCTGGTTTGGCGAACCCCACCACCCTCATCCGGCCTATGGCCCCAACCCGCTCCCGCTCCCGCAGGCGAGGGCACTCTCCAGCGCGTGCCATCATCAAGACGCGGGAATCGTTAAAGTCCGCTCCCAGCAACGGTGGAGAGGATAAGGTGAGGGTGAAGCGTTCCACCTTCTTTGCCTTTTTCGCGGGGGTAGCGCGCAACTGTGTCGGAGACCAACCACGTTCCGGCAAAGGGGTCGGACCGGCTAACCGGACGCCAACGAGGCTTGTTTTTCCGCCTCCGGTAAGGCAGTTTGAGGGATGTCGTTGCCACTGAAAATCTTTGTGGACCTGGCCACGCCACCGGACCTTTTGGAATTGCTCCAGAATGGAACCCGGGGGCATGAATTGGTCTTGCCACAAACACCGGTTACGTCGGTCCTGGTCGAGGCCCCGCCGGATCCCCGGTTTGCCGCGGCGGACGTCGCCTTTGGCCAGCCGACGGTCCGGGCCATCACCGAAGCGACCGGTTTGAAATGGGTCCACGTCAGCTCCTCCGGCATCACCCGTTACGATAACGCGGCGTTTCGCGCGCTGGCGGCGGAACGCAAATTGGTGGTGACCAACAGCGCCGCCGTCTATGCCGAGGCCTGCGCCGTGCATGCGCTCAGTTTTCTGCTGGCCCAGGCGCGTCATTTGCCCTTGGGCTTGAAAACCCGCGCGGCCAACGGCGCGAGCGAGTGGACGGCGCTGCGCGGCGCCTCCTCCACGTTGCGTGGACAAACCGTCTTGATTCTCGGTTTCGGCGCCATCGGCAGGCGGCTGGTGGAATTGTTGCAGCCGCTGCACATGAATATTATCGCCTGCCGCCGCGAGGTCCGGGGCGACGAAGGCGTGCGGGTGGTCACCCCCGGGCAGGTGGCGCCGGTCCTGACCCACGAGGCCGACCACATCATCAATATTTTGCCGGACAACGCGGAGTCGCGACAATTTTTCGATGCCGGCCGGTTCGCCCGGCTCAAACCGGGCGCGGTGTTTTACAATATCGGGCGGGGGAGCACGGTGGACCAGTCGGCCCTGCTGGAGGCCCTGCGGTCGGGACGGCTGCAGGCCGCCTGGCTGGACGTGACGGATCCGGAGCCCTTGCCGGCCGGACATCCGCTGTTGAGCGCGCCCAATTGCTTTATCACTCCGCATGTGGCGGGCGGCCATCGGGGCGAGGCCCACACGCTGGTGCGCCACTTTCTGGACAATTTCGACCGGTTTGTGCGCGGCCAACCGCTGCTGGACCGGGTGATGTAATTCTCATGCTTACTGTAGCCGGACTCTCTAAATCTTTTGGCGGGCGCGAACTGTTTGACGACGTTTCGCTCACGCTCCAAGCGGGCGAACGCGTGGCCATCGTGGGCCCCAACGGCGCCGGCAAATCCACGCTGCTCAAGATCATTCTGGGCCACGAGGAGGCGGACGCGGGCGAAGTGACGCTGATTCGCGGCACCACGGTGGGCTATCTGCCGCAGGAAGGCGAGGCGGCGGGCAACGAAACCGTGCTGGAGGTCACCGTGCCGCATGACCACGAGCACGACGGACAGTTCGTGGCCAACGCCAAGCAAATCCTGGCCAGCCTGGGTTTCAAGCAATCGGATTATGCCCGGCCCGCGCGCGAGCTCAGCGGCGGGTGGGTGATGCGCGCGCACCTGGCGCGGCTGCTGGCGCAGCAGCCGGATTTGCTGATGCTCGATGAGCCGACCAACCACCTGGACCTCGAGACGCTGCTGTGGTTCCAGGACTTTCTGCGCGGTTATCCGGGCGCGATCCTGCTGATCTCGCATGACCGCGAATTTCTCAACCGGCTCTGCACGCACATCGCGGAGCTGCGGGCCGCGCGCATCCTGCGCTACACCGGCAACTACGACGCGTACGTGGAACAGCGCGCCGCCGCGGAAGTCACGCTGGTGGCCACCGCCAAGGCGCAGCAGCGCGAAATCGAGCGGCTGCAATTTTTCGTGGACCGGTTCCGCGCCAAGAACACCAAGGCCGCGCAGGCGCAGAGCAAGCTCAAGCAGATCGAGCGGTTGAAGGAGGTCATGGTCGAGACGCCCGATGGCGACGGGCCGACGGTGGGCTTTCGTTTTCCCCAGCCCCAACGCAGCGGCCAGCGCGTCATCACGCTCAAGGACGTGCGGTTCGGCTATGCGGTGACGCCGTCCGCCGCCCACCCCGGCGCGCCGGCGGAGGGCCTCAAACTCATTTACGAACGCCTCAACTTCGAGGCGGAGCGCGGCCAGCGCACCGTGCTGGTGGGGCCCAACGGCGCCGGCAAATCCACGCTGCTCAAGCTGCTGGCGGAAGTGCTGACGCCTCTGGCCGGCGAACGCAAGCTGGGGCATAATGTCCGGTTTGGCTATTTCGCGCAGCACCGCGCGCAGATGCTCAATCCGCGCCACACCGTCATGGAGGAGGCCCTCGACACGCCGCAGCGCGTGACGGAACAGGCCGTGCGCAATGTGCTGGGAAGTTTCCTGTTTCGCGGCGACGACGTGTACAAGCCCGTAAGCGTCCTGAGCGGCGGCGAGAAAAGCCGGCTGGCCCTGGTGAAGCTGCTGCTGGACCCGCCCAACCTGCTGTTGATGGACGAGCCCACCACGCACTTGGATCTGGCCAGCGTGGATGCGCTCATCGAGGCGCTGAAGCCGTATGAAGGCACCTTGATTTTCATCAGCCACGATGTCCACTTCATCCGGGCGCTGGCCAACCACGTGGTGCGCGTGGAGTCCGGGCATCTCCGGCATTTTCCCGGCGGCTACCAGTATTACCTGGACAAGACCGCCCAAAGCGCGCGCGCGGCGCTGACCAGCTCCAGCTTCATCCCCGCCGGCAAAGGGGCCGCGGCCGCCGCGGCCGCGCCGACGCTGGATCGCAAGGAACAGCGGCGTGCGGAGGCCGAACAGCGGCAGGCGCGCTCGCGCCAGCGGCAGCAAGTTCAGCGGCGCGTGGCGGCGCTGGAAAAGGAAATTGCCGAGCTGGAGACCAAGGAAAAGGAACTCACGGCGGAACTCGAGAAACCCGAGACCTACGCCGGCGGCCGCGCGATGCAGATCAATCGCGAGTTGATGCACGTCCACGAGCGCCTGGCGGAGGCCACTCAGGAATGGGAAAGCGCTGGGGCGGAATTGGCGGCGTCCGAGGCGTAGCAATGCGGGCAGGGCGCGCAGTCCCCTGCGCGCCGCTGCCGGTCAACCCACGCGGTCTGGTTCACCAGGAACGGCGCGCACAGAGTGACGCATTGGCGGACCATCTTGGAAGTGATTTCCCGGCCACGAAGTCAAATCATCCCATGGGTTTCTGCAACCAACACCCCATTTACAAACGCAACGTCCTTCGGTGGCCCTGATTGATGAAACGGGCTTTCAGCCCTGGCCGTCGGGCGCGGTCGAAAACCTGGGGCGTGTGCCCCAGGCTGGTATGAGGTGCGCCGTTGGCGCTGGGAACTCTCCGGCGAGACGTCAGTTCGTCGGCTGCCAGACGTATTTGCCGGCGGCATCCACGTAGCCGAAGTGGCCGCCGGTTTTGACCCACGCCAACCCATTGGTGAAACCGCGCGCGTCATCGAATTGCGGCGGGATCGTCAGCTTGCCCCCAGCATCCACAAAGCCCCAGCGCCCGGATTGGCGCACCGGCGCCAGTCCCTCGGAAAACGAGAGGGCGGAATCGAATGCGGGGTTGATGACAAAATTACCGGTAGGATTGATGAAACCCCAGTGCTTGCCCTGCTTCACCGGCGCCAGCCCTTTGGCAAAAGTGCCGGCGTCGTCAAATTGCGGATTGATGGCGAGGTTGCCCGACTTGTTGACAAAGCCCCATTTGCCGCCCGAACGCACCGCCGCCAAGCCCTCGGCGAAGGACTGGGCTTTGTCAAATTGCGGATTGATGGCCAGCTTGCCGCTCGTATCGGTGAACCCCCATTTGCCGCCGGACTTAATCACGGCCAGTCCGTCGGAAAAAGACCAAGCCTCGTCGAATTGCGGATTGATGACGAACTTGCCGGATTTGTCAATGAACCCCCAATGGCCGCTCCGGGCCGCCGCGAAGCCTTCCGCAAACGGGCGGGCGTCGTCAAATTGCGGATTAATCACGTATTTGCCATCCCGGTCAATGTAGCCACAATGGCCATGGCCGACGCCGCCAAAGGGTTCCCAAGGCCGGGGGTCCCAAGGGGCGGGACCGGGACCGCCGCCACCGAGCCGGACGAGCGCCAAGCCCTCGCTGAAAGGTTCCGCCTGATCAAATTGCGGATTGATCACCATTTTGCCGGCGGCGTCCGCATAGCCCCAGCGCCCCATGCGCACCGCCGCCAAGCCCTCGGAGAAATCCGCCGCCCGATCGAATTGGGGATTGACCACGGTTTTGCCGGCTTTGTCGGTAAACCCCCACCGCCCGCCGACCACCACGGGAAACAGACTCGTGGCGGCACTGCTCACGGCAGCGGCACCGAGCGCCAGCACCAGCACCAAGGAAGAACATGCGTTTTTCATAATTTTAAAATAATGGATTCAGTTTCAAGTTTGGTTACACGGGCACAGCCTCCCGCCCGTGTCGATATCATTTTTACTTCAAGAGCTTATGATGCCGATTGCGGAGGTCAAGCGGTCTTTCGGGAAGGCCGTGCGGGCCGGAAAAAAGAAACGCGCGACGAGCGTTCAAGGAGATAGGCCTATCCGCAAGCGGACACTGCTCAAGGAGCAACCCAGCCCCGGGACAATGATCACGAACCCGGTATTTGGTGACGAACTGTTCGTCGCGCATTCGTAATCTGGCACCAATCCGGACGCGGGCAACAAAAAGTTATTCACAGTTATTCACTTTTTGTGGCGAGACGCAATTACTTTGGTAAGTTTATTAACAAGCAATGAAGAACCAAGCCATCACCTGCCTGGAGGTTGTCGCCGCCCTGCTGGTAGCCACTGCGGGCCAGGGCCAGCCCAGCGCCACCCTGACGATTCAAGTGAACCAGCCCGGCGTGGCGGTGAGCTCCAATTTGTTTGGCATCTTTTTTGAGGAAATCAATTTTGCCGGCGAGGGCGGCCTTTACGCCGAGATGGTGCGCAACCGGGCGTTTTATGATCCCTCGAGTCCGGATTATTGGACGCAAATCACGCAAGGATCGGCGACGGGCACGATGGCGGTGGACACCACCCAGCCGCTGAACACCAACATGCCCAATACGCTGAAGCTTACCTTGTCATCCCGCATGGGCAGCGTCGGCGCCGCCAACGCGGGATTCTGGGGCATGTCCTTTCAGTCCAACGCCACGTACAATCTCAGTTTTTTTGTGAAGGCCGCCAGCGGCTTCAGCGGGCCGGTCACCGCGCAGTTGGAGAGCGCCGACGGCAGCCGCAGCTATGCGCAGGCCGCATTCAGCGGCCTGACCACCAACTGGCAGCGCCTTGACGCTGCCCTGGTTGCGAGCAATGCCGAAACGAACGGACAATTGGTGTTGAGCCTGGCCAACGCGGGCACGATCTGGTTGGACGTGGTCTCGTTGTTTCCGGCGGCGACCTTCAATAACCGCACCAACGGTTTGCGGGCGGATCTGGCCGACATGCTGGTGGCGTTGCATCCGTCGTTCCTGCGTTTTCCAGGCGGCAATTTCATCGAGGCCAACAACCTGACCAACGCCGTCCGCTGGAAAAAAACCATCGGCGACATTTCCCAGCGCCCCGGCCATCTGAATGATGCCTGGGGCTACTGGTCCACCGACGGCTTTGGGTTCCACGAGTTTTTGCAGTTCTGCGAGGATGTGGGCATGGAGCCGCTGTATGGCATCAATTGCGGGCTGGCGCTCGGTTTCGATGGCAACACCAACAACACCGTGCCCGGTTCGGAGCTGGGGCCGTGGGTGCAGGACGCCCTCGACGCCATCCAGTATGCCAATGGTCCGACCAATTCCACGTGGGGCGCGCTGCGGGCGGCCCACGGCCATCCCGCGCCGTTCAACCTGCAATACCTGGAGATTGGCAACGAAAACGGCGGCGTCTATTACAGCACGAATTACGCGCTGTTCTACAACGCGATCAAGTCGAATTACCCGGCCATGCACTTGATCGCCTGCGATTGGGGCGGCATTCCGACCAGCGCGCCGGTGGAAATCCAGGATGAACATTATTACGACACCGCCGCCACCTTTATATCGTACGCCACCAAGTACGACAGCTACAGCCGCACCGGGCCCAAAGTGTTTGTGGGCGAATACGCGGTGACGGCGGGTTACGGGACGTATGGCGACCTGACCTCGGCGCTGGGCGAGGCCGCGTTCATGACCGGCCTGGAGCGCAATTCGGACGTGGTGGAGATGGCCTCCTATGCGCCGCTGTTCGCCAACTTGAATGACATGCAGTGGCAGCCGGATCTCATTTACTACGACTCGGCGCGCGGCGGGTTCGGCACGCCCTCCTATTACGTTCAGGAAATGTTCAGCCAGAACCGCGGCGACGTGGTCCTGCCCACCACCGTGGTGGTGACGACCAATGCCGCCGCGGTCACGCCTTCGGGCACGATCGGCCTGGGCTCCTGGAACACCTCCGTGGAATACTCCAACATCGTGGTGATGAGCAACGGCGTGACGCTCTATCAAAGCGATTTTGTCCACCAAGGCACCAACGGCTGGAGTGTGTTCAACGGCACGTGGCGCACCAATAACGGGACCTATCAGCAAACCGCGCTCATTACAGATTGCTCTTCCATTTATACCAACCACAACAGCACGAACTGGGCGAATTACACGATCAGCCTCCAGGCGCTCAAGACCGGCGGGGCGGAAGGTTTTCTCATCTTGTTCAATGTGCTCGACGACTACGACTGGACGTGGTGGAACATCGGCGGTTGGACCGACACGCAGGATGCCATCGAGCAGATGGTGGGCGGCAACAAGACCACCTATGCGCCGGTGCCGCAGACCATTGCCGCCAACACATGGTATTACATTCGCATCGTGGTCACGGGGTCGCGCGCGCAATGTTACCTTGGCACCACCGCGGCGCAAGCGGCCACCAATCTGGTGCAGGACGTCACCCTGCCGAGCGCTGCGAGCGGATTGCTGGCGTCCTCGACTTATGCCAAAGCGTCGGGCCAGGTCATCGTCAAGGCGGTCAATCCGTACAGCGTGCCGATGTCCACGACCTTCAATTTGACCGGGGTCAACACCATTGCGCCCAACGGCACGCTCATTCAACTGACTTCCGGCAGCGCGGCGGATGGCAATTCACTGACCGCGCCCACGTATGTCTTGCCCGTGACCAATACCCTGGCCGGGGCGGGCACCAATTTCACCCTCACGTTGCCGGCCAATTCGCTCTCGGTGCTGCGGCTGACCGCCAGCGGGATCAACAGCTACACCAATTTGACACTGCAATTGGCCTCGCCCATCAACACCGGCCAGACGGTCGCCGCGACGGTCTTGGGCCTGGTGTCGGGCGCCTGGGTGAATCTCAACGCGCCCACCAACCATGCCCTGGCGTGGTCGTCGGCGAACACGAATGTGGCCACCGTGGACGCCTCGGGGAATGTCACGGGTGTGGGGGCGGGTGACACGAGCATTGTGGCCAGTTATCCCGCGCTCGGGTTATCCGCCACGCAGTCGGTGCAGGTGGTGTCGGTGCCCGTGACGCTGGTGCATCGCTACAGTTGCAACGCGACTTCCGGGAAAAACCTGGCCGACTCGATTGGAGGCGCCGCTTGGAATGGCACCCTGCCCAATGGCGGCACTTTCGGGGGCGGGCAATTGGCGTTGGCCTCGGCGGCCCAGCAGTATCTCAATTTGCCTGGTGGCATCCTGAGCGGTTACGCGGCCGCCACCATTGAAATGTGGGTCCCCAGCATCTCGGGCGCCACCACCTCCCCGCCGTTTGTTTATTTGTTCGCGTTCGGTGATACGGATGGCGCCGGCGCCGGCTACAACTACGTCTTTTTCAATCCCAATCTGGCGCGCACGACCATCAGTGCCGTGGATCCCGGCTATGACGGCGAACAGGGTGGGGACCTGGCATCTTCGCTGGGGCTGGCCACCAATCTGCACTTGGGCTGCGTTTTTGATTGCCCCAATGGGGCGATCCACGTCTATACCAACGGGGTCCTGGCGGCCACCTTCACCGGCATTACCGATGCGCTGAGCTCGGTTGGCACCCAGTTCGCCTATGTTGGCCGCTCGCTCTATACTGCGGATGCCTATCTGGATTGGACCTTGGAGGAATTGCGCATCTACAATGGCCCGCTGAGTCCCGCCGAAATCGCCGCCACCGACGCGCTGGGACCCAATCAAGTGCTGACGACCAACCGCCCCACCATCAGCGTCTCGGCGGCCGGCGGCGCCTTGACGCTCGCCTGGCCGCTGGCGGCGGCGGGGTATACGGTCCTGACGGCCACAAATCTGGGGTCCGGCAACTGGACGGCGGCGGCGGCGGCCCCGCAGATTGTGGGCCGCCAATGGCAATCCACCCTTCCGTTCACCAACCGTGCCGCCCAGTATTATCGTTTGGAAAAATGATCGCGCCCTCAGCGGCCCGGCTTTTTTGCCAGATCCGCGGCGCGGTGGTTGGCCGCTTCCCGCAGGTCCAATTCGGCGCGCAATTGGCGGAGGAGCCGGGCTTGCTGGGCATTGAAGCGGGCCAGCTTTTTTTGTTGGGCCGGGGTCAGCGTTATGAGATTCATTTCCTGGAGAAACGCGGAGGCGCGGTTCAACAGCTCCACGGCGGCGGCGGCATCGGCGCCGGCCCGTTGGGACTGGCCGGTCAACCGGGGGGCCAGGTATTGGTCATAGACGGCGGTGAACAGGGCATGGCGCGACAGCGCGGCCGCGAAGTCCCGGTCGTCGAAGGCGTGCTTGACCTGCGGCGAGCCCCGGCCTTCGGCCAGCCAGCGGGGATAAAGGTCGTAGCGGCCAGCGATGGCCTGGAACACGGCGTAGGGCAGGCGCGCCCGCCCGGCTTCGTAGGCGGCCAGGCGCTCCCCGCCAAAGCCGATGGAGACGGCGAATTTCGTGCGCGGGATTTGCAGCCGCTCGCGGAACGCCCGCAGCCGGGCGCCGATCTGGATTTCGCGCTCAGGAATCATGGTCGTGGGATGAGTGCCGCGGCCATGATGGCCCGGCCCCGGGCGGGAGACAAACCCTTTTTACACTTTACAATATATTGTAACGTTGTACCATTCCGTAATGCAATCCAAACCTGAATGCGCCGGGTCGGCGCGGACGCTCCGGGGCGCGCGGCGGGTGCCGCCGCCGCGCGGCGGGTGCCGCCAGGCGCCGCCGGGCCTGGCCGCCTCCGGTCCGCCGCCCTGTCAAACCCGCCGGCGCCGCCCCTTGGGCGATCTGAATGCCGCCATGCGCGATCTGGATCTGGATGCGGCGGGCGTGCAGGCGCTGCTGGACGAAGGCAAATTGATCGGCTTCAACATTTCCGTGCGGTCGGGCCGGCGGACGGCCGTCCGGGTGCTGACGCAAAGCGTGGAGCATTATTGGCAGACCGGCCGGGCGCTGAACCTGGATGGCCCGGAGCTGCTAGCCGTGCTGCTGCCGGGCGCACAGCCGTTCGTGCCGGGCCTGGCTATCCAGCGTTGCCTGAACTGCGACCCCAGCCAGGTCACCGCCATCATCCGGGCGGGCCACGTGCGGGTGGTCAAAGGCTCGC
>Ga0316217_10007619_pt1 | contig 10263 bp, 6 predicted proteins | sample 1anoAmetaG_FD_203633 | JGI IMG/M metagenome (GOLD analysis project Ga0316217, IMG submission 203633) | Freshwater microbial communities from Trout Bog Lake, Wisconsin, USA - 1anoA | ecosystem: Environmental > Aquatic > Freshwater > Lake > Hypolimnion/Profundal zone | place: USA: Wisconsin... | reverse complement strand
GGATGGGGCCGTCAAGGCCAAGCAGGATTACGAAACCAAACAGATCAAGCAGGTTTTCCACAGCAAGCAGGCGCAGGCCGACATGGCCAAGGCGGTCGAAAGCACCGAAGCCGAACGCGCGCCCCTCGCCCAGGCCATCGCCGACGCCCTGACCCCGGTGCGGCATACGATTGTGATACGGGCGGTGACGGCAGCGGATCTCAAGGCAGCGCCTAACACCTATTAAGCCCAAATTCCGAAAGCGCCAAAGGCGCGTTTTATACCAGCCTGGGGCAACGCCCCAGGTTTTGGGCTCCCAAACCCATCAAGGGCTGAAAGCCCGTTCCATCCACCCGCCTCGAGGCTTTCCGCCATCCAATATTGGTATTCGTGCCGGGGATGAATCGCACCGTTGGCGCTTATGGATTGGTGGGCACGATAACCTGGGGCGTTGCCCCAGGCTGGTATGAACCGGGCCTTTGGCCCTTCATTCGGTATTCGTCATTCGTCATTCTCCTCACGCCATTACTGGTTCGCCTTCCTTGGGCTCCGCGGTGTTGGTCATGGCGGGCGCGGCCGCTTGGTCCTCTGCCTTGTGGAATTTCACACTCACGATCTTGCTCACGCCGTGATCCTGCATCGTCACGCCGTAAAGCACATCCGCCATGGCGATGGTGCGCTTGTTGTGGGTGATGATGATGAACTGCGAGTGCGCGATGAACCGCTGCAAGATCTTCACGAACCGCACCACGTTCGATTCGTCCAGCGGCGCGTCCAATTCGTCCAGCACGCAGAACGGGCTGGGCTTGACCTGATAAATCGAGAACAGCAGCGACACGGCCGTCATGGTCTGCTCGCCGCCCGACAGCAGCGAGATGCTCTGCAAGAGCTTGCCGGGCGGCCGGGCCACGATTTCAATGCCGCTTTCGAGCACGTCGTTTTCGTCGGTGAGGATGAGGTCCGCTTTGCCGCCGCCAAAGACTTCCGTGAACATCAGCCGGAAATTGTCGCGGATCTTCTCGAACGTCTCCAGGAACATCTGCCGCGTCTGCGTGTTGATGCGGTTGATGATTTCGAGCAATTCCGTCTTGGCGTTCACCAAGTCGTCGTACTGCTGCGAAAGGAACTGGTGACGCTGCTCGGTTTCCTCGTACTCCTCGATGGCCACCAGATTCACCGGCCCCATTTCATCCAGCCGGGCTTGCAGGGCATCCACCTGCTGTCCCACCGCCGCCCAATCCGTGCCCGCGCCGCTCGCGGCCATTTCCTCGGGCGTCAGCGTCTCCACCTTCGGCTGCCCTTCGTCGGCGTGCGTGATGGTAATGCATTCGCTGCGGATGTCTTCCAGCTTGAGGTGGTACTTCTGCAGCACCTTCTCGCGCAGGTTTTGCACGGTCATGTTCTTCTGCGCCAATTCCACCTCGAGCGCGCCGCGCCGGTTCTGCACCACCGTCAGCCGGCTGCGCTGCGCGCGCAACGCCTCATCGCGCCCGGCAATCTCGGCCTCCTGGGCATTTTTCAGACTCACCGTTTCCGCAGTCTGCGCGCTGACCAGCGCGCGTTCGTGCCGCAGGCGCTCGATCTGCGCTTGGGAATCCAGGATCTCGGCCAGCGCCTGTTCCTGGCGCGCCACGAACGAGGCGCATTCATTGCGCCGCGCCTCGGCCAGTTGCGCCAGTTCGCCTAAGCGCACTTCCAGCGCGCCGCGCTGCTGGCGGAACGACGAGGCCAGTTGCTCCTCCGACGCCAGCGAAACCTTGCTCTCGGTCAGCACCGCGTGCGCCGCGTCGCGTTGCTGGCGGAGATTCTCCATTTCGGCGGTCACTGCCGCCACCTGTTCCTGCGCACCGCGTTCGCGCGCTTCCAATTCATTCAAGCGCACGGTCAAGGCCTCGCTCTTCTCCAGGCCTTCGCGCTGCTGGCCGGCCAGGCTCTCCACTTCAAACATCACGGTCTCGATCTTCTGGCCCAACAGGCGCGCGGAATTTTGCAGCGCTTTGAATTCGCCCTCGCGCGTGGCAATGGCGACTTCCTGCTGGCGCAGTTCCGTCTGCGCCGCCTGGAGGCTGGCCTGCAATTCCGTCTGCTCGCTCAGCAGCGCGCCGCGCTTGCGGCTGGCCTCCTCCACGAGTTGCTGCAGGGTGGCCAGTTCGGCCTGCAGTTCGGCAATCTGATTTTTGCGGCCCAGAATCGAGGACGGCGCCTTGCCGTTGCCCCGTCCGTTCAAGTAGCCGCCGGTGTAAATGCCGTGCCGGTTCAGCAAGTCGCCCGCCAGCGTCACGAAGTCGCAGCCAGCGTGGCCGTTCTGGATTTGCGCCGTGGCCGTGCCCAAGTCGCACGCGATGAAAGTGCGGCCCAGCAGCGATTTCAACAGCGGCTCCACGGTCGGCTCGGCCTGGATCACGCTCATGGCATGAACCATCTGGCCGGCCTGCAATTCACTCACCGGGCCGGACGCGGGCGCCATGTCGCCTTCGAACGAGAGTTGTTTTTCATCCTGATACTGCTGAAAGGCCAGCGCCGCCACGCTCGCGCGGCCGGACTTGCTGGCATTCAATTCCGCGAGAATTTCCTGGGCGGAAGACGGCTGGTCCGTAAGGACGAGTTGGAGGTTGTGTCCGAGCGCGTTTTCCACCGCCGTGACAAACCGATCCGGCACCCGGATGCGGTCCGCCAGCGAGCCGATGACCGAGCGCGACTGGCGCAATGCCGCCACCGCGCCGGCGTCAAACCCCTCGTGCGAGCCTTCCAACTGTTCCAACACGCTTAGATGGGAGCGCTTTTCGGCCTGCTGTTTCAAAAACGCATCCTGTTCGCGGGAGGATTCCTGCAATTCGCCCTGCAATTCGCGCAGCCGGTTCTGGCGCTGCTCCACCGAACCGCGCGTGGAGGCCACATTCAACTTTTCCACTTCCACACTCGCCGTGAATTCCTGCAAGCGCGTTTCGAGCCGGACGCGCTCCTCCTCCAACTGGACCTTTTCCGCCGAAAGTTTTTCCAGTCGGATCAGATTGCCCTGCTTGGCCAGGTCCAGCGCCATCAATTCGTTGCGGACCCGCGACAAATCCTGGGCAGCGCTGAACGCGGCGGCCTGCGCCTGGCGCGAGACCTCCTGTTGCTGGTGCAACCCCTCTTCCACTTCGCGCAGGGAATTCTGCCGAGCCTGCAAGGCCTCGCGATGCTGCGCCAGCGCGGCTTCCGCCGCGGCCAGCTTCTCCGTGATGACCGTCAATTCCTCCTGCGCCGCGCGGTGCCGCTCCTCCGCCTGGGCGATGTCGGCCAGCGCCTTGGCGTTCTGCGTCTCGATTTCGTGGACGCGCTCCTGGTTGAACTGGATGCGGCTCTCATGGCGGTCCGCTTCGCTCTTTAATTCCAACCCGCGCTGCTGCTGCGCCGACACCTCGTGTTCCAATTCGGACAGGCGCTCGCGCAGCTTGGCAATTTCATTCTCGAACCGCAGGATGTCATGGCTGCCTTGCTCGATTTCCTGCCGCAAATTTTCCGCCGCCGTCTGGCGCTCGTTGATTTCGCCCTGCAACACGTCAAACTGATGCCGCGCCAACTGGGTTTCCAGATGCTGCAGCTCCTGCTGAATCTGCTTGTAACGCCGCGCCTTGCCCGCCTGGCGCTGGAGCGACCCGATCTGCCGCTTCACTTCCTTGATCGTGTCGGCGATGCGCAGCAAGTTCTGCTCGGTGTATTCCAGTTTGCGCAGCGACTCCTTCTTCTGGGATCTGAATTTCGTGATCCCGGCGGCCTCCTCGAAAATCATCCGGCGGTCTTCCGGCTTGCTGGAAAGAATCTGCGTGATGTGGCCCTGCGCCAAGATGCTGTAGCTCGTCCGCCCCACCCCCGTGCCCATGAACAACTGCTGGATGTCTTTCAGCCGGCAGGCCGTGCGGTTCAGAAAGTATTCGCTGCCGCCGTCGCGGTAAATCCGGCGCGTCAGCGTCACTTCGTCGTAGGGCACCTCCACGCCGGCGGCCCGCAGGTTTTCCTCCCCCACCCCGCCCAGCGTCAGCGATACCTCGCCCATGCCCATCGGCTTGCGGCCATCGGTGCCGTTGAAAATCACGTCGGCCATTTCGCCGCCGCGCAACGCCTTGGCCGACTGCTCGCCCAACACCCACCGGATGGCATCCGACACGTTGGACTTTCCGCAGCCGTTGGGGCCAACAATGGCCGTCACGCCCGGCAGAAAATTCAGCGCCGTCTTGTCCGCGAAGGACTTAAAGCCGAAAACTGTCAAATTTTTGAGATACATACGCTCGTAAAAACTCGTTAAACTGGTCGCCCACTAGCCAACCACAGCTTGGAGTGGCTGTAAAGTGAAAAACACAATATGTTGTACACAATCCGGCTTGTGGCGCAACTAATGGTGAGGAACCGAGGTCAGTTTTGCGTCAAAAACCGCTGCTTTTACCGTTAAACTACTCCTTTTTCTACGCCCCAAACAGCCCGGTGTCAAATGGAATTTAATTGTGCGACCAATTCGATTTCCTTGCCCGTCAAAATCCGCCATTGGCCCGGGGGCAAGTCCCCCAGCCAAAACCTTCCCACGCGCACGCGCAGCAGCCGCAAAGTGGGATGCCCCACCGCCGCCGTCATGCGCCGGACCTGGCGATTCTTGCCCTCGATGAGTACCAGTCCAATCCAGCAATCCGGCACGCTTTTGCGAAACCGGATTGGCGGGGTGCGCGGGAAGATTTGGGTCGTGGCGGCGTCTCGGCACAGCGCCGCTGACTGGTCAGGCAGGCAGCCTGCAGCCACCGCCCCGCAGCCTGACCTTTCACCCATCGCCGCCACGGACACGGGCTGCGGCTCCAACCGCCATGCGCGGCAGGGCAGAGTCCTTCGCCCTTGAATCATCACCCCGCGCTGCAACTGGTCGAGCGCCTGCCGGGTGGGAATCCTCTCGACCTGGGCCCAATACTCGCGCTCGTGTGCCTGGCGCGGGTGCAACAATGTCTCGTTCCAGCGCGGTTCGTCACTCATGAGCAGCAGCCCCTCGGAATCCGCGTCCAGCCGGCCGATGGCATAAACGTGCTGCGGAAAGCCGAACTCCGCCAGCACCCGATTGGGCGAACCGTCGCTGGTGAATTGCGACAACACTCCAAACGGCTTGTGAAACGCGATAAGCATGGCCCGGAAATTTTAACCACAAAGAATGCACAAAGAAAGCGGTGATGCGTGATGCGTGATGCGTGATGACGCAGCAATGATGAAACCCAAATGTCAAAGACGTGGCGCGTCTATTTCGTCATTCGTCATTCGTCATTTCTCTTTGTGTTCCATGCGTTCTTTGTGGTTAAATCTCTGTTGTGATCCGCAACATCATTTTTGACTGGTCCGGCACGTTGGTGGATGATTTGCCCGCCGTGTTGAAGGCGTCCAATTTTGTCCTGGCGCAGGCGGGCAAGCCCGCGATATCGCTGGACCAATTCCGCGCGGAATTTCAACTGCCCTTCACCGGCTTCTATGACCGGCACACGCCGGAGGTGCCCATGCCGCAACTCGAGGAATGGTTCCATGCCGCCTACCGGCAATCGCAAGATTCGGTCGCCGAGCTCCCGCACGCGCGCGCCTTCCTCGAATTCTGCCGCGCCCGCCGGTTCCGCACATTTCTGTTGAGCACCGTCCACGGCGACCATTTCAAGACCCAATGCCGCCACAACGGCTTCGACTCGTTTATAGACAAATCCTACACCGATGTCTGGGACAAACGCGAAAAAATCCACGAGCTGCTGCGGGAAAACCAACTGACGCCGGAGGAAACGCTGTTCATCGGCGACATGGAACACGACATCGCCACCGCCAAGCACGGCGGCGTGCATTCCTGCGCCGTGCTCACCGGCTACAACACCTTGGACCAGTTGCGCGCCGCCGGGCCGGACCTGATCGTGGAGCATCTTTCGGAATTGCGCGGCTTGCTGGAGAAAAACGCCTTCCCGGTCCAGCCGCTGGCGCCGCCCACCGCAAGCGCGGCCATACCACTCGCCACGGTCGGCGCGCTGATCTTCAACGCCTGCGGCGAGGCCCTGATGATTCGCACGCACAAATGGTCCAACAAATGGGGCATCCCCGGCGGCAAAATCAAGTGGGGCGAAACCTCCCTGGCCGCCTTGCGCCGGGAAATTCTTGAGGAAACCGGCTTGAAAGTGCGCGGCATAGAATTCGTCCTTGCGCAGGATTGCATTCATTCCCGGGAATTTTACAAGGACGCGCATTTCGTGCTGTTAAATTACACCGCCCGCGCCGCCGCCAAAAAACCGCGCGTGGTCTTGAATGAGGAAGGCCGCGAATTCAAATGGCTGGCCCTGCCCGCCGCCAAAAAACTGAACCTGAACCGGCCCACGAAGGTGTTGCTCAAGGCCGTGATGAACCAGCGGAAACCCCGAACCTGAAGCCAAATGAGACGCGAAAAGACGCGGTGAAACCATCCCATTAGTCCCATTAGTCCCATTCGATCTATGAACTCCAAAATCTCCATCGTTGACCTGGAAGTTTTCTTCCACGTGGGCGTACCCGACCACGAGCGTGCCACCGCCCAACGCTTGCAACTGACCCTGGAACTGGAGTTCGACTTCTCCGCCGCCGCGCGCAGCCAGAACCTTGCCGACACCATAGATTACCACGCCGTGTGCCAGCGCCTCCTGAAATTCGGCGACGGCCGCAGTTGGCATCTCATCGAAAAGCTCGCCACCGACATTGCCAATACCATCCTGATCGAGTTCAAACCCGCCGCCGTCACGGTGGAAGTCAAAAAATTCATCATCCCCGAGACGCGCTACGTGTCGGTTTCCATGACCAAGCGGCACGGATGAATTTACCGCCGTCGCGCGGACTTCAGCCCGCTTCAGCACACGCATCGGCAGAAGCGGGAAATATTACTGGCGTCCGTGGCTATGCGTGAGTTGGGGCGGCGGGTCCGTGGTTGAACTGGCTTTCGGATTTCGGGTTAGCGGGCTGGCCTCCACCGCAGCAGCCGCAGCGCGTTGCCGATGACAATCAAATCGGACATTCCCATGGCCGCCGCGCAGAAGATGGGGCTGATGAAACCGAGCGCGGCCAGCGGCACGCCGAGCGCATTGTAGAAGAACGCCCAGAACAGGTTTTGCTTGATGGTGCGGAGCGTCGCTCGCGCCAACCCCAGCGCCTCCGGCACGGCTTCGATTTCCGATTTCAGCAAAATGATGTCGGCCGCCTCGCGCGCGACATCACTGGCGCGGCTCACGGCGATGCCGAGATCGGCCTGTGTGAGCGCCGGGGCGTCGTTGATGCCGTCGCCCACAAAGGCCACGCAAGTGGCACGGGCGTCTCGCCCGTGTGATTCCGTGCGGGTTCGCACGGGCGGGACGCCCGTGCCACTACCGGCCTGAAGCTGTCTTACGAACTCCGCCTTTTGTTCCGGCCGCACTTCGGCAAAGACATTCTCCGGCGCAATGCCGGCTTGTTTGGCAATCGCGGTTGCGGTCGCCAAATTATCGCCGGTTAGCAAATAGACCTTCAGACTCTGCTTTTGGAGTTGGGCAACCACGCTTGCCGCGTGTGGTTTCAGGACATCGCGCACGGCAAACAATGCCAGCAACTCGGTTTCCGCCGCCAGGCCAACCACCGTGGCTCCCTGCCCCGACCATTCCGTGACAAATTCTTCTCCCGCCGCCAGTTCCACGCCCATTTCCCGCAACCAGCGCAGCGAGCCCAGACGCGCCTTTCCCATTGGATGTTGGATGTTGGATGTTGGATGTTGGATGTTCGCCCCTCCGCCACCAAGCTTTGGCAGGCAGGTGTTGGATGACTTGTCCTCCGTGGCCTTGGTGAAGGTGGATTGAACATCTACTTCAATCCCACATCCGCGAATCTCGCGCCAATCATCCGCAGCCGAATCCCCAGTCGCCGCCCCTCCTGCCCCGGGTTCACAATACGTCGCGACCGCGCGGCTGATGGGATGCGTGGAATGACGGGCCAACGCCAGCGCCAGGGACGGAACCGTTGGCACACCAGCGCCACCTTGCCAGGTTGCCGCCACCTCCGGTTTGCCAACGGTCAGCGTGCCGGTCTTGTCAAAAATCACCGCCGTGATGTTTCCCGCCTTTTCCAACGCCACCCCATCGCGAATCAAAATCCCCCGCCGCGCGGCGGCGTTGGCGCCGGCCATGATCGCCGCCGGGGTGGCCAAACCCATCGCGCAGGGACACGCAATGATCAGCACCGCGGCGGCAACAATAAAGCCTGCCGCCGTGTCCGCGGGTGCGTGGGCGTGCCACAAGAATTGCGCCAGCAATTCATGCACGCGACTGGCCGAGGCGGGCGCCAAGCCCCACCATAACCCGGCGCCCAGCGCCAGCACAACAATGGCCGGCACAAACACGCTGCTGATGCGATCGCCAAGACGCTGAATCTCCGCGTGGCTGGTCTGGGCGCGCTGGACGGCAGCGATGATGTGCGCAAGCGCGGTGGCCTCGCCGGTGGCGGTCACACGCAGGACCAGGCGGCCATTTAAATTCGCCGTGCCCGCAAACAGTTCGCTGCCGGCTTGCTTGTCCACCGGAGCGAATTCGCCCGTAAGCATGGCCTCATCCACGGCGGATTCACCTGCCTGCACCACGCCGTCCACCGGCACCCGGTCACCGGGCCGCAACGCCACGCGATCACCGATTTTCAATTCGGAAACTGAAACCTCCACTTCGATTTCTGATTTCCGATTTCCGATTTCCGATTTGGCAAAAGAGAGCGTCTTCAGGTTGAAAGGCTGGTTCGTGAGCGGTTGGACGCTGGCTGCGGGGGACTGGATTCGCCGCGCGGTTTGGGGCGCCAGATTCAACAGGGCTTTAAGCGCGCCATCGGCCTGATCGCTGACGCGGGCTTCGAGCCAGTGACCGAAGCTGATCAAGGAAATGATGGCAGCCGCCTCCAAAAAATAGACGTGCTCTCCGACACCCTTGAGCAAGGCCCACGTGCTGTACCCGAAAGCGGTCGTGGAACCGAGGGCAACCAATGCATCCATGTTTGACTGGCCAACTTTGAGCTGCCGCCAGGCACCCGCGTAAAATCGCGCGCCGCAATAGCCTTGCACCACCCCGGCCAACCCGAACGCCACCCACCGAAACCAAGGCGTCACGCCGAGACGGCAAACCCATTCGCCAACCATTAACACACCGGTGACGCCCAGTCCGATGATCAAATTCCACTGCCACTGGCTTTGCCGGGTGCCGGCGGCGGCTGGGGAAAATTCGCTGGCGGCGAAACCGGCTTGGGAAATCGCCGTGAGCATCCCGGCGATATTCTTATCCGCATCCGAATTCCAGCGAACGCTGGCACGCGCCGCGGTGACATCCACGGACACGCTGTGGACCCCGGGAATTTTCCGCGCCGCGTCCGTGACTTTGCGGGCGCAGTTGTTGCACGTCATGCCAATGACGCGCAGTTCGGTTGTGAGTGATGATCCCATTATTTGGCAACGATAGAATGCCACCAAGAATGGGATTAGTCGAATTGGAATTCCGCGCCCCCGTAGCGTCAGGCATCCGTGCCTGACGTAGAGGGCGGCATCCTTGCCGCCCGGAACAGGCGTGGGTCGTATTGGGTCGCACGAATAAGCCAACGCGTCCTGGTTTGTACGAGGCTCTTTCCGCCGGGCTGGGAAGACGTTCTGTTTGTCTTGCTAAAACAAACCATTGAAAATACAGGCAAATGCGATGAAAACGACGAAAAATAGCAAGACGCCAGCGGCAATCGCCACGGTGCCGAACGGCAAGCGGTTGGCATACTCGTACACACGGTTTGGGACATTGTTGTCAAGAAGGGTGCTAAAGTGTGGCATATGAAAGCAACCATCGGCGTACCCATTGGGGGCGCAAATGGAATCACGCCGTTAGCATCGCCAAACTTGTTTCAACCAATGGGCAGTTACCATGAAATCTAAAAGTTGTAGCATTCATTTCTTTCCTGGGCTACGGAATATCATATGGAAATGAATGTATAACGTAACCGTGTCACCGTTACGGTTTTTACCCGTCTTGTTCGTTCAAGCCGGGTTTTTTATTTGCAAAAGCACGTTTCCAATTAGTTGTTGTCCTTTGTAATCATAAAGAGTGCGAATCCAATCACCAAAATTATTATCATCAATGGAAGAAACGCTTCAGATGGTTGGTGTCTTGGTGCTTCACCTTCACCGAATATCAAATGACCAGCAACCATGAAGAAGATTCCGACACATAATGATGCAATGGTTTTCTTGCGTTTCATTTCCCGCCCATTCGGTTTCGTAGCGTCACCATTCAG
>Ga0316217_10007617_pt1 | contig 10263 bp, 4 predicted proteins | sample 1anoAmetaG_FD_203633 | JGI IMG/M metagenome (GOLD analysis project Ga0316217, IMG submission 203633) | Freshwater microbial communities from Trout Bog Lake, Wisconsin, USA - 1anoA | ecosystem: Environmental > Aquatic > Freshwater > Lake > Hypolimnion/Profundal zone | place: USA: Wisconsin... | reverse complement strand
GAACCGCGCGTCTCGCCGGGATCCACCACCACGTCGTTCATTTCGCTCGTGATGGTCAGATGCAAACCCGCTTCCTCCACGCGACAATTCAACCGCACATCCGACACTGCCGGGCCCACGGCGCCCAGGAACAACCCCCGGGCACCGGCCGCCGTGTAGAGCGTCATCGTGTCGAGAAAATCGTGTTGGCCCGCCGGGGCCAGCGGCGCGGAGGGATGAAATCCGCCCTTGGCCGAATCATGCGAATCCAGCGTGGACAAAAACCAATCCGCCGCCTGGCCCTCGACCGTGAAACCGGTGGGGTCCGCTTGCAACAAGCCAAATTCACGCAGTTGCACCGGCTCTTTGGAGGTGTTGGTGAAGTTCATTTTCACCGTCATGCCCGGCCGGTGCTTCAGGCGGCTGACCGTCCAGGAATAATGGTAACCGCGCGGATCGCTCCAACTGAAAGTGCTGACAGAGGCCGACCCGGCCGGTGTTTGGCGCACAGTTTTCGTCACAACCGCGGCGGCTTGCGGCACGAGCGCCAGCGGTGATGCTTCGGCATTCGTCAGCAAGACCACCTGCGGCCGCCCGCCCCTGAAGGTCAGGCCGACACCGTGTAGTTTTAATTCGACAACCTCGTCCGCCGTGGCGGCCACGGACCACGCTGGCCAGCCAAACGCCAACAGCCCCAGCGAGCCGGCCCCGGTCACGCGCAGAAATTCGCGCCGGCCCAATCCGTCGCGGTTCAACTTCCTGAATTGAGTTCTTTCATTATTGTGGGCGTCATCCATAAGTCATTCATGGTCCGGTGAGGTCGCGGGTGTTCCCGCTGGTTTTGATGAAACTGACGGCTCCCGACGGCGCGGGGCAGTTGCGAATCACGGCGCCCTGCACGTCCTTTAAAAAAAGGACCGGTTCCTGGCCGGCGGACAAAACCTGGAAGCCGTCGAGCAGAAGATTCCGCACATCGTCGCAAACCAAGGCCGGGCGATAATCTTCGGCCTGCACGCGCAGGGTGATGTTTTCAAAATTGACGCCCTCGGCGTGGCGGCAGTAAAACCCCCACGACGGCAAAACGCCAAACATCGTGGACTCGGGATAATGTTCGGCCTGTTCGGGAATCGCGTCGAGTTGTTCCAGACGCGGCGCGGCGGCTTTCGGCGTGTCGCCAGCGCCGCCATAGACAATCGAAACATTTTTCAGCGTCACGTTGCGCACGGGATGGTCTGGCAGGCCGGCGATGGAGGCGGTCACGAGTGTGGCGCAGCGATGCCGCCACGCCGTCGGAAATTTGTTCATCGTCTCCGACCGCCGGTTGGGAATATCGGCGGTGACCTCGCTGATGGTCACGTTGTGAAACGAACCCACCGGGCCGTTTTCATTGCGGTGTCCCAGACGAAGAAAGATGGCGTTGTTGCAATCCGTGATTTTGACGTGGCTGATCTGCACGTTTTCCATCGTGCCGCCGTCCACCACCTCAAGGGCGATGGCGGAAATATAAGTGTCGTAGATTTCCAAGTCGCGGCAGGTCACGTTTTTGAAACCGACGAACGAAGCCGTGCCAAATTTCAAGGCGTTGCAAGTGGAACGCACCCGGCAGTTCTCCACGAGCACGTCTTCGCAGGCCTTGTGCGTGGACTTCAGGCAGATGCCGTCGTCCTCGGAATCAATGTCGCAGCCGCGCACGACCACGTGAGCGCAGCCATCAATATCCAGTCCGTCATTGGTGAGGGCCGACATATTGCGCACGGTGAGGTTCTCGACGGTGACCTGTTCGCAGTCGCGATAAAGCTGCATCCAACAGGCGCTGTTCGTCAGCGTGACGCCGCGGACGGCGAGGTTCCGGCAGTTGCGGAAATTGATGATAACCGGCCGCTCGGCTTCGCGCGCATCGGGCCATTTGCCTTGCGTCACCGGCATTTCATAGCCCACCGCGAGCAATCTGCCTTGGCCGTTGATGGCGCCTTCGCCTTCGATCCCGAGGTCCTCCTGTTTGTCAGCGATGATCAGCGCTAGAAAATTCAGCTTGCGATAATCGGAACGCTTAGGGCTGCCCAACAGCATCGCGCCCCGATCCAATCGGAGCTTCACATGGCTCTTCAGAAAAATTGAACCGCTCAAATACGTGCCGGCCGAAAAAACCACGGTCCCCCCCCCGGCAGCCGAGGCGGCATCAATGGCCTGCTGAATGGCGGCGGTATCCATGTGGCTTCCGTCGCCCGTGGCGCCGAACTGGCGGATTGCAAAAACGCCCGCGCCCTTCGCCAGCTGCAAATGCAAGCACAGCGCCGCCACGGCGCATTGCCCGAATCGGGTTTTCAGATTAAATCGCCTTCGCGGTGTCCCGCGGCTGAAAAAAAGTGGTTTCATTCAACCCCGCAGCAATCCGCGCTCAATCGCGATGGTCACGGCCCGCGTCCGGTCGGGCGCATCCAGCTTGGCCATGATGTGGGCGATGTGCGTTTTTACCGTCGCCTCGCTCAAATTGAGGGCGGCGGCGATTTGTTTGTTGGCCTTGCCCTGGGCAATCATCCGCAAAACCTCGATCTGGCGGCCGCTCAACGGAGTCAGCAGGTTTCGCTCGGCCAGCTTGCGCGCCAGATGCGGGGCCACAAATTGTTCGCCGGCCGCGACCGCGCGAATGGCGCGGACGATCATTTCCTTCTCGCAGGACTTGGGAATGTAGCCCAAGGCGCCGGCCTCCATGGCGCGATGGACATCCTCGGCGGTTTCGTTGATGGAAACCAAAATGATCCGCGCCTCCGGCTGCCGCTCCAAAATCCGGCGGGTCACTTCAACTCCGTGCATATCGGGCAGCATGCCGTCCATCAATACGATGTCCGGGCGCTGCTGGGCAAAAAGCGCGAGGGCCTCGGCTCCATTCCGCGCCTCGCCCGCCACTTCCAAATCGCGCTCGGCGGCAAAAGCCCCAATCAGCCCCAGACGAACCATGAAATGATCATCCACGATCAGAATCCGAATGGGTGCGGTTTTCATACTTGTTTCAGGGCCCTCGGGAAAGTCACGGAGAGGCAGCAACCTTTGTGCGGAGCGGTTTCCAAAATCAACTCCACGCCCAATTTGGCGGCGCGCTCGCGCATGCCCAGGAGACCAAAATGCGGGCCGCGAATATTTTCCGTGGCCGGAAGATCAAAACCGCACCCGTTGTCGCGCACACTCAGGCGGAAATCTTCCGCGCCATAATCCAGTTCCATCGTAATCACGCTGGCCTGGCTGTGCTTAACGGCGTTGGCCAGCGCTTCCTGCGCGATTCGAAACAAATGAAACTCCACAGCGGTCGGCAGTTTCACCCGCTCACCATGCACCTGGAGTTCCATCTTCACGCCGGTCGTGGATTCGGCCATGCTTTGTAAAGCCGCCACCAGCCCTTGCCGTTCCAAAACCTTCGAGCGCAAATCCCAAACCGAACGGCGGGCTTCCAACCGCGTGTAGCGCAACATGCGGCGCGCCAAGGTGAGGATTTTGGCGGCGACTCCCGGATCGGTCTTGATGGCATCATCCAGACCATCCAACTGCAAGGCGACGCCGGAGAGCTGTTGCTCCAAGGTGTCATGGAGTTCGCGGGCCATCCGGTCGCGCTCCTTGCCCACCGCCTCGGTTCGCAGGCTGTCGCTGATGATGGCCATTTGCTTGGTGACCTGCCGCCGGAACATCCAGGTTCCCAGCAATCCCAGCAACGCCACGGCGCTGGTGAGGGCCAGCGCCACGAATAGCCGCTGCGTGTTCCACCACGGCGCGGGCGTGATCACCCGCACGGCCTCGGCAGCCGCGAGATGCAAACGAAAACCATCCACCCAGCCGACACGCGGCAGGGCGTGGGTGGTGGTCAATTCGCAAATCCCAGTGAGTGCCAGTTTGTCTCCCGGCGTGAACTCCGGAGGTGGCGACTGATCCTTGGGCAGCAGGGCTTCAAAAATCTGCTGCCCGGCGCGGCATTGGAAGATGGTTTCCAACGGACCTTCTTTACGTCCCAGATAATCCGCCTCCAGCGTCACCAGTTCAAACTGCATCGTCGGAAGATCGGCGTTGGTGAAATTGAACGGCACCGGCGGCGGCAGTTGGGTCTGCCCCAGCTCATCCACGCGGGCCGCGCGCAAAATCGGACGGAACGGCGCCACGTCCCCAAAGCCCGTGACTTCGACCTGCGCACCGGGCGGAAACCGCTTCTTTTGGCCGTCGTAAACCAGCGTGCTGGCACTGTCGTCGCGCAGGTAAAATCCCTTCGCATCCGCCTGCGTCACCACGCCGCGAACCCGGATGTGATCCTGCGGACCAAATCCGCCGGTCAAAACTTGCGCAACTTTGATCAACGGATCCGCCAGGTCACTAGCCGGCGGCAGCGTGGGAATGATGGACGCAAACGACGGCACAAAAAAATGGCGGTCGGTCATCTGCCGTTGCCGGTTGAAGATGGTGCCGAGGATTCCGCGCACCCGCACTGGCCGTTCCATCAAGGCGGCGGCCTGTTCTTCCGTGCCCTTTTGCAGCGGAAGTTCCGCTTTGAAAACCGCGCCATAAACTTGGAGGTCGAGCGTGAACCGCTTGTCGCCGGTTTCGCAACCCACAACCCGCGCGGGAACTTCCACCCACGCCGAATCCAGTCCGGGTGAAAAAATCTGGTCGGCCACGAGCCGCATCGGTGCCGGGATCTCGCCTTTGCCAATGACTTTGACCCGGGCCTGGGTCACGCTCGGATAATATCCGAGGGGTTGGGAAAATCCGTTCACCTGGAGCTTGGTGCCGGGGGGGAAATCAGGAGCATTGGTTCCCGGCACCAGCTGCACATAGCACCCCGCCGAGCCGTCATGCAGAAATAAATTCCAGGGACTGCCCGGATCCGCACCCAGCACAACCGCGTCGAGCTGCACCGGAAGTTTTTTGTCGGCCGCTTCCTGCGACAATGCCCGGACCTGGGCGAAGTTGGTCAAAGTTTCCGCTTTTGCCGCCCCCGGCAGGAGCGACCCAAACACGAGCAGCCACAAAACCAACGCCTGGCGCACAGGCTGAAAAGTCTGGGATGACATCTCACGAAGTTTAATCATCTGCTTGCTTTCCGGCAATGCCAACTGAATTGCGCGCCGGTGAAATTCTTGACGGCCAGACCGTTTTGGCGGCAAAGGCTTCCCGCTCCAAGATGACTGGGCGGGGAAATCGAAGCCCTACCGGCCCCAACAAACCGGATGGCTTGAGCGGTTCATTTTTCTGCCATAGCGAACAGGTCACGAATGAACGGCGACCGGTGGGACTCGCCTTGCCTTCCAGCACCCACGACGGCCAGCTTACCAGCCGGCCCTTCTGGTCGCGCTCCGCATCTTCCGGCAACGCGTCGTCGCCAATCAGCCGGTTGACCCATAGATTAACCACCGCAACTTCAAGCGCATTATCGCCGGCTTTTACGGCATCGGTGATGTCCACGCAGTAAGACGGCTTCCACAAAATTCCGCAGTCTTTGCCGTTGACGCGCACCCGGGCCATGACCTCGACGCGGCCCAAATCCAACAGCACGCGCGATTTGATTTCCGGCAGGTTGAAATTTTTCCGATAAACCGCCGTGCCGGAAAAATGCCGGATGTTTTCGTCCGCCAGCACGCTCCACGATTGAAGCGACTCTAAAATCAAATTTGCGGGCGCCCCGCTGTCCTTCGGAAACGCCAGCCGCCACGCGCCATCGAGTGGCTGCGGATTCTGGATTTTCACCCCGTTGAATTCCTTTTTTGCGCCGTTCGCAAACTGAAAAACATAATCTCCGTCCTGTTGAATCAAAGCCGAACGCCCTGCCCCGCCGGTAGCCGTTAATTCAACGCATTTTGACACCCCAGAAGCCTCGGGAAAAATGACAATCCCATTTCTGGTCACGCGGGCGAGATTTGGCGACGCGGCCGGCTGGTGGCGGAAAACCACAAACGCGGAACCGCGCACCGCGAGCGGAACTTCCACACTCGTGTGCAAATCGTCCGCGCCCACAATATCCAGGGGCCGGATTTTGCCGGTTTCGGGATCCCACAATTCCGCCCTCCGCCCGCTCACACGGAAAGTGCCGTGGACATTGACCGGCTCTTCCGCCGCCGACGCGATGAAATAAATGTCCGTGTCCGCATTTGCCCGGTGGATCCAGGAGACCGTTTCTGCAGCAGTGAAATCCGCGGTCACTTGAAGTCGCGCAAGCGCTTCCGCCGGAGTGATGCCGCGAAACACTTTGCCGGCGCCAAAGGCGCGTTCCTTTTCACCAGCCGTGCCCCAGATTTCATCCGCCAGTTTTTTCAATTCAACATCCGCCTGCAAGCCGCCTTCCAAACCCGGCGTAGCCTGCGGCGGCTCGCCCAAAAGATTCGCCCCGTGAACAACCAGCTCGCGAATTTGGCGGAGCCGCGCCAGCGTCATCGCGCCGGTGTGCTCCACGGTCATCAACTCATATTTTCGTCCGGCGGGATTGGTCAATTTTCCAGCTTGAACCGCGACGCGCTGGAAACTGTCCGGCCCGCAGGCGTCGTAGTCGAAACCTGGAATGGGTTGGTGTTCGAAGCGGTATAGCGGTTCTTCGGGCACCACGTCCAGCACGTCGGCCACCAGCGGCCCTTGCCGCAGCAGAAACTGGCACCGCGCGAGATAATCGTGCCACGGCTTGCTCCATTCCCACCACGTCTGCGTGGAATCATAGTGCAGCCCCCAGGCGCCCATCATCATACCCGGCGCCAGCTGCGGAAACCGTTGCATGGCGAACCGGTGAAATTGCAACCGGTTCGCGCCCAGGCAGAACATTTCGTCGCCGAGCGTCTTGAGCGTGGCCGGATGCGACTGCCAGCGTTCCTGCGCGGAGGAGGTGAACGCCTCGACGCCGACAAGGGTTTGCCGATTCAGGTCGGCGGCGGACGCGGCGGCCTTGATGGTCTGGCGGTAATCGGTGATGGGGCCGTTCGGATACTGCCAACATTCGCCCATCGGCTCGTCGGTGAAATTGGCCGCGTCCAGATCGTTGCCGGTCGTGATGTAAGGTTCCACCGCCAGCCTCATGCCGTGCTGATGACAAAGCCGCTGCATCTCGGCCCAGAAATTCTCCGCGCACAGCTCGGAAACCGTCTGGCGCAAATCGTAAAGAAATCTTTCGGAAGTCTGCAAATCGCCGACCACGCGGCCGGTCATCACCGGCAGAAAGGGAATAAGGTCATAGCCGCGCCGGCGCTGAAACTCCGCCGGCATTTTTTCCGTCCAGTTCTGGCCGCCCGCTTCCCAACTGTCCACGAAGAACGTATGAAATGATTTCCCCGCCGCCGGCCCGGCAAGGGCGAGCATCGTCTGCATCGCGTGTTTGAAATGGGTTTGGATACCACGCTTGTCGAGCTTGTCACATTCCGGGCCGAGTCCACCCGGCGGCGCGGGCAGCGTATTTTGTCCCGTCCACGTATGGCCAAAACGCTGGATGGTCCAAGTGCCGGGGGGCATCGTCCAATCCAGCGTGCCGTCGGCCTTCATTCTACTGGTGAGATTCACGATGTTTGACGGTGCAATGCAAACTTCTCCCGGCGCGGCCGCGTCGAGCGGCGCGCTGCGGGTGCCGGTGTATTTGATGTAATTAGTCCAGACCAACCGCTTCAGATCCAGCCCTTCAATGACGTAATTGGCCTGCGTTTCCGTCTCGTTGATTGCCAGCACCGCGACGTCGCGATAAAAGCCTCCGTTGGCGGGCGGCCGTGGCAGTTTGCCGGAAAACCTGCCCCCCCCCGGAACGCGCACGGCGCTTTCCACGATCTTTTGCGCGGCCAGTTCCGGCGTAATCCACGGCCCGCCGTTGGCGGAATAGCCCGCTCCGTCCGCGCTCATTACCTCGAGTCCGAGCCGCGTGGCCTCAGCGATTTCGTAGGCATACAACGCCTGCCATCCGGCATCCAGATACTTGTGCGGGCCGGGCGGAATGCCGGGCTGGTTTACATCAACCATGGTAATTCCACCCAAGCCGACGCGTTTGATGGACGCCAATTGCGCCGTGATGCCAGGTTTGGTGACATTGCCGTTCAGCCAATGTGCCCACACCCATGGGCGCACGGCATCGGGTGGATTCGCAAACTGGTTTTCCATTTCGCCGCCACCGGCTGCCAACGTTTGCCACACCGAGCCCAGGCCAAGGACGAATAAAATGATTGGGCGCATAATTGTTGGAAGTGACTATGATAACATTTGTCCCGATGACAACCAAACCCGCTGCATCATTCTTTCGGATGATATCTGCTTGCTTGAAGCAGACGAGGTTCGCAGTTCATCCGCGCCAAAATTTTGCGCCGAATCGGGCGAGGATGCAGGACAAACCGGGGGCTTCGTTGCAAAGTCATGAATGCCGTTCGCCGGAAGAGCCTTTGCGGAGGATACGACACCCATCGGGGGTGATCAGAAAGAAGTCTCTGTCATCCGCCAACCTCAAATCTATGGTGATCCGCCACGTTACCACTCAAAAGGGAGAGTGCAAAGAAAATGCCGTGTTTGAATTTTCGCAGCCTTCTTTAAATTTCGCGGGGCCTGGTCCAGTTAGCGCTGCCGGGGAGCATCGTCTTCAAAGAGATAATGGCCAATAGCAACCAGCTTAAATGCCTATTCCTTGTGATTATGGGCCATGAAATAAAGCAGCGGCACCAGCACCGGCGCAGTGAACATGGAAATCAAGCTGCCAGCCATCAGCGCTATCGCCAGACCCTGAAAAATGGGGTCGGTCAAAATCACGGTGGCACCCGCCACCACCGCCAGCGCGGTCAGCATGATGGGACGAAAGCGGATCATGCCCGCCTCCACCACCGCTGCGGCGAGCGGATGACCTTCGGCCAGACGCATCTCAATGAAGTCCACGAGGATGATGGAATTGCGCACCACAATGCCCGCCCCGGCCATAAAGCCAATCATGGAGGTGGCCGTGAAGAAGGCGTGCAAGAGTCCATGCGCGGGCAGCACTCCGATGAGCGAAAACGGAATCACCACCATTACAATGAGCGGGGTCAGGAAGGATTTGAACCAACCCACCATCAAAATGTAAATGAGCACCAGCACGGCGGCGAATGCGAGGCCGAGGTCACGGAAGACTTCGATGGTGATATGCCATTCGCCATCCCATTTCATGGCGGGCTGCTGGTCGGAAAAGGGCTGCACGGCATTGTAAATTTTCAGCGGCGAACCGTTGCCACCGAATTCCCGCGTGTCGAGCTTGGACAGCGCGTCATTCATTTTCAAAATGGCATAAACCGGGCTTTCCACGACGCCCGCCACATCGCCGATGACGTAAGTGACTGGCATGAGATTCTTGTGGTAAATACTTTTGTCCGTAATGGTCGGCTTCACCGTCACCAACTCACGCAACGGCACGAGCGGCGAACCTTGCAGCGGGCCACCATTGGCAATCAAGCCAGGCTCCGGAAGTGCATTGGCGTCGCCGGAACGAACGCGCAAGGCCAGCAGTTCATCCGGGTTGCTGCGGCTGGCCAGCGGCAGTTGGAGGACGATGTTGACGTCCTCCTTCTCCCGCGGGACGTGCAGCAAATCCACCGATTCGCCGCCCACGGCAAGTTTCAAGGTCTGTGAAATGGTCTCGGCGCTGATGCCGTGGAGGGCGGCCTTTTCCTTATCAATCACAAATTCCACCTTCGGCTGGTCGGCCTCGATATACCAATCTGTGTCCACAACCCCGGGCGTGGCGTGGAAAATATCAATCACCTTCTGCGCCATCTTCAGACGGCTTGCATCAGTTGGCCCGTAAATTTCCGCCACGAGTGTTTGCAGGACCGGCGGGCCAGGCGGCACTTCGGCCACGGCCACGCGGGCGCCGAATTTGGCGGCAATTTCCGCGACACGCGGACGCACGCGCTTGGCGATATCATGGCTCTGCGCCTTGCGCTCGTTTTTGGGCACCAGGTTAATTTGCAAATCCGCCACGTTCGCGCCGCGCCGCATGAAGTAGTGGCGCACGAGGCCGTTGAAATTAAACGGCGACGCGACGCCCGCATAAATTTCGTAATCGATCACCTCTGGTTCGGTACGCACGGAGTCGGCGATGTCCCGCGCGCACTGCGCCGTGCGTTCGAGCGAACTGCCTTCGGGCATGTTCAGGATGATTTGGAATTCGCTTTTGTTGTCGAACGGCAACATCTTCACCTGCACCCAGCCGGCATAAACCAGCGCCATTGAAGCGAGCAGCAGGACGACCAGCGCCGCGAGAAATAGATAACGCCGCTTCGCGCTGGCGATCAGCGGCGTCATCAGTGCGCGATACCTGCGGCCAAA